>Ga0172363_10004071_pt1 | contig 11817 bp, 10 predicted proteins | sample LakKivs2_kivu2a2_FD_114541 | JGI IMG/M metagenome (GOLD analysis project Ga0172363, IMG submission 114541) | Sediment microbial communities from Lake Kivu, Rwanda - Sediment s2_kivu2a2 | ecosystem: Environmental > Aquatic > Freshwater > Lake > Sediment | place: Rwanda: Western Province, Lake... | reverse complement strand
ATACGCCGCAACCTCAACGTTGATGTCGGAAATGGGCGTCCAAGTAGACCAAGTGGAGCGACTCTACGTGGCAGGGGCCTTTGGGAACTACGTGAGTCCGGTCAACGCGATGATGGTGGGCCTTCTGCCTGAGATGCCTCTCGACAGGGTCGTCCAGATCGGGAATGGATCCGGCATGGGTGCGTGCACGCTGGTACTCGATCAGGCGATGTGGCGCGAGGTAGAGGCGATACCGAAGAAAACGAGGGCTGTCGAGTTGAATCTGATTCCGGGCTTCCAGAAGCGATACTTGGACGCCACCTTCTTGCCACACAAGGACGAGAGCCTATTTCACAGGTCAAGGGCAGCGCTCCAAGCCATGCGTCAGGGCACTGCCTGACTGAGACTGCCGAGCCTGTGACGAGATTCGTCAAGACATCTGGAAGGACCCTGATGCTTGGTTCCGAGAAAGCAGGGCAGCCTCTGTGTGCTGAGCCTCGCGTCTCAACTCAGGTCGACTGTATACAGAAGGACCCTATCGACCTCCAAGTTCAGTCCAACTTCTGCGCTGTGTTTCGGGTCAATTGCCTCTACGAAGAACAGCAGCCTGTTTCTGTCAGGGTCGTGGACAAGGTCGCCGTAGCTGTGGATCGGGAAGTCGGTTCTCTCGAAGGGAGACAGTGGCTTCCACGTCTTCAGGAAGACGGGCAGCAGATCGGCGGCCTTCTCGTCGACCAAGTATGAGACGAACCTCTTTGAGGTCGCGGCCTTGTTGAGGACGTCCGCACTCTCGAAACCGATGAAAAGCGGCCCCTGTTCTGAGGGCACTATGTTGCCGCAGAGGAAGTGATATTCGGGCTGATACTGACCTCCGAGCTTGAGCAATCCCCTTTTGTCCCACGTCTTGCCGTCGGAGCTGACTGCCAAGGCTGCATTTACCCTGTTGCCATCGCTCGCCTTGTAGATCGCCAGATACCGCCCGCCCACGATTCCGACGGTGGCATCCCTAGCCTCGAAGCTGTCATAATCGCGGTCCCTCCTCAGCACTAGACCTTCGAACCTCCACGGCCCCAGCGGGTCGTCGGAGGACAGGAGCGCTGTCTGCCACTTCAAGCCTATGTCTACCGCTAAGTACAGGTAGTACCGGTCTGAGAGCGGATCCCTTAGGAGCTGTTGACCTTCAATGCTCAGCACCTCGTCGCCTACCAGCTGCGAGAGTTCCTCCCTCGTCATGGTTTGCCTCAGCGAGAAGTTGTCCCCACTCTTCGAGCTGTATGACTCGAAGCAGTAGCCCCTGCTCTCACGCGTCCTGGGCCTCGTGACCAGCCAGAAGAGGCCTGACTTCTCGTCCTTGATGCAGTTTCCTGCGCCCCTCCATGACCCAGGCTCGAACGTGGGCGGGTCCAAGACCGCCTTGTGGAACGCCCTTTCGTCATAAATGCCTTGGGGGCTGATGTCCGGCCCTTGCCACACTATGGAATCACGATCGCTGTGAGTCTTCATTCCGCTCCATGTCCAGTAGGAACCCACCTATTAGGATGACCTCGCGGGGGTCGACGTGTGCCTACGCGGGGAGCTGCCCGCGGATGAGGTCGGGTCTCACCTTGCCTATGAAATCCAGAGACCTAAGAGCCTCCTCCCTCGTGAGTTCGAAGACGACTGGGCCATCAAAGCCGCTACGCACGACGGCGTCCAGAAACTCCGCGGTCTTCATGTCGCCACTGCCCAGTGGGAGGTGGTCCTTCACCGCGTATGTCCCGTCTGATCCTCTTCTTCTCATGCCATCGTGAAGGTGCATTCCCACCATCCTAGGGAGGAAGGCACGAAGTGCATCCATGAGTGGGACAGCCCCGCTGTATCCAGCGAGCACGTGTCCTGTGTCGAGAACAAGGGAACAGTCTAGGTCGTCGGCCACGCCAGCGGTCATGCCAAGCGGGAACTCCACGCTCTCCAGCGCGATCCTCTTGCGATCGACTTTCGACCTCTCGATGATCTCACGGGCGCTCTTCAGAGCTATCGAGACCATCACTCCGTCTATCAGAGCGTTGTAGTCAGGGAAGGGAAGGCGGCTGAACTCGGCAGCCAACCCTCCGGTGGCATGAAGCACGTAGTATTCTGGCTCAAGGACCCGAGTGGCTTCAATGGCGTCCACGCAACTGAGCACTGAGGCTGCCCTGATCCTCTCGTTGAAGGACGCCGGCTCTACGGCCCAAAGTGGAAGATGAGCCGATACTGTGAACTCAAGCGACTCCTTGAGCTCAGAGATCCTGCCGATCTTGTCAGGGCTCAGGGATCCAGGAAGAGCATACATGGCATCGAGTGTGAGCTCGACGTGCTTGAACCCGGCTGAGACTGCCTCCTCGATGACCCGTAGGTAGCTGAATCTGGAGAAGTCCACTGTCCCCCCGTGGAAGATGCTCTGAATCGCGGCAGGGAAGCTCAGTGCCGTCAGACCGAACCTCATGACACATGGGGCTCGCCACACCATATTAACGGAGGTTCCCAACGAAGTCCAGAATCGTCTAGAGGCTTGGGAGAATACGACATATGACTATCTGAGTGCAGACCTAGGACCCAGCAGCCCACCGTTTTTCGCCACTGGCTGGTCTGAACGGCCACCAAGCGAGCGACGCCTGCGTCCTTCGAGAACGCGGGCTGAAGTGATGTTTTGTTTGGCAAAGCATATATGCCCATGAATCGGCCAAGCGCCTAAGTCTCACGATGCTCGCACACCTCGCGCCAGTTCGTCAAAGGGCAAATATCTACTACACTGGGCTGCGGGTGCGCGATTGGATCGGGTACTTGGGAATGCCCGCGGTGGGCTACGCGATCGGCGTCATGCACACCCCCGCTTCCATGCTCGATCCGTGGCTCATCGTGCGTTCGGCGATCAGTTGCGCGCTGTTCCTCGCCTTCTGTTTCCTTATCAACAACTACGCGGATGTTGAAGGAGACCGACTGGACCCCACAAAGGTAAAGAAGAATCCAGTCGCTGCTGGACTGCTTGAACCAAGAAACGCTCTCGCCCTATCTGTCATCATTGCCTTCTCGGGAGTTGTTATCGCCCTCACTTTGCCCAACCTGATCTCGCTGGCGTTCTATGTCGGCTTGGTCTTGTTGGGCTGGGCGTATTCAGTTCCCCCACTGAGGCTAAAGGGAAGACCGGTGGCCGACGTGGTCTCGCACGGGCTCATGCTGGGGGTCTTGCTGTTTCTGTTCGGTCATTCGGCGGCCACTCCCGAGTTGTTTTCGCGCGAGGCCATTCTCGTCAGTGCCACTATGTTTACCAGTTCGGTCATCTTCGAGATGCGAAATCACATGAGTGACATAGTCGCTGATTCGATATCAGGAACCCTGACGACAGTCGGCTGGCTTGGGGAGAAGGCCTCAAGGAGGCTGATGCTTGCTGTCGCGGCAGTCCATCTACTGTTGCTCGGAATGTTCCTATTCATGTCGACGCCCTTTGCGATCTACCTGACCCCGCTGGCCCTAGTGCTGGTGTCCTTGCTTATTCTGACAAGAAGGGTGGGTCCGGAGAGAGGACTGGACTGCCTTACGGTGGGCGTCTACATTGTGGCCATCGCACCAAGAGTTGTCATGCTCTTTGTGCCATGAGATGGGAACGAGACATCTTGGGAAGCGCGGAACCGTTATTACCGCGCCTCAGTAGTATCGCATAGTTGAGCCAGACAACCCCCACTTCCTTCACCAAGCTCGCTGAGACGTGCGAGCGACTTGCTGCTACGATAAAGCGCACTGAGAAGAAGGCGCTGATCGCGACCTTCTTGAGAGGTCTTCGCCCTGAAGAAGTCTCGCCTGCCACTCTGTTGATCGTCGGGACGATATTCCCGGAGCAGAGCTCCAAGCCCCTCGATGTCGGCTATCAATCGTTGTCCAAGCTGGACGCCCATTCCTATCATTCAAGGCTGTTGGATCTTCCTCTGACCATATTGGACGTCAGGGATTCGTTCAACGTCATTGCAGAGGCGTCAGGCAAGAGTTCTAGGAGAAAGAAGGAGGAACTGCTGGAGTCGTTGATGAGAAGAGCCAGCGATGTGGAACGGAAGTGGCTTGTGAAGAACATCTTCGGAGAGATGCAGCATGGTGTCGGCGAGGGACTGATGTTGGAGGCGATCGCTGAGGCTGGAGATTTGGACGTCAGTGCAGTTAGGAGGACACATATGTTCTCGGGCGATCTGGGAGAGACTGCGCGGCTCGCCCTAGCCGGAGACAAGAGGAGGTTCGAGAGCATCGGGCTGACCCTGCTGAGACCCGTGAAGCCCATGCTCGCCGAGATGGCGTACAGCGTGGAGGAAGTGTTCCGTGAGATGAAGCCCCCCGTCGCGTTTGAGTACAAGTTCGACGGCGCCAGAGTTCAGATCCACAGGTCAGAGGACAAGGTGAGGGTATTCAGTAGGAGGCTCAGCGACGTGACTGAGAGCATCCCGGAGGTCGTCAGACTGGTCAAGAAGGAGTTGCGGGCGGAGGCTGCGGTCCTAGACGCGGAGCTTATTGCGGTTAGCAGCGAGGGGAAGCCCCTGCCGTTCCAAGACCTGATGAGGCGGTTCAGGAGGACAAGGGGAGTGGACAGGGCGCAGCAGGAAGTGCCCGTGAGGCTCCACCTGTTCGACCTTCTGTACTCTGACGAAGGACTATTGATCGACCTGCCCTACTCGAACAGATGGGAGATTCTGTCACGTATCAGAGGAGGAATTGACGCCGCGCCCAGATTGGTCACCTCTTCAGTCGAGGACGCCCAGCGCTTCATGAAGCGCTCCCTTGAGGCAGGGCATGAGGGCCTGATGGCCAAGGCCTTGGACAGTCCATACCGTCCTGGGTCGCGGGGAAAGCTGTGGCTCAAGGTCAAGTCCGCGATCACCTTGGACTTGGTGATCGTCGCAGCTGACTGGGGGTACGGGAGGAGGACCGGCTGGCTGAGCGACTACTACTTGGCGGCACCTGATGAAGTGACGGGTCGACTTGAAGTTGTCGGAAAGACGTTCAAGGGGCTCACGGACGCCGAGTTCGAGTGGATGACCAAGAGGCTTCAGGAGCTCAAGGTATCGGAGGACAGGCACACCGTGTACGTGAAGCCCTCCGTAGTTGTCGAGGTGGCGTTTGGCGAGGTCCAGAGGAGCCTCAGATACGAGTCTGGGGTAGCCCTGAGATTCGCCAGGATCACGCGCATACGGGAAGACAAGTCCCCGGACCAAGCGGACACGCTTGGGAGGTTGCGGGCAATACTGGAAGCTCAGTTCAAGTCAAAGGGCAGGCTGAAGGAGGGATCGGGCTAGGGAGCGGTTCGGACTGTTCTCGCGACTTGGGCTTCGCGCTCATGCAGCCTCACTTCGCCAAGCAGACTAAGTTCAGCCCCGTTGACGATGTGACCGGCTGACGCGTGATCAGGCTGCCGTAGGCCGCGGTAGGGCTCCACCCCGCCGATCTCAGAAGTTCAGACAGCTCGCTCAGGCTGTACAGGTGAATCTCGTAACTGAGGCGGTCCACGAAGACCAGATCAGACCCGCTCTTCCTGTAGAACGTCCAACCGGTCTTCGCAGTAGACGTTATCGGTTCGAACTTGTGTTCCTCTAGCATTACATGGTCACCCAGGTCTGAGAAGCTGGTTTCGTCTCTGCCCTGCCAGCGCGCTGCATGTCCGGTCTCGGCCACAACCAAGGCCGCTCCTTCCCTCGAGACATCCCTGGCCTGCCTGAATGTGCTCAAGTCGTCATCCCTCGACGAGTATCCTATCGAGGTCCATGTGCTCGTGACAACATCAAAAGGGCGGGATTCACGGCCCAGTACTTTGCTGAGATTCCTGACGTCGCCTTCTACGAACCTCACGGATCCGGACACGCCATGCTGTTGGGCCTTCTTTCTGGCATCCTCTATGAAGGGTCCTGAGATGTCGACGCCAGTCGCGCTGAACCCTCTCTTGGCCATGTGAATGCAGACTCGTCCGTTCCCGCAACATAGGTCCAGCAGCTCGCCCGAGGTGATGCTGTAGTCAGCCAAGACCTTGACTATGGCATCAGCCAGTGCAGCAGTTGCTTCCCACCTGAGGTTCATGACCTTGAGGAAGAGTTCAGCTCTATCGATGAACATCTTCTGCTGCCAGTCCATCATCCGCCCATATCGGTTCCAGCGGACTGTATATGACGGTTTTCCGGTGACCTCACGCTGAGATGTCCGAAACCTTCATCTTCCAGCCGTGCCCAGCTGTGAGCACAATGTGCAGGATGTTCGCCGTTCTATCAGTCGAGCCAGTCAGTGCCTCAAAGTACCTGAGCGAGGCTGAGTGTTCTCTGTACGAGCAGGCTAGAAAAGGCAACCAAGGCGACGGGTGTGGAATCGGATACTACGAGGACGGCAGGCTCACCCTTCTCAGGAGCGAGAAGGCCATCTGCGATGACGACCAATTCATGAGACGATCCTCTCGAGTGATTTCTAACATGTTCATAGCCCACGTGAGAAAGGCTAGCAATCCCAGAGACCTGCCGAGGGACGTCTTGATCTCTGAGGTCAATTCACAGCCCTTTCGCCATGAGAGGTTCCTGTTCGTCCACAACGGGACTCTGTACATACCAGATCAGGTGACGCAGGAGCTTGGAGACTACAGAAGCGTAGTGAAGGGGGTGAATGATAGCGAGGTGCTCTTTGCGTTCCTGCTCCAGGCGATCGAACGATCCGGCTCTGTCGAGGAAGGGTTCAGGCAGTTGGAGCCCAAGTTGTGGGGCATACACAGGAGGAGCGGAAGTTCTATGGCAACTCCCTACAGGGGGCTGAACATCATGCTGTCCGATGGAAAGGCCCTATACGCATACGAGAAGTACATCGGAGACTGCGGAACGTCCATATGCAGCAACGCGCCCGTGTTTGAGTTGCAGTACATCGTGAGTGGCTCTGAGATAGTTGTGGCCTCTGAGAGAATGACCAGAGACGACTGGGCGGCTATGCCGAATGGCGCCCTCTTGAAGGCCAATGTCAAAGAGGGCAGGATAGTGCACGAAATGAAGGTGTTGGGCTAGCGTTTAGGCCTCGCCATCAGGTGGCGGCTTTCAGCTATGCGCCCTGCTCAGGTTCCGCACTGTCCTGATATGATCAAGAGGGACTGTGGCGCTATCTTGACAACTTTTCGACCTTGACCCACTTCCCCTTCGGCAGGCTCTTCTCGATCGCCTTTACCAAGGCGACAGGCTCGAACATCTGCTTGTCTGTCAGGGGCCACGTCCCGGTGTCTAGCATCTCCCACAATTTCAACATACCATCCTTATAGCACGTGCTCGTGTCGATCTTCTCAGACAGGTAAGATTTCTTTGTGATGGCTTCAACTGCGAACAGATAGGGGATATTGGGTGAGATCCTAATCTCTCCAGATAGTTTCGGGTGGCGTATTGTCGCGCTGACATCCTTCCCCCTTTTCATGGCCATGACATCCCTGACTCCGATGCCGACGATCTGGTTGAATATCTCTGCGTGATGGATGCCATAGAAGACCAGCCCCCCGTATTCGCTTTCGAGGTCCCCTGGCCCCACGACCGACAGGTAGACCGGTTCCTCTCTTGCAAAGAGGTTCCTGACCTCTTGGACCAAGATCGTGTACCTGAGCGTCGAGAAGCTCGTGAAGGGTATGTGCTTCCTTTTCGCAAGGGACAGCAGCTTGCGGGCGTCGCTCGTGTTTGTTGTGAGTGGCTTATCGACGAAGACGGGTGTTCCCGCCTCGATGAAGGGTTTCGCGTACTTCAGATGCAGTCCTCCGTGCCTGAACTCGATGAACACTGCATCGACCTCTCCCAACATGTCTTTTGGATCAGAAACGACATTTGGGACCCTGCCCTTCTCTGCGACCTCTTTGTTCCTCTTGCCATCAAGGCCGAACAGATGCGTGACCTCGAATCCCGGGACGTAGTTGGTCTTGTCCAGTCCGTTCGCCATCTGAGAGAAGATCAACGCGTGTGAATTGTCCGTCCCCACGATTCCGACCCTGTGGGTCATGGGATGAGGGTCTGCCCCTTACTGATATGTCTTAGCGGCCACATGACATTCGCAGTAAACTCAGGAATACGATGCCGCGTAGTTCTTCGAGGCGTAGTCCTTGATTAGGGTCCGGTCCAGCGGGTATCTCCCGTACTTCCTCGCTGCCTTGACCATGGCTAGGTAGTTGGCAGGGTCGACGCCTGGATGGATGCTGTTGCTGGAAGCCAAGATGTGACCTCCCCCGGGGGAGGCTTTGGCGATAGTCTCCTTCACGGCCTCCACCACCTCTTCTGTCGTCCCGAACGACAAGAGGTGAGAGCAGTCCACGTTCCCGACCAGACAGGTCCTGTCGCCGTAGGTTGCCTTGACCTTCCCTATGTCCATACTGGCCACTGGTTCCAGAGGGTCCAGCCCGTCTATGCCGGAGGATACTATGTTGTCCGCTATCATCCAGAGGTTCCCGTCTGTGTGTTTGATGAAAGGCACTCCGCGCCTGTGGGCAGTCTGGACTGCCCTGACAAGGCCAGGCAAGACGAACTCGGAGAACTGCCCTGGGGACATCAGGGGGCCCTTCTTGTTCGCGTAGTCGTCGCCTGTCAGCAGGACATCCGCACCTGCCTCGGCTGCCCTCTCCAAGACTCTTACCTTGTACTTGGAGATCATGTCTGTGAGCTTCCGCACGAGCTTTGGGGCCTTGACATAGAACGTGAACAACCTAACCATTCCACCGACTAGGTAGTGCGAGAACTCGAATGACTCATGCCCCAAGAACACGACAGCCTTCCTGTCCTTGAAGCGATGCACAAACTGCTCAAGCGATTCCAACCTCCAAGGCGCCTCAGGATCGGGCGGCTGATAGGCATCCAGATCCGCCTCTGACTTTATCGGACCCTCAATAGGATACGTCGCACCTGCTGCGGTCAGCTTGTACTCGATCCCCCATTCGTCCCTGAGTACGCCGTTGGGGAGGGCCTCAAGTTTCTGGTCCTCGCCAGTCGTCGCCCCGTCGAGATCAAGCCACTCCACGATGTCTGCATACGATGCGCCCGGGCGGAGCCTCTCGACGAACGGGGCGTTCATCAGCAGCTCCCACACCGGGACTGTGTCTGGTTCCTCCCTGCGGAGGGCCGTCATGAACCTCTGAAGGCCGTTCACACCTTGCGTTGCTCTTGTTCTGCTTAAATCATTGTCGTCTTCCATCATCATCGCGAGTTGACCCAGAGTCGGATCGAGATTCGTGTCACGAAGCGCGAACTCGACGAAAGGAAGACGAGGTGGAAGGCAAGAGACGCGTTCAAGGAGCCGGACAGAGTCCCGGTCCTCATAGGAATAGGCACAAGATACTGGCTGCCCAAGCTAGGCCTGTCCTTTGATGAGTACTTCTCGTCAGCAGAGGTCATGTTCGACGCGCAGGTCAGGGCGCTCGAGTGGATATTCTCAAACGTGAGGGATGACAGATATGGAATCGGAGTCGGCCCAGACTTCCAGAACGTCAGGGAAGCCAGCGGATTGGGATGCGACATCGGATTCCACAATGGGTTCCCCTGGGTCGAGAGGCCGGTCGTCAGAGAAGAGTCCGACGTTGAGCGCCTCGCTAGGAGAGACATGTACACAGATGGACTGACCGGAAGGACCGCTCGATATCGCATCCATATGAGGAAGCTTGCTGAAGGCACGAGGGCGGAGCTGAAGGATGGGACCGCGGTGCCTGTCGAGGTTGGCAACGGGATGGGCACGGACGGCCCGTTCACAAACTGCGCTTGGCTGAGGGGATCAACTCAGCTCCTGTCGGACGTGAGACTCCGGCCTGCTCTCGTTCATTCGATGATGACTGTTGTCACGGAGAAGATCATCGACTTTAACGACAGGCTTCGGGAGGACGCGGGGCTGGTGCGAGACTGCGGGATGGGAGTCGCCGATGACTTCGCCGCGTTCCTGTCCGCAGAGCACTACAGGGAGTTCGTCCTGCCCTACCATGAGAAGATCTATGACGAGTTCGGGACAAAGACACGTGACATACATCTTTGCGGGAAGATCGATCATCTGCTGGAACTGCTCGTCTACGAGCAGAAGATACACGGCCTGAGCGGGTTCGGCTGGGTAACGGACGTGAGGAAGCTCGCGAGTGTCATGGGAGGAAAGGTCCTGCTGTACGGAGGGCCCAACCCGTCCTTGATCCTCTCCGGCCCAAGATCTCGAATCATCGAGAGCGCGCAGGACTATCTGAGAATTCTCGGACCCTATCACGGCTACGCCCTTGGAGATGGCTACAACGTCGCTCCCGGCACGCCGACCGATCACATGAACGCACTTATGGAGGCCGCAGAGCTCTCGGGCAAGTACCCCATGGAGTAGGGTCAGCCTAATGTGCAGTTCACTGGCGAGCGACGACGGGTTTATCTCTCTCTCGCGCACTTTGACCCAGATGTTGGACGCAGTCGTCATGGGGTCAGCCTTTGTAGAACTCACGCCAACCAAGATGAAAGTCAGTCTCTCGGAGGTTGGATCGTTCAATCTCGGCGTGGGAGGATCAGCAGCGAACATCTCAGTTGCGCTTTCCAGGCTAGGCACTAATGTGGGTCTCATCTCGGCCGTTGGGAATGACGACCTAGGGGCCTACGTGCTCGGCGCCCTGGGGTCAGATAGAGTCAACACCTCAAGGGTCAAGAGAGTGACGGGAAGCAGAACGGGCTTGTCCCTATACAGTGTGGACAGCCGTGGCACGAAGACCTACCACTTCTACAGGTTTCCTGGGTACTCTGCCCCAGAGAGTACTCTCTCGCTCAAGGACTTGGATCGTAAGTATGTGTCCAGCGCCAAGGCCTTGGTTTTAGGGGAGGCCTCCGTCCGACAACGGCCGAGCAGAGACCTTGCCGAAGCCGCGGTCAGGATTGCCAAGAGCCAAGGCAGTTTGGTTCTGTACGACCCAAACTTCAGGTCGTCGCTCTGGAGCAACAAGGACGAGGCAGCCGAGATCACACGACGATTCGTGAGCCTCGCGAGCATCGTCACCCCAAATGCTAGGGAGGCCCTTTTGATTACTGGCCGCAGGAGCGTTGAGTCTGCGATCGAGGACCTGATGAAGCTGTGCGGCGGAGTAGTCGCTGTGAAGCAGGCCGACGAAGGTTGCACTGTAGGGACGCAGCATGAGATAACGCGCTTTCCCGCGTTTAGAATCCACGCAGTCGACGACACCGGAGCTGGTGATGCCTTTGCAGCTGGTCTGCTCGCTGGTATGCTGCGAGGACTCAGGACCCCGGACGCGGCGGTGCTTGCGAGTGCGGTCGCAGCGCTCAAGGTGAGTGCACTGGGCACAGCGCAGGCTATGCCGACGCTGAAGGCAGTGAAGCGCTTCCTGCACCTGAAGAAGGTCACAATCCCCATGCTGTGACACGGTAGTCCATCTTTGAACTACTCGAGAGCGTCCGCCTTGCCCTGCGCGGCTCACTTGCAGGAGCCGGCTCAAGCCACCAACAGTAGCCCGAAGTACCTCGGGATGTCGCTCTTCTTTCTCACGACAATGATTTGCATCCCAGCTCGCCTCACTGTCGCGTAGACATCGATCCCGCAGGACTCCATGGATGGTCTGGCCTGCCTGGGATGGGCGCATTCCTCAAGATTGCACTCCGCGCATAGTTCGCAGGGTCCAGCAGCTATCCCAAAGGCAGCGTAGTGCCCCGAAAGGAAGGCCTCTCTCTCAAGCTTGACCATGATCCTATGGGTGTCTTCCTCTGGCGGCGCGAACCTCACGAGTATCGCTCGCGAGTACTCGCCAAGGACCCTCCTCGTCTGATCAGGAGTGGGAGAATATGGAGGGCAGGTCAGGGTCTTCCCGTATCCGCCGCATCCGAACTGGCACTT
>Ga0172363_10004068_pt1 | contig 11821 bp, 10 predicted proteins | sample LakKivs2_kivu2a2_FD_114541 | JGI IMG/M metagenome (GOLD analysis project Ga0172363, IMG submission 114541) | Sediment microbial communities from Lake Kivu, Rwanda - Sediment s2_kivu2a2 | ecosystem: Environmental > Aquatic > Freshwater > Lake > Sediment | place: Rwanda: Western Province, Lake... | reverse complement strand
TAGATGATATTCGCAATCTCGTATTCCACGGAGACTTCTTTTTTAATGCGAACAAGTTTCTCCTGCTCTTCTAATTGTTTCAGGAACGGACGTAAATGCATACTTATTCCACACTCTCTCGCGACGCACCGATCACGGTTTTCACCGTCTGAAACCCTTCCTTTTCAATCGCGGTCGCAACCTTGTTCTGTAGCTCTTTTCCAGGGGTCAACGCGATCATGTTGCCACCAAGGCCACCGCCGGTGAGCTTCGCCCCATACGCTCCGGACTCGCGGGCGACACTGACCAGGAAATCAAGCTCACGGGACGATACTTCTATCTGTTGTAACAATTTATGATTCTCGTTCATGAGTTTTCCAACATCCTGTAACGATCCATCATGGATCGCCCGTTTCGCAAGATACGCGATGTTCTCCGCTCGATCAAAGACCTCCTCGTATTTCTTTGGATTTTTCTCCTTTCGTTGTCTGACTCCCTCCACAGCTACTTTTGTATCGGTGACCTTCCCGGTGTTCCCAATCACGATCTCCACAGGATTGGACAATGCGATTCGATCGATGATGTTCTTCTCACCTTTCTGGAACCAGATTAACCCGCCATAGGTCGATGCGGTGTTATCCACACCGGATGGTGTCCCATGGTATCCTTTCTCTCCTTCGAATGCGATTTCATTGATTTCTTCATCAGAGAGGGTCATCTCGTAATAGTCTGCAAGAGCTCGAGCGATCGCGACACAGGACGCGGCAGAGGCACCAATACCGCTGGCGGCATAGAGATTTCCCTCAAGGGTGATGCTCACCCCATTTTTAGAAAGGTCAATACCCATTTTTTTAAACATCAGCTCGAAGGATTCTTTCTGCTGGGACAGCTTGCCTTCTTTGTATTTTGGTGTCGCAGGACGTTTGTCGCATAGGTTGAAACCTGCATGGTCGTACGGTTCGATTTTTGCGACCGTATAGTTCCCAATCGCAGACACGATCGATGGAATCCCATAGACGACGAAGTGTTCATTAAACAAAATAGCCTTCCCGAAACCGATGCCATGTCCTTTCTTCATACACTATCCCATAGCGTTCTCTGATGGATTGGTTACAATACAAGATAAGTATATTATCTTTACGAAAATATGTCATGGAGAGTAATAATTTCAAGTGGAGGGAGGTATATAATCTACGAGCGAAAACTCATCATTGCAGACTCGAACGAAGAGTATCCCCTGATGCTTTCTTTGTCTTACTCATTGAGTGCCCTCACAAACCAAAATTTTCTGTCTTTCTCTTATCTTTCTCTCCTTTAACCTCCATTAAATATGTAAATACCTCCTCTATACGTATCCCGGAAGAAACATGGAGAAAAAACAAAATATTGGGACTGCAGGGATCATTCGAAAGGATACGAAACTCTTGATTGCACAACGGAAAAAAGATAGCTGGATGGAACCAGATAAATGGGAGTTCCCTGGTGGAAAAGTAGAGCCAAATGAGACGTATGAGGATTGTTTAATACGAGAAATACAAGAAGAACTCGGAATAACAATCACGATTGACCGGTTCTTCATGAAAACGACGCATACCTACATGAAAAACAATGAAGAGTTCCCTGTTACCCTTATGGTGTTTTTAGCGGATTGGAAGGAAGGGGACCTACGTAATATCGATTGCCAGGATTCGAAATGGATCGATAGCAATGAGTTAAGGAAATTTGATTTTGCAGCTGCAGACATTGCAATCGTGAATAAGTTTCTTGATACGAAGCCATAGACTATCGTGAAGTTATTAAGCATCCGTTAAACTTTCGTTACAGTATTGTTTCATTGAACAATGATGACATCTGCCTGGTTCATGATGATTCCTTTTTACCACACCGCTTCGTAAGGATGCCCGCATGGTTTTCATCACAGACTCAAGCTCGAAGCGCAGTTTTGGATCAAAACGGATTGTATAAGGTACATTATTATACACCAGGATCCCCTCCGTGATAAACGCGTCGGTCGTATCCTCAAGGATTTGGCAATATGCAGCAAGCTGCAGCACCTGGCTTTGATGAGGGTGTGATCCTTTTCCTGATTTCACTTCCACAGGGATATATTGTTTTTCTTTTCGTACGATGTAATCTGGTTTTCCGGTGAGTCGAAAACGTTTTGAAAACAGGGGCGCTGCAGGGACATTCAGATCAGAATAGAGGATTACACCATCTGGGATTCCAAAGGATTTTTTTTTCTTCATTACCGATTGTCTCAACCAAGCTGCGGACGCAAGAAGAAGAGTCGCACCAGTTATGAAAATGAAACCGAGAACTAAAAATTCTATACGATCACCTCAATAAGAAATAGAAGAATCGCGAGACACAACACCAGAATGCCAAGGAGTGCAATCCAGCGTGCAGAGTGGAGTGTCGCTTCAAAACCATCAAGGGTATCACCTAGTGAAGTATGGATTTGTTTTCCTGAAGCTAAGGAAGGTGATTCTGGTTCATAGCCGCAACGTTGCAGCATCCATGCACAGGAACAATAGGAATATTGACCAATCTCTGATGCACTGACAACATCAGTTTTTTTCAGTACCTTTCGATTTCCCATCACTCTCCTGTGATGTCCTGATGCTTTTTATAGCTATATTGGGGATGATTGAAACAATGGGGGCGAGTTGTTCGGTTTTAACCAAACGTTTTCAGACACTATATAAAGACTGACAGATATAACCAGAATTACAATCAGATGTGATCGCTATGGAAAAGAAAACCACTCAGATATTAGGAATATTGATTGGAAGCCTGCTGGTGTGCACAAGTCTTGTGGCAGTCATCATGCTTTCGCCACAGAATAAAGGAGCCTATACCTATGAACTCAACACGTTCGATTCCTATGATGACCTCCGATCCTTTCTTCAGAAACGATTCGAGGCTGATGGGAACCAAGGACGTTACTACTCACCGAATGTCCAATTTTCAAAAGATGCCGTAGCAACAGGAGAATCTGCTTTAGGTGGTGAGGCGCCCCCTACCTATTCAACGACTAATGTGCAGGTCGCCGGGGTGGACGAACCTGATATCGTGAAAACCGATGGGATCTACCTGTATGTGGTGGCAAAAAATACCATGTTTATCCTCAGAGCATACCCGGTGTTCGAAGCAACCATCCTTGCTAAGATAACAATCACGAATGTCTCTATTAGCAACATCTTCATCCGTGGGGACCGGTTGGTGGTCTTTGGGAACACGGGTGGATATTATGACTATCCTTTGTTGGAAGATGACATGAGAGTGGAGTCCTCCAGCCTCGGTATGTGGTGGGGTGGTCTCTCCCAGACCGCTGTGAACGTCTACGACCTCAGCGACCGAGCAGACCCCCGTCTGGTAAAAGAGATCAGGATCGACGGGAGCTACTTCGATGCTCGTTTGATTGGTGAATTCGTCTACTTGGTCTCAACTGAATATACCTATCATATCTATTACGCGGTTGATGACTCTAACTATACCTTCAATGTTCCAGAGATCACTGTTGATAACGAAACCAAAAGTATTGATGCAGAGGACATCTACTACGTTGATGTCCCAGAGCTTTCTGATACGATGACCCATGTGATCTCACTGAACCTTGACACCAATGATGTGGTGGAGAAAAGCTTCATGTTAGGTAACTCTCAGACCATGTATGTGTCACACAACAACATCTTCCTTGCATCCCTCCATTACCCCTATTATCCGGTGTTATACAGGACAGGGGCGGAGAGCTCATCAGCTGATCAGGAGACAACCATCCTGCATAAGATTGCCATAAACACCGGTGACGTCTCATATGTCGCCCAAGGGGAAGTCCCAGGTCATATCCTGAACCAGTTCTCCATGGATGAGCATGAGGGATTCTTCCGGATCGCCACCACCTCAGGAAACAACTGGATGGAAAACTCCCAGACCAGCAACAACATCTACATCCTCGACGACACCCTCAAACAGGTCTCAAAAATAGAGAACATCGCACCAGGGGAGTCCATCTACGCGGCACGGTTCCTTGGAAAGCGTGCGTACCTCGTGACCTTTGTGCAGGTTGATCCGCTCTTCACGATTGACCTTTCAGACCCATACAACCCCCGCATCCTTGGTGAACTCAAAATCCCAGGTTACTCAGAATACCTGCATCCCTATGATGAAACCCATATCATCGGGATTGGAAAAGAAGTCGACCCTAGTATCGATGCGGACAAGGTACACACCCCAGGAGCGGTATACTACACTGCAATACTGGGATTGAAACTTGCGCTCTTTGATGTCACTGATATCGAAAATCCTGTTGAAGAAGCAAAGATTGTGATTGGAAATCGAGGAACGGACAGTCCTGCTCTCTACGATCACAAAGCGTTCCTCTTCGACAGAGAAAAAGAACTCCTCGTAATCCCGGTCAGTCTGTATGAGATACCTCAGAGTAAATTAGATGAAGTCAACGACAGTGGCATCACGGTGTTCGAATCCGACTGGGGGCAGTTCACCTTCCAGGGTGCCTACGTTTATCGCCTCAGCCTTGAGGACGGCTTTGACTTCCAGGGGAGAATCACACATCAAACGGATGAGCAGATGCAACAGGCAAATGAAAACTATTGGTATTGGGGATCCTCCAATACTGATATCACTAGGACCCTGTTCATCGGCGATGTGTTGTACACCATCTCAGATTCGATGGTAAAGATGAACGACCTTCAGAGCCTCAGCGAGCTTACCAGCATCGACCTTTCGTAGTTCATACAGAAGCGCAGATGAGAGAGGGAAGCCTCCCTTCCTTTCCTCCTTCTCCTCCCTTCTTCCCTCTCTCCTTATTTTCCTTTTGATCATACCTATGCGATACAAGTCCTCCGGAAAGCCTTTTAAATAATAACGGATGGGGTGTCGTGGGTGTACTATATGACTACGACACTTGGCATACGACGGGAAGATAAAAACCGCTGGGAACAGCGGGTACCCCTCACTCCGAATCATATCCTTGAATTACAGCAGAAATATGGGATAAAAACAGTTGTGCAACCCTCCACGATCCGAGTCTTCTCTGATACTGACTATCAAAAGGTCGGTGCCCAGCTACAAGAGAGCCTCTCACCAAGTTCGGTAGTCTTCGCGGTAAAGGAAATCCCGCTGCAGTATTTCGAAAAAGACAAGACCTATGTGTTTTTCTCTCATACGATTAAAGGACAACATCATAACATGCCGATGCTAAAAAAAATGATGAACCTGGGATGCACCTTGATTGATTATGAACGTATCATCGATGCGAACGGAAAACGATTGGTGTTCTTCGGGAGATTCGCAGGTCTTGCGGGTATGGTTGACACCCTCTGGACGTTTGGACGACGGTTACATGCAGAACACATAGACACCCCATTAAACACGATTCAGCAAACTATCCATTATAAGGATTTAGCGGATATCAAAAAACATCTCAAGGTTGTGGGAAAAGAAATCAAAACCACAGGCCTGCCCACCTCATTAACCCCATTGATAATCGGTTTTTCCGGGTACGGCCATGTCTCCGTTGGTGCACAGGAGATCCTGGATATTCTCCCTGTGAAAGAGATACAACCATCGGAGATCGCATCTGTTTTTAGAAATCCTTCGAACAAGGTGATTTACAAGGTGGTATTCAGAGAGGAACACATGGTGGCACCAACAACACAAGGAAAGGAATTTGATTTACAGGAGTATTATCAGCATCCTGAAGGATATCGGTCAACCTTCGAACAGTACATCCCTTCGCTTTCCATTCTTATGAACTGTATCTTCTGGGCTGCGCAGTACCCTCGGCTTCTCACAAAGCGGTATGCAAAGGAACTCTTTCATAAAAAAGACCACCCACGGCTGAAAGTCATCGGTGACATCAGTGCGGATGTCAATGGTGCAATCGAATTTACCGAAAAAACAACGTCCCCTGATAACCCAGTCTTTGTGTATAATCCTGTTACTGACACGATCACGGATGGATACAAAGGTGAAGGCATTGTTGTCATGGCGGTGGACAACCTCCCCTGTGAGCTTCCGAAGGAATCCTCGGAGTCGTTCAGCGATATCCTCTTCGGTTTCGTCCCTGAGATTATGAGTGCGGATTTCTCCGCACCAGATTTTAAGTCCGTCGCGTTACCAGATGAGATAAAAAAAGCGGTAATCCTCTATCGAGGGGAACTCACCCCTGCCTATGCCTACATCAACAAATATTTATAAGGTCATCTGTTTCGCTGCTGTGGACTGTACAACTTTTGGAGGCAGAAAAGATGAAAACGATTCTCGTGCTCGGCGCAGGCATGGTGTCTCGACCGATGATACGATACCTGTTAGACCACCCTGACTACCAGGTGATCATGGCAAGCAGGACCGTCAGCAAAGCAGAACAGATGATCGATGGACACCCCCGAGGGAAAGCGTTTCCGTTGGATGTCACCGACGACAAAAAAGTAGAAGCATTGGTCTCCAAAGCAGATGTCGTGGTAAGTCTCCTGCCCTATACCTACCATGTAAAGGTCGCAGAGATGTGTATCAACCATAGGAAGCAGATGATTACCACTTCCTATGTCAGTGATGCGATGCGAGCCTTAGACAAGAAAGCAAAAACGGCAGGGATCCTCATCCTCAACGAATGCGGTTTGGACCCTGGGATCGACCATATGTCCGCGATGCGGATCATCCATACCATAGAAAAAAACAAAGGAAAAGTGATGAGTTTTCGATCAACTACCGGTGCACTCCCCGCACATGAAGCGAACAACAACCCCTTCGGCTATAAATTCTCATGGTCGCCCCGGGGTGTTCTTCTTGCCTCCCGGAATGCAGCCAAATGGCTTGAAAACGGCAAAGAGGTCTCCATCCCAGGAGAACAGTTGTTTGAAAATTACTCTATCCAAGATATCAAAGGTGTCGGAGCTTTTGAAAACTATCCAAATAGGAATTCCATTCCCTATAAAGACATCTACGGGTTGAACCATGCGCATACCGTGTACCGAGGGACCTTCCGGATGACCGGATGGTGCGAGACCATGCGAGCAATCGCTGCGCTTGGATGGTTAAACGAAGAACCTCCAAAAGGGTTCACTGGAAACACCTATGGGGATCTTACAAGGTATCTCATCGGTGCGAAACCAAAGGATCATCTCCCGCTGAAAACCGCACTGTATCTCGGGCTGAAACCCTATGCAGCGGTCATCAAACGACTGGACTGGCTTGGCCTGTTTGGAGACGCACCCTTACCGAAAGAAAAGAACAACCCCTTGGATTATCTGAATGTGTTGACCTTGCAGAAGATGTCGATGAACCCCGACGAGCGAGACATGGTGGTGATGCACCATGAGTTCATCGCGGAATATCCCTCAAAAAAGGAGTATATCACCTCGACGTTGGTCGATTATGGTATTCCGAAGAGTGATACCTCGGTCGCTCGTACAGTCGCCTTACCCGCTGCTATCGCGGTAAAGATGATTCTGAATAAACAAATCACCATGACCGGAGTTCATATCCCGGTCATTCCAGAGATTTACAACCCGATCCTCGATGAACTCGAAGAGATCGGTATCACATTCAAGGAGAAAACAGAACTATTGTCCTCTTGATGTTTCTTGTTCAAAACGACCGATATCATTTTATAACAAGGAAAGATACCGCTCAAACAGAGAACAATCCTCTTTTCAAGGAGAAATGAGCGTATGACGATGAAACCGACAGAAGTTCACGCAACACTTGGAAAATACATGCTCGCAGACGGATTCGACCTAGTCTTAGACCTTAAAAAAAGTAAAGGATGCAGGATATTCGACTCCCGGAGCGGAAAATATTTCCTTGATGGTTTCTCGTTTTTCGCCACCGCGCCTCTCGGATGCAACCATCCTGCGATGACCACGCCTGAGTTTATCAAAAAAATGGGTGAAATAGCGATCAACAACCCAACGAACTCCGATGTGTACACCGTTGAGATGGCTGAGTTCGTGGACAGTTTCGCCAAACACGCCATGCCAAGACACTTCCATCATCTCTTCTTCATCGCCGGAGGAGCACTCGCGATAGAAAACGGAATCAAAACAGCGTTTGACTGGAAAATACGCAAAAACTTAGACCGAGGGGTGGGAAAGAAAGGCAGACAAGTCATTCATTTCAAAGATGCATTTCACGGCAGGACAGGGTACACCCTCTCCATGACCAATACTTTTAACATGAATAAAACAAAATATTTTACGAAATTTTCCTGGCCACGGATTGACAATCCCATGATACGATTCCCGCTCACCAAGGCGAATTTGAAGGATGTTCAAGAACGGGAACAACACGCAATAAATCAGATACAGGAGGCAGTTGCACAGAACCCGAACGACATTGCTGCTCTCATCATTGAACCCATCCAAGGGGAGGGAGGCGATAACCACTTCCGTAAGGAATTCTTCCAAAAACTCCGCACACTTTGCGATATGCATGAAATGATGTTCATTGTCGATGAAGTGCAATCCGGTGTCGGGTTGACCGGGAAGATGTGGGCGTACCAGCATTTTGATTGTGAACCAGACATCCTTGCATTTGGGAAGAAGACACAGATCTGTGGCATTATGGTCAGTGATCGCGTTGATGACGTAAAGGACAACGTGTTTGCTGTCCCCAGCAGGTTGAACTCCACGTGGGGTGGAAACCTCGTTGACATGGTCCGCTGCCAGAAATACCTGGAAATCATCGAAGAGGAAGGTCTGGTGAAAAACGCAGAGGTCCAAGGGAAACGCTTATTGCAGGGATTAGAAGCAATCGAAAAAGCCTATCCCCAAAAGATATCCAATGCACGTGGGAAAGGTCTGATGTGCGCCTTTGATTTACCGACCACCGAGCAGCGAGATGCGCTTCAGGCCAAACTCTATGCAAATGGACTTCTTGTTCTAACCTGCGGGTCGATCACCATACGATTCCGGCCACCGTTGAACATCACTGCAGAAGAAATCGATGAAACGCTTGCAATCGTTGAAAAAACCGTGAAAGCGTTCTAAGCACTCAGAGCGCTATCTTTTCTTTCATATGCGAAACGAGTTCCTGTATTCCTATCCTGTCTTGCTTGGTGGTATTACGATCTCTGACCGTGACCTGGTTATCGTTCAACGAGTCATGGTCGATCGTGATACAGAACGGTGTTCCGATCTCATCCATGCGGGCATAGCGTCGACCAATCGTGCCACTCTCATCATAGAACGTGCTAATCCCTGCGGTTCTCAATTCAGCATCAATTCGTTGTGCGATCCGAATCAGCTTCTCATCGCTGATTAACGGAAACACCCCGGTTTTGATTGGAGCGATGAGAGGATTTAACTTAAGAATCGTGTATTCCTCATCCTTCTTCTTTTCCTCGACATAGTTGTGTTCAAGAATGAAGTAAAGGATCCGATCGATTCCATAGGATGGCTCGATGACGTGAGGGACGAATTTCTCGCTGGTCTGTTTTTCGTTCACCTCAACGATCTCATAGCATTCTTTTGGGATGTCAAGGGATTTTCCCTCGATCTTGACAGCGATGTTTTTGACGGTTGCAGCATCCAGTGTTTCGAGTTGTTCTTTGATTGCTCCTGCGAGTTTGCCGAATCGAGGACCAAGGATGTTCATCTTTGGAACCACTTTTCTCATGCTGACTTCCCGTGGTTGTTCAAGCGCGCGTAACGCATACATATCCACGCTGGAGGTCTCGATATGCGCATTGAGGTCGTAGGCGGAACGGTCTGCGATTCCAACGCATTCCACCCACCCGAAACGTTCGCTAAACAGCTCTGCATCCCAGCATTCGGTCGCATAGTGTGCAAGTTCATCTGCCGCGTGTTTCCGGAATCGGAATCGCTTGGGGTCCACCCCGGCGGTGAAGAGAAAATCCTGGGTGAGATACATATAGTAGGCTAGCGCCTGGTTGTTGATGATGCGCTTTTTCACTGCATCGGCAACCGACATTTTCAGCTCTTTTTCATTATCAAAAAGGAACAATTCCTTTTCTTTGATGGATTCAAAACATGGATGGGTTTTATCCTTAGGGTCGAAGAACACCTCTGCTTCCGCCATGGAGAACTCCCGCTGGCGAAGGGTTCCTTGTCGCGGGGAGATTTCATTCCGATAGCCTCGACCGATCTGCACAACCCCAAACGGGAGCCTCTTCCTGTTGTATTGGTACAGTAAATGGAAGTTGGTAAAAATCCCTTGCGCAGTCTCCGGTCGCAGGAACGCTTTTCTCCCTTCCCCAGCACCGATTGTCGTTGAGAACATCAGGTTGACCGGATGGGCGTCGTGTAACGTTGCTTTGCAGGTGGGGCAGATGATGTGATTTTCTTTCACCGCTTGCTCTACTGAGATGTCTTTTTCGATGATATCCTCCACCTTGTAAGATCGGTTACAACGAGTACAGTCAACCGTCAGATCGGTGAATTCCTCGACATGCCCGGATGCTTTCAACACCTCATAGAGGGTGATGGTCGGTGTACTGATCTCAACACAGTTATCCTGTAAAAGGAAAAAACGTCTCCAGAGGTTCTCGACATTGTTTTTGAGTTGAGACCCTAGGGGTCCGTAGTCATAGAACCCTGCGATGCCCCCGTAGATTTCAAAGGATGGATAAATAAATCCTCTGCGTTTGGACATCATCATGAGCTTCTCGTAAATATCTTGGGGCATCAGCAGAAGTCTCCTACGCTAGGAAAAAGGAATTCATTTGGAGGATTTAAACATGCATGCCATCAAATCGATATCGGTTACCATTCCCAAGAGTTTGTTCTCTGGGCTGACGACAGGAACATGACTGATTTTGTTTTTTATCATCTTTCGTGCGATCTCTGAGATCGGGTCGTTCTTGTATGCTTTTATGACATTCGTGATCATGATTTCTTTCACAGGAACCGATGGTAAATCAACCTTGGTTGTTGAGTAATACAACCGGATCGTGTCTCGGATCCCCTCCCAGGTCCAATCGTCCTCATCACCACCCATGCCAAGATTCGTCTGAGACACACTTTCTTTGATATGACTCAGTTTAAACAAATCCCCTTCACTGACAATCCCGCCTAATTCACATTCCTTATTCAGGATAGGCAATGCTGTTTCACTGGTGATGTTGATAATCTCCATGATAATCGTAATCGGCGTCTCCTGGTACACGGGGACGAGGTTTCGGGTGAAATAATTATCAACGATATCGTCATAGGACTCGTCCAATGCGATGAGGATATCTGTAGGGCTGACAATTCCAACCAGATTCTTCCGTTTGTCAATGACTGGGAGACCATGGATCCGGTTTTCATACAGCAGTTTTGCCGCAGTGGAGAGGTCATCATCTTTCATCACGGTGTACGGTTTGGTGCTCATAATCAATGCGATTTGTTCTTCATCTGGATTCTTGAAAATATCGGAACGAGTCAGCACACCAGCGACTTTCTTTGTCTCTTTTTTCAGAATCGGCATCCCTGAGACATTATGCTTCGCAAGGATTTTTAACGCCTCCCGGATCGTCCCGGGGACATAACCGACAACTAATTCCTTTGACATCGCGTTTTCTACTTTCATCATTGAAATCCCTCTCGTCCCTACCTATTTTGAGACATATAATAGTTTTAAAGACTCTCTCTCTAAAACGATGAATTCTTCTGATAGGTCGCGAGCCTGAATACCGTCATCTAAATTTAAAGCTTTCCTTGGAGTGTACGTGACCGTTGTCAGCAATTCTTCAAGAGAGAAAACCCCGGTTTTTTGTAACACTTTGACCTCCTCAAGAACGTCGGGGGTGTTAATCATGGCGTTATCGGTCCCCAGTAGGAGCGTGACCCCGGTCTTTTTCATCAGCGCAAGGTTGTGT
>Ga0172363_10004067_pt1 | contig 11822 bp, 10 predicted proteins | sample LakKivs2_kivu2a2_FD_114541 | JGI IMG/M metagenome (GOLD analysis project Ga0172363, IMG submission 114541) | Sediment microbial communities from Lake Kivu, Rwanda - Sediment s2_kivu2a2 | ecosystem: Environmental > Aquatic > Freshwater > Lake > Sediment | place: Rwanda: Western Province, Lake... | reverse complement strand
GGGTCGGCCTCGAGGTCGTAGAGCTCGTCGGGTTCGTCGGCGCCCAGGTAGCGGACGAATTTGTGACGGCCGTGACGAATCGCCACGTAATAGGGGACGCCGGCGTGCACGGCAGGTTTGTCCGCAGTGAGAGCAGCAGTGGCGTCAGCGCCATAAGTTTGCCCCAGATGCTCGTACAGCGTTGGCGACCAGTCGGCGAGGTCTGGTTTGATGAGCAGCGGCGTGATGTCGCGGCCGGGCATTTGCCAGGGGAGGTCGATGCCGGCCTGGGTGAAGAACGTGACGACCAGATCGGGTGCGTTGACCGGCTGCGGGCAGTACTTCCCGGCGGGGAGCGTGCCTGGACGGCTGACGATGAGCGGCGAGCGATAGGCAGATTCGTAGGGAGCGACCTTTTGTTTGAGGCCGTGCTCGCCATTGGCGTAGCCCTGGTCGGAGGTGTAGATGACGAGTGTGTTGTCGAGCTGGCCAGAGTCCTTAAGCGCGGCGAGAAGACGGCCGACACCGTCATCGACAGCGCGCATGCACTCGTTGACTTGCTGGAGCCACTCGCTGAGCGACTTCTTGCCGTTGTTGAAAACGGGCTCGCCGCCGGGACCTTGCCGCCAGGCCTGGGTTCCGTCCAGGTAGCTGGGGAGACCGGGCCGCGGTCCGAAAATGCTGGCCGGCGTGGGAGCGGTTGTTCCGGCGAGCGTGCCTGCGTGGCGCGGGGCGGGCGTCGTGGGGCCATGAATCGCGCCGTAGCAGAGCCAGAGATACCACGGTTTTTGTGGATCGCGCGTGCGCCCTTGAACGTCTTTGCCGTGGATGTAGTCGATGGCCCAGTCGGTGTAGTTGTCGGTCGAGTAGCCTTGCACGGTTTGCTGTTGGCCATGGAACTCCGTGACTTGAGGACCGTAGTAGCTGCCGGCGTTGTCGGGGTTCTTGGGCCGGTTCCAGACGATTTGAAAATCCCAGTCGCGATTCCAGCCCGTATCGGTGCCGGTGTGCCATTTGCCGATCTGTGCGGTCTGATAACCGTGTTGTCGAAACGTAGCCGGCCAGAACTGGCACTGGGCAGGATCGTAGGTGCTGCCGGGGTACTTGCCGGCCATGCGCATCGATTGGATGGCGTGCGGGTGCAGGCCGGTGAGCAGCGAAGCCCGGGACGGCATGCACCAGGAGCCGAGGTAGGCGCCTTGGAAGCGAACGCCGGCGGCGGCCAGGGCGTCGATGTTCGGAGTGCGGGCCATCGGATAAGCGTCTTCGTAACAGCTGAGCGTTCGGGGGGAGTGATCGTCGGCATAGATGAACAGGATGTTGGGCCGATCGGCGGCGATGGCTGGCACGACGCTGAGAAGTAAGACGTTGCACAGCAACGTGAATATCAGGACGAGTTGGAGTTTCACCGGATTGTGCATCGAGGCTCCCGCGATGGAAAGGTTCGGGGCTGAGACGAACAGGCAGAAAAACGAAGAGGCTGGCGAAACGCATTGATTTTATCTCAACGCGACGCGCCACGCACCCGCGAGTCAAAAACAAGAACGCCTCGCAAGCTGCTCCGCCCGGTTGCGGGACGAAACGGCCTGCGAGGCGTTGCATTTGGATGCTGCCGAGCGACGTGTCGGAGTTAAGCCACGACTTCGTAGCCGGGACGCGCCACGCGGCTTTGCATGGCCTGGGCTTCCGAGTCATTTTCGATCTGCTCGGTCTCGGGATTCCAGTGGATCTTGCGGCCGAGACGAATCGCGATGTTGGCCAGGTGGCAGGTCGTCATCGCGCGGTGGTGCGAGTAGACGTCCGAGATCGGCTGCTTGCGGCTCTTTACGCAGTCGAAGAAGTTGGCCATGTGGCTGGTCGGCACGCCGCCGTAGAGCTTCGTGATGGCGTCCTCGGGCAGCGGGTTGTCCTTGAGTTCGTCGACCGGCTTGCCGAGCAGCTTGCCACGGCTGACGAAGATCGTGCCCTTCTCGCCCTCGAAAGTGACGCCATTGTCGGTGTCATCGCGAATGATCAGTTCGACGCCGTCGGCATACTTGCAGGTGACGTGGAAATTGGTGGCGACGTTGTAGCCGTTGAGGATGTTCGGGTGCGTGGCGGTGCCTTCGATCGAGATCGGGCCGGTGTTGTCGGCGCCGATGCCCCAACTGGCGATGTCGACGTGGTGAGCGCCCCAGTCGGTCATCTTGCCGCCGGAGTACTCGTACCACCAGCGGAACTCGTAGTGGCAGCGGTTCTTGGTGTAGTCGACGAGCGGAGCCTGGCCGAGCCACAGCTCCCAGTTGAGTTCCGGCGGGACGGGCATCGGTTCGAAGGGGCCTTCCGACGGTGCAGAGCCGATGGCACAGGTGACCTTGTTGATCTTGCCGATGCGGCCATCGCGAATCATGGCCACGGCCTTGAGGAACCGCTGATCCATTTCGGTGCGCTGCTGGGTGCCGACCTGGAACACGCGGCCGGTGTCCTTGAGCACTTTGCAGATCAGCTTGCCTTCGTCGATGGTGAGCGTGAGCGGCTTTTCGCAGAACACATCCTTGCCGGCCTTCATCGCTTCGATGGCGATCTTCGAGTGCCAGTGGTCGGGCGTGACGATCGAGACGACTTCGATGTCGTCGCGTTCGAGAATCTTGCGATAGTCTTCGTAGATGTCGGCCTTGCCACCGGCCCGCTGGCGGCCCTCTTCGGCGTGCTTCCGGTCGACGTCGCACACGGCCACGATGTCGCCATGCTCGCGAAGCGGATCGACGATGCCACCTTTCCAGCGGTCGCCGGTGCCGATGCAGCCGACAATCGGACGGTCGTTCTTGCCCTCTTCGGCGCGCGCGGTGCGGGCGGTGACCCAGTAGGGAACGGTAACGCCGGCAGCGGCGAGAGCAGTCGAGCGAGTGAGGAACGTGCGGCGATTGGTGCGTTGGCTCATAAGGAAACGCCTAAATGGAATGCAGGGAGGGATGTAATGCGCCTGGTAGGGCCGGTCATGACGCTCAAGTCCGTTAGGTGCGCGGCCGGTAAGGGTGTAGTGTACTCGGCGGGGGGATCGCGTGCAAAAGGCGAGCGGCTCGACGGGGGTGAAGCGAGGATGCCGTGCGAAGTTGGGAAATCGATCGGATCGATCCCGTGCAAGGTGAAGGCCGGGGGAGCACTGCTGGGCAAGCCAGACAGTGGCACCCAGAAGGCGATCAGGCCGTGTCGAGGAGCTTTAGGTTGGGGGCGATTTCGGCGATCTGGTCGGCCATCAGGCGCTGGATGCCGGACATGGTCTTGAGGCACAGAGCGCGCTGCAGGATAGCCTCGGCCTTTTCGCGCGTGAGATGATGCGCGAGCTCCTTGAGCGTGGGGATGAAGGCCGGGCTCATGCTGAAGCTGCGGAGACCCATGCCAAACAAGAGCACGAAGGCACGCGGCGCGCCGGCCATCTCACCGCAGAGTGTGACCGGCTTGTTTGCCGCGCGGCAGGCCGTGATGACCTTGTTCAGCACCTGGAGCACGGGCGGGCTGAGCGGCTGGCACAGGTGGTTAACCTTGGGATTGTCGCGATCGGCGGCCATCAGGTATTGCACGAGGTCGTTCGAGCCGATCGACACGAAGTCGACGTTCGCGAGCATGGTTTCGATCGTCATCGCCGCGGCAGGGACTTCGAGCATGAAGCCGACCTGCACCTCGCCGAACGGTTTGCCCTGGTCGATCAGGCTTTGCCGGGCCTTGCGAACGATCTTGCGCACGCGGCGAATCTCTTCGAGCGTGGTGATCATCGGGAACATCATCCGCACGCGCGAGTCGGGCTCGGCCGCCGAGCGGAGGATCGCCCGGATCTGCGTGGTGAAGAACTCGGGATGCTCGAACGAGAGGCGGATCGAGCGCCAGCCGAGGAACGGGTTGGCTTCGCGGGCATGGCCCAGATAGGGAATCGTTTTGTCGCCGCCGAGGTCGAGCGTGCGGATCGTGACGTGACGGTTGGGACTGGCGGCAATGATCTCGCGATAGGCGGCGAGCTGCTCCTCTTCGTCCGGTACGTCGGCGTGCGTGAGGAACAGGTACTCGGTGCGAAACAGCCCGACGCCCGAGGCACCCATCGCCGTGGCGGCCTGGGCATCGCTGAGGTTGTTGATGTTCGCCAGGAGTTCGACTTTCTCGCCGTCCGCGGTGATTGCCGGCTGATCGCGATTCTCGGCGAGCGCGTCTTTGAGGTGAAAGAACTCGCGCTGGAGCTTGAGGTAGGCGCTGGCGGTTTCGGGATCGGGATTGATGACGACGTGGCCATCGCGCCCGTCGACCACGACGGTGTCGCCTGTCTTGATCGAGCGGAGGATGCCCTTGAGGCCGGTAACCGCCGGGACACCGCGGCTGCGGGCCAGGATCGCGGCGTGGCTGGTGCCGCCGCCGGTCTCGGTGACGATGCCGGCCACTTGGCGCTTGCCGAGCGTGACCACTTGCGAGGGCAGCAGTTCCGCGGCGACGAGGATCAGCGGCTCGGGAAGCGAGGCGAGCTGTGGTTGCAGGACGTCAGAGAGGTGGCCACTGATGCGGATCACGACGTCGCGCAAGTCGGCCAGACGTTCCTTGAGATAGTCGTCGTGGGTGCTTTCGAAGAGCTTGGTGTACTCTTCGAGCAGGCGGTGCAGCGCACTCTGGGCGCTGTGCTGTTCGTCGACGATCCAGGCGCGGACCTTCGAGCGGAACGAGGGGTCGTGGAGGATGGCCTCGTGGGCTCGAAAGATGCCGGCCTCGTCGGGGCCGACCTGGGTGGCGACCTTTTGAAACAAAGCGCGGAGGTCGGCAGCGACGCGTTCGCAGGCGGCATCGTAGCGCTGGAGCTCGGCCAGAACCTCGGACTTGTCAATCTGGCGAGTCTCGGGATTGACGTAAATCTCGTGGATGCAGTACGCCGTACCAATGGCCACACCCGGAGAAACGCCGATCCCTTTTCGCATGTTCCAATCGTAGCAATGCGGGTTGGAATGGACAACGAAGGAGCGACGGAAAGGGGTGCCCCGAGGGTGAAGTTTTGGCAAGCTTTGCGCGGCGTTGTGGCATCTCGGCCCCACCGATATACTACACCATTTCCAGCATCCCCCACTCCGCGACCCGCCCTGCCATGCAGTTTACTTTTGTCGATCGCGTGCTTCAGCTCGAGCCGGGCGCCAAGATTACGACGCTCAAGTCGCTCTCGCTGGCCGAGGAGTATCTGGCGGATCACTTTCCGCGGTTTCCGGTGATGCCAGGCGTGTTAATGCTGCAGGCACTGACCGATGCCAGCTCGCTGCTGATCGGCGCGACCGAGGACTTTGCCTACAGCGTGATTACGCTCAAGGAAGCCCGCAACATCCGGTTTGCCGACTTCGTGCAACCGGGGCGCACCCTGACCGTCACTTCCGAGATTCACAAGCTGGGCGAGCGAGACGTTGAATTCAAAGCCCAGGGGAGCTTGGACGGGCGGACCGCGGTCAGTGGGCGGATCGTGCTCGAGCGGTACAACCTGGCCGACGAACGGCCGCTCATGGCCGAGACCGATGCGTACCTGCGGAGCCATCAGCGCAGCCGGCTGACGCTGCTCTATCACCCGCAAGACCCGGCGCTCGAAGGCGAGGATGCTTCGCTGGTCACGGCGAAGTCGGACGCCGACGCGGGTAAAGCTTAATTCGTAAAGGACTGATTCACGATGCGACTCGAAGGTAAGACTGCGCTCATTACTGGTGGCAGCCGCGGCATTGGACGCAGTTGCGTTGAACGCCTGGCGGCCGAAGGCGCGAAAGTGGCGTTCCTCTATCGCAGCAATGCCGAGGCGGCCGAGTCGCTGGCCAGCGCACTGAAGGACGCCGGCCGCGAAGTGCGCGCCATCCAGGCTGATGTTACCGATGGGGTGAAGGCAGAGCAGATCGTGGCCGAGCTGCAGGAAGCGTGGGGCCAGCTTCACATCCTGGTGAACTCGGCCGGCGTGATCAAAGACGGGCTGTTCGCCACGATGAGTCCCGAGCAGTGGCAAATCGTGATCGATACGAACCTGGGCGGCACGTATAACTATTGCCGCGCGGTTGCCCAGCCGATGATCTCGCAGCGCAAGGGAAGCATCATCAACATTTCGAGCGTGGCTGCCGAGTTCGGCTCGCGCGGGCAAGTGAACTACGCGGCGAGCAAAGGGGGCATCGACGGACTCACTCGCTGCCTGGCGAAGGAGCTCGCCAGCCGCAAGGTGCGCGTGAACGCCGTTTCGCCGGGCATGATCGAAACCGACATGAGCGAAGCAGTGCGCGGAATTGCCGGCGACCGGATCAAAGACGCGATTCCGCTGCGCCGCGTCGGACAGCCGCAAGAGATCGCCTCGGTCGTGGCGTTTCTGGCCAGCGACGACGCCAGCTACATGACCGGCCAGGTGCTGCGCGTCGACGGCGGGATCAGCCTGGGCGGAGCGTAGGACTGGCAACCTGGCCGGCAACCGCACCGAGAAGGATGGCGAAGCCCAGACCATCGTCGCCGGCAATCGGGTCACCGACGACGGCACGTACACCTACGCCTACGACGAGGAAGGTAACATCGTCAAGCGGACCGACCCGGACGGCAACGAGCGGCAGCTCATCTACGACTACCGCAACCGCCTCGTCGAGGTGAAGGACTACACGGGCACGATCGCCGGCGGCACGCTCCGCCAGCATGTCAAGTACGAATACGACACGTTCAATCGCCGCATTGCCCGCTGGGCGGACACCAACGGCAACGGCTCGGGTATCCGCAAGGAGTACCTCGAGCAACCGCGAGAAGTACTACGTCTACGACGGCGACGACGTCGTGCTCGACTTCGTGGATGCCAACGGCGCGGCGGGCGGCGTCAGCCCGGTGCTCAAGACGCGGTACCTGCACGGTCCGGCGGTCGATCAGATCCTGGCCCAGGAAGAGCTCAATGGCAGCGGCAACTCGGCTGTCGCGCGACCACGAATCGCGGGGAAGGTCACATTGGAATGCAACGCGAATCTCGTTGTCGTTCATGAGGGCGCTGACGTCGACTCACGGACCTAGTTTTTCTCTGTTTTGCTGGCAGTAGCACCATCGGATGACTTCTTGTGGCCACTGATTGCGTGAATCGCCTGTGCGAATCGCGTCAGAGCATAGCAGCTGACGACACCACAAACCAATCCGACGATGGCAAACCCAGCAATTGAGGAGATCGAGATGACGTGCCCGGCCCCGGTATCGACAACCCATCCTCGTCGTAGGAAAAGCATTGGAACGAGCAAGCTTACCGATGCAATCAACAGGCAAAAGTATCCCGCCGCTCGGGCGATTTGTCGCGTCATGGATAGCCCCTTTCCACCACGAGTAATCCTACAAACACTCATCCGTTCACCGAAGGTCCTCGCGGCATCGATCACTATTGACCAAACGTCAAGTCGAGTTGCTTGGTAATGGTCGTGGCGCTGAACCCTAAAAACACTGCCGTGATAGCAGACACTGTCCCTTGTTGATCTTCAACTGCAGAACGTGCTATCCAGCGTGCTTGCATCTCGCTTGTGGAGAGGAACAGGGGACATCACTGATATTGGCCGCGCAAATCAGTGATGTCCCCTTTTCTGCTCCCAGTGCATAAACGACCCAAGCTCCAGAGCTGGAATCCGTTGATTGGATGAAGGATCATGCGTGGCATTGTTGATGGCGCTGGGCGCGGCGACGCGCTAGAACAACGAGGGCTCCGGCTCCCATCGCCGCGAGGGCCACGCTCGACGGTTCGGGAACGCCGATCGCTTGACTTTCGATGAGAAAGACTTGCCCCTGGTCGGTGTTGAAGGCCAGGCCATGCGCACCGTAGCGGAGTAGCGTATAGGACCCGGCATTGCCGACCTCGGGAATCGTTAGCGTGTCGATCTGGATGAACGTGGCCATATCGAAGATGCGAATCGTCTGGCCACGGAGCATGTAAACGTGACCGGCTTCGGCATCGACGGCAACCCCGCCGGAAAACTCGCCGCCCGAGAATAGGCCGGCCGCGGTGAAGTCCGTCAGGTCGAAAGCGCGGGCCTGGGTGCTCACGAGCAAGTCGCCGTCGAGAGCGATTCCCGGATCGGGCCCGCCCAGGGCTCCGCCGTACTGCGCGCTGAGGGAGTCGTTCGGTCCGAGGGTGACCTTGGCGAGGTTTTGACCACTTGTCGCATAGAACGTGCTGGGGTCGGGCGAATAGGCCAGGTTGTAGGCGGCGATGCCCACGATTGGGTCGTGCGTGAACGTCGTGCCGTCGAACTGCCAGACCTGCAAGCCGACATACTGCGGGCTTCCGGCCCGGAGCAGTGAAGCCACGAAGGTGTCGGGTCGCGTGGGCACCGCGGCCAGGTCGGCAACGATGTAGTTTTCTGGGACGCTGGACTGCGGTCCCGGCGTCATCGTGTTCAAGTCGAGGGCGCGAATCTTGAAGGCGCCGGAGATGTCGACGTACATCTGCGAACCATCGGACGAGACTGTAATCGCTTGCGGTTCGCTGCCAATGAAGGTCGAGTCCATGATGGTGCGCGTGACCAGATCGATTCGCGTAATGGAGTTCCCCACTCCGACACCGCCGCTGGAGGGCACCGCCGCGTAGAGAATGTCGCGCACGGGGTCCATCTTCAGAGCGTTAACGTGGAGATCGAGGATCGTCTTGGACGTAACGACGCCTGCCGAAGCGGGTTGAATTCCGAGAAATAGGGCCAGCGCGCCGAGCACGGCAAGCGATGCGCCTCGTCTCGAGAACCGCCGGTATCCGAACACGGCCAGGATCCCCAGCGCTGCGAGCGCCGCGCTCGACGGTTCGGGGACGGTGAGGCCAGCGAATTGGCCGAGGGGATCGAAGTTCTTGTACTGCACGACGCCATCGAGGCCCGTGTTGAAGAGATGCAGTCGGCCGTCGCCGATGGCGTACACGAGCGATTCGGCGGCGGCGGGCGCGGCGATTGATGCCAGGCCGAAAAGTAACGTGATTTTCAGGCAGGTGTTCATGGTGTTGTCCCTAGTTAGGTGCGCAGCGCGGAGCGTGCGTCGAATCATGGTGCGAAGCCAAACCGAAGCGAGCGCGAACCTGGTCCGAACGAGAGAGCTAGCGAAATGGACGAGCGGCGTCGGGCTAGCGGGACCGTGGAGAAAGTCGAAAGGGAAAGTCAGGTAAGTCTGCAGGTTAACGGTGTGCAGAGCGCCATTCAAGGGCGGTGCGACAACCGCGGTACGGTCAGGAATTGCTCGAGAAATCGGCTGGAACTGGCGGCTGCGGGCTAATTGCGCTGACAGGGGACCTGTGCTTCGAGTAGACTGGTGCTACCTTAACCCCACGGAGACTGAACGCATGAGCGGCCTGACCGACATCGAGATCCAAGAGATCAATGCGAAACTCGATACGCTTCGCCAGCAGATTCGTGAGACCGGCGCCACGGTGCTGAGTCCGACGCCGGCGTGGGAGTCGCTGCGGAAGGAAATCGCCACGCTCAATCGCAAGCTCACGACGGACACGAACGCCAAGGCGAAGCGCGCCGCGGCAGCAGCGGCCAGCGCTTAGGCCGCGAGCGAACTAGATCGCTTTCTCCAGTCGCGAATCCGGCGAGCGGATGTTGCGCCTGATGCTGCAAGATTCGCGTCGGCGTTGGAAACTCGTTCGCGCCGGCTGCGGGTGCGCGATTTGCCCTGGGGCGATCCTGTCGTACTGTCCGCGGGAGCGCGGAGCACGCTTTCGCACAGCTCCCGAGTGAGCCTGCCCTCCATGGCAAAAGCAAGCGGCGCGAGCCGTGGCTACATTTTTTGGAGACATCCTGTGAAGCTGTCCCATCGAAGTGTCGCCTTGCTCCTGATGTTGGCCGCGGGAGGATTGGTCACAGGTTCGACGTTCGGCGCCACGCCGGGCGGCGCGCTGGTGGTTGTCGGCGGAGGCGAAATCGGGCCCGCGATCGTCGATCGATTTGTGCAACTGGCGGGCGGCAAAGACGCCGAGATCGTCGCAATTCCGACAGCACACGACGTGCCTGGCGCCGGCGAGCGATTGGCGAAGTCGCTGCGCGAGACGTTCGGCTTCGAGCAGATCACGATCCTGCACACCAAGGATCGGGCGGAAGCTGACTCAGAGGAATTTGTCGCTCCGCTGCGAAGTGCGACGGCGGTTTGGATTGGCGGCGGACGGCAATGGCGACTCGTCGATTCTTATCTGGGGACGCGCACCGAGCGTGAGATCAAGGCCGTGCTCGAACGTGGCGGCGTCGTGGGCGGCAGTTCGGCCGGAGCGACGATTCAAGGTTCGTTCCTGGTGCGCGGGGCGCGCGAAGGGAACCAGATCATGGTCGCGAAGGACTACACCCAGGGTTTCGCGCTGATGGACGGCGTGGCGATCGATCAGCACATCCTGCCGCGCGGCCGGGCGGGCGATCTTGCGCCGGTGATCGACGACAATCCCGAGCTGTTGGGCCTGGGTGTCGACGAGGCGACGGCGATGGTCGTCGCGGGAGATCGTTTCGAAGTGATCGGCCGGGGCGTCGTGGCGATTCATGATGGGCGCGAGCACGATGGGCGGAAGTATTACTTCCTGGCACCGGGTGAGCAGTTCGATTGGAAAGCGCGGCGACGGGTGAACTCGGACGCCACGAGGTGAGTGATCCACTCACCAGCGCGCAGCGCATTGCCCGCTAATTGCGAGTCCGCGCAGAATAGAACCTCAGGGGGCATGCTGCCCCCGGAAATCGTTGCACGAGTTTTTTGATTGCGCGATAATGCGCGCGTCAACTCTTTGCGTTGCTTTCGTCTCGTCAGCGACCTGTGCCGTTCGTTAGTTCCCGCGATGCCTGCATGAAATGGGTCGCTGCGCGTCTCCCTCCTCTTCTTTCAATCGAGGTACACGATGAACGAGCCCGAACGAACGAATGAACCGCAGGATGAGTCGGTGGTCAATGACCAGCAGCCGATGTCGTCGAAAAGCGCGACCTGGGTGGGCAACCTAGCACTTGGATTCGTAGGGTTCGCAGTAGCCACACTTTTCCTGTTACCCCTAGCCGAGCGGCTGCTGAACCCAGGATACCCTGCCACTCGATCCGAACAGCTCGAGAGGGAGCGGCGAATGGGTGAGATCGAGCAGGCCGAGCGAGAACTTGTGGTTCACGATCAGGTGCACGCGAACAGGTGACCAGCCGATGCTCCGCCAAGCTACGCCGACCACGATGGCGTCCGTGGCGCCTGAATCTCGGACGTCGCGTACGGTCCGATCGGGACTGCGGACACTGCTCCGCTGCCTCAAACGCGGTCTGGCGGTGTTCGGCGCGCTGGTGATCGTTTACTGGCTGACGCTTGAGTATTCGGTCGTGGTGTCGACGTCGATGCAGCCCACGCTGCAGGGTTTGGACGTCGACTCGGGTGATCGCGTCATCACGGAGAAGATCAGCTACTGGTTTCGCCAGCCGCGTCGCTGGGAGGTGATCATGTTTACCACGCCGTCGGGCGAAAGGCGGATGAAACGCGTGATCGGCCTGCCCGGTGAAACGGTGAGGATGCCGGAGCCGGGTAAGCTGTCGATTGACGGGAATCGTATCGAGCTGCCCGCGACGCTGAACGTCAGGTATCTGCGATTCGGCAATCTGATGGATGGAAAACCTGTGCCCTGCGGCGACGGCTACTACTTGCTGGGCGACGACCTGAAGGATTCGGACGATAGCCGGTTTAATGGGCCGACGCCGGCGAAAGATGTGAAGGGACGGGCGTGGCTGATCGTGGGACCGAGGGCGAGGGCAGGGTTTGTGAAGTGAATTGCCCTGTGATCGCGTGCTTAGCCGCTGTTGTAGCCGGGATTTCCCAGATGGACCAGTAGGGAAACGTTCCCGACACAGTTTGGTCAGTAGTCTAACCGCTGCCCCCCC
>Ga0172363_10004066_pt1 | contig 11824 bp, 8 predicted proteins | sample LakKivs2_kivu2a2_FD_114541 | JGI IMG/M metagenome (GOLD analysis project Ga0172363, IMG submission 114541) | Sediment microbial communities from Lake Kivu, Rwanda - Sediment s2_kivu2a2 | ecosystem: Environmental > Aquatic > Freshwater > Lake > Sediment | place: Rwanda: Western Province, Lake... | reverse complement strand
TCCCTACCAAAGAGCTTTGATTGTTTTATCGGAGGGATATCTCTCCTTTTGCGATTCCCGAAGATTCGGAAAGATGCAGTATCTGACCATGACTGAACGTGAAAAGGTTATGAGTTCATTAGGGATTGATCCACTCTCTGAGGATTATAGTTGGGATCGTTTTGAACAACTTTTTAAAGACAAATCTCTCTCGGTGAAAAATTTTTTGATGAATCAAAAATATCTTGCGGGAATTGGGAACATCTATGCCAGTGAAATCTTGTTTCTCAGCGCAATCCATCCGGAAAAGAGAGTGAGTGAACTCTCCCTCGATGAAAAAAGGACCCTCTATTCATCTATTCCGGTCATCCTTAACCGTGCGATTGTCTGTGAAGGAACCACCATTCGAGATTACCACCATTCCGATGGATCAAGCGGTTCTTTTCAATACCGTCTTCGGGTATACAATAAGGAAGGTGTTCCCTGCGATGTGTGTGGAACCGAGATTCGACGTTTGAAAATATCTCAACGTAGTACCTACTATTGTCCCAATTGCCAGAAAAGGTAAAAAAATTCAGCATAATCAGCATATTTAATAAAATCATCGGAGATACTAGTGTCTCATCGTCAGGGAATTGGAGAAGGGCTGTTAAATTTTTTCTTTCCCCAGCATTGTGTCGGATGTGGTGGGTATATCGCTGAATCGGCTGGGTATCCGTTGTGTGCCGAATGTGAATTGAAGATCCAGACATTTGTATCCCCGTATTGTCTAACCTGTGGAAGACCGGTGGGAAGTTTTCGTCAGACCAAGTGCCGCCGCTGTCGGGAAAAACCCTTTTCCTTCGATATCGCTCGGGCGATTACCATCTATGACTCCCCGATGAAGGAAGCCATCCAGGCATTCAAGTATCGAAAAATCATTTCTTTCCGTCTTTTTTTCATCAATTTGCTCATAGAATTTATGAATGGCAACCCTTTTTTCCGGGAAGTGGATGCCATTCTTCCCGTTCCCCTCCATCCGACTCGGCTTCGAGAACGAGAATTCAATCAGTCGGAAATCATCGCTCGCGGAATCAGCGATTGGTACCATGTTCCACTCATCAGTAAAGCTGTTGACCGGGTCAAAAAGACTCAATCTCAGGTGGGATTGAGCATGAAAGAAAGAAGATTAAACCTGCTGGGAGCGTTTGAGGTCAAGAACGCAGCTCTCGTCCGCCATCAAAGAATTTTAATTATCGATGATGTCATCACCTCCCGCTCAACTGTGGAAAGTCTTTCTGCTACTTTGCGCCGTTCCGAATGCAAGACCATATTGGTTTTGGCCCTTGCCACCGGTAAGTAGACATCCATAACCTCAAGCCCGATTCTTAATAAAAAATATTATTCAAATGCCCCCTCGCCCCTTTACGAAAGGGGGAATTGATGAATGAAATATTATTCAGATTACCATGATTTTATTGACATTTCTTAAAAATTTTATAAAATATTTTTGAAACAATATTTTTATGATGAATAATCATTCAGTTATTTTATCACTTCAAATTTGAAGGTTGTTACCGGGTTGATCGATTATGAATCTTTCCGATGAAAATATCGAGTTGATGACCAGAATCGCTTGGCTTCATTATATGGAGGGCATGACCCAGAATGAAATTGCCCGCCTCCTGAAAGTTTCTCAGCCCAAGGTCGCACGTCTGATTGATAAAGCTCAAAAAAGCGGAATCGTGAAGATATCGATTGAATCGCCGATATCCAATTGTCTTCGGATTGAAAGCGATCTTCGCAAACGGTTTACACTGCAGGATGTGGTGGTTATCCCTACTCCCCATGAAATGGAAATCTATGACAGTGTGGGGAGAGCCGGTGCCTGGTTTTTAGAAAAAGTTCTCAACGAAGGTGACTTGGTGGGTATTGCTTGGGGGAGAACGCTGAAGCATCTGGCATTAGCGATCAAATCGGCCAAAGTAAAAAATCTGAAATTCGTCACCATGGTGGGAGGGCTCACTTCCTCGGCATCGCTGAATCCTTATACTATTGGAGAAAAGTTGGCTTCCATTTTTGAAGGGGAATGTTATTATCTTTATGCACCGGCAGTGGTAGAAAGTGAAGAAATCCGGAATTTTTATCTCAACGAGCGGATTAATCAGAACACACTTCATCTCGCTCGCCAGGCGAAATGGTCTTTAGTTGGAGTGGGAACGGTCGACGTCCGCTATTCGATCTATTCCCTGACCGGTTTTATCGATTACCATGAATTGGAATCATTAAGGCAAAAAGGAGCGGTGGGAGACATTTTAGGGCAGTTTTATACCATTGATGGTACTATTCTCGATACTCCACTTCATCGGCGGACAGTTGCAATTCCACTCGAGGATATCCGTCAGATGAAGAATGTCATTGGGGTGGCGGGGGGAGAAGAAAAAGCCGATGCCATACTGGGAGCTCTTCGTGGTCATTTTATCAACATTCTCATCACCGACGAAAAAACCGCATTAAAAATTTTAAACCGAACGACCAGTCAGGAGGGTTAAAAAAATGGCAAAAATAACCTGTGTTGGAATCCTGGTAGCCGATCTCTTGGGTCGCCCGATCGATCGCATACCGGAAAAGGGAAAGTTGATTTTAATTCCTCAGATGGAGATGCATGTCGGAGGAGGAGCCAATAATACCGGGGTGGTTTTAAAGAAATTGGGCGAAGAAGTGGTGATGGTCGGCAAAGTAGGCCAAGACGGTCTGGGCGAGTTTGTCATTAATTCCCTTCGTAAAGAGGGCATCGATCCCAAGGGAATTACCTGTACCAGTGAGTATCCAACCTCATCAACCATGGTCCTTATCGATAGTAAAGGAGAACGTTCCTTTATTCATTGTGTGGGAGCCAATCAAAGTTTACGAAATGAGGATATAAAAGATGAATTTTTCCTCGATTCGGATATCGTTCATATTACAGGCACATTCTTGATGCCTGGTTTTGATGGACCGGAAACCACCGCTTTATTGAAACGAGTGAAAAAAGCGGGAATTATGACCTCAATTGATACCTATTGGGATGATACCGGGAAGTGGCTCCAAACCATTGAATCGTACCTCCCTCATATCGATATTTTTATTTCAAACCGGGATGAATCAACCCACATTTCCGGTCGTCAGAATATGGTCGATAACGCCAAATTTTTCCTCGATTATGGAATAAAAGTGGTTGCCATTAAAATGGGAGAAGAAGGCAGTTTTATCATGACCAAAGAGGAAAAAATATTCGTACCACCCTTCAAAGTGGAAGCGATTGATGGAACCGGTGCTGGGGATGCCTATGCCGCAGGTTTTCTGGTCGGCACTCTGAAAAATTGGGATCTTTATGAAATTGGGCGTTTTAGCAATGCCTGTGGAGCGATGTGTGTTCAAGCCATAGGCGCCACCGAAGGAGTTGGTCATTTTGACGAAGTCATGGAATTTATTCGGAAACGTTCCTAAATTCTATCGAATGTGAGAGGTTCGGGTAAATGAAATCGGGAATTCAATTTGGAGCAGGAAATATCGGGAGGGGTTTTATCGGACACCTCCTATGGGAATCGGGATATACGACCGTTTTTGTTGAAGTGTTTCCCAAATTGGTCGATCAATTAAATGAAAGAGCACAATACCCCTTACGTCTGTTAGGAAAAAATAGAAAAGAAATCAATTTAACCATTGATAATCTGGTGGCCTACCGGACCGATGAAACCCAAAAAATTGCCGAAGCAATTACATCCGCTGAGGTGGGTTTTACGGCGGTAGGAGTCAAAAACCTCCCTGCTATAGCACCCTTGGTGGCCGAAGGCATCAAGCTTCGACTCAAAAGGAATCCGGTCTCTTTCAATATTTTTCTCTGCGAAAACCTCAAAGACGCCCCCAATTATTTTAAAAATGAAGTGATGGCACATTTAGGAGAAACCGAGAAACAATTTCTTCAGGATAAGGTTGGTTTTGTGGGAACCGTGGTTGCCCGGATGGTACCGGTTATGGATAATCGTTTTGGGGTTGATGATCCTCTTTTTATCGTGGCTGAATCCTACCATATTCTTCCCTATGATGCCAAAGCAATTAAAGGAACTGCCCCGAACATTGCCGGTTTAAAGCCGGTTGATAACTTCCCCTCCGAAGTCGATAAGAAGTTGTTCATTCATAATTTAGGTCATGCCACTTTGGCCTATTTTGGCTATCTCAAGGGATATCAATTTATTCATCAATCGATTGCCGATAGAGAAATTAAAACCATGCTTGATGAAGTCCTCAATGAAACCTTCACCGCTATTCTTCATAAATATACCGACCTGGATCGGAAGGAACAAATAGAATTTGTCGAAGATTTGAAAGGACGTTTTACCAATCCTCTTCTCATGGATACCGTGCAGCGAGTGGGGAGAGACCCGGTTCGCAAGCTCGGTCCGGAGGATCGCATCATCGGAGGAATCAAACTCTGCCTGTCTCAAAATATTTTCCCGAAAGCAATTCTTGCAGTGGGTGGAGCTGCACTTAGCTATGATTATCCGAATGATCCCGATGCAGTGAAGCTTCAACAAATGATTGCGACTGAAGGAGTCCCGGCGGTGATTCAGAAAGTATGTGGAATTGATTCCCAAACTGAAGTCGGCCAGGAAATCATTCGTTGGTATCAGCTTCTTCAAAATCGTTTTCGCAAACATCAATCATAAGATGTAAATCAAATTGAATCTATGACCTTCCGAAAAAGGAAGGAATGAAGGGAGTGGGCAGAATGAAAGCAGCTGTCTATTATGGACCGGGAGACTTGAGGATTGAAGATCGTCCTCTTCCTGAAATCGGACCGGGAGATATTCTTCTTAAAGTCGGTGCGTGCGCCATTTGTGGAACTGATATGCGAATTTTTCGACATGGCCATCGGGGAGTCAAGCCACCTCAAATTGTCGGTCACGAGATCTCGGGAACCATTGCCGAGCTCGGGAAAGAGGTTAGGGGATATACGGTGGGTGAAAAGGTAGTGGTTGATCCCATTGTTGCCTGTGGCGAGTGCTATTATTGCCGGCGGGGAATGACCAATTTGTGTATCCCTTTCAAAGAAACGACTGAAGCTTTTGGATATTATTATCCCGGTGGTTTCGCTGAGTATATGTGCATCCCCGAAAAAGCGATCCGACGGGGAAACTTGATTCGAATCAAAGATGATCTGGCTTTGGAAGAAGCCGCCATCGCCGAACCCATGGCCTGCGCTTTGAATGGTCAAATGCTTTCCCAAGTTGGAGTCGGGGATCACGTGTTGATTATTGGATCTGGTCCGGTGGGGTGCATGCATATTACCTTAGCGAAAACTCTTGGTGCCACTAAAGTTATTATTTCTGAAATTCAGGAAGCCCGTTTGAACCTAGCCCGTCAGTTTGGTGCTGATGTCTATGTGAATCCGATGCAAGAAGATCTCAAAGAAGCGGTGATGAAAGCGACCGGAGGTATCGGTCCTTCCGTAGTCATTATTGCTGCTCCAGCGCGGAAAGCCCAGGAAATAGCCCTCGATCTGGCGGCCAATCAAGCCCGTATCAACTTTTTCGGAGGACTCCCCAAAGACGATCACATGGTCAATCTTGATAGTAATGTTATCCATTACAAAGAATTGTTTATTCATGGAACCAGTGGTGCGACTTCTCTGCAAATCAACATGTGTATTGAATTGATGGCGGGAAAAAGAGTCGATGCCAGCAAGCTGATCAGTAAGGTGATATCCCTCGATGAGCTTCCCGCTATGATGGTCGAAGCCGAAAAGGGAAATTATTTGAAGATAGTCGTCAAACCGTAAAGGCAGTTATGAGTCATGAGTGATCAGTTATCAGTAATGAGTGGAACTGAGTATTAAAAAACTGTTCACTCGTTACTCGTCACTGTTCACTGTATTCTTGGAGGTGCCAGAAATGGAGTCGAAAGAAAAATTACTGAAAATGTATAAAGATATGCTCCGTATCCGTCGTTTTGAAGAAACAGTAAGCGATCTGTTTTCTCAGGATAAAATTCGAGGAACGACCCATTTGTATATCGGAGAGGAAGCGGTGGCAGTTGGTGCGTGCAATGCCATTCGACCCGACGATTATATCACATCCACCCACCGTGGACATGGCCATTGTATTGCCAAAGGAGCGACTTTGCGGGAAATGATGGCCGAATTGTATGGGAAAATCACCGGTTATTGTAAAGGGAAGGGTGGTTCTTTGCACATCGCTGACCTTCATGCAGGAAACCTGGGTGCCAATGGTATCGTGGGGGGAGGGATTCCGATTGCGACCGGGTCAGGGCTGACCGGGAAATATAAAAAGACTGGTAAGGTCACCGTCTGTTTCTTTGGCGATGGAGCCTCCAATACTGGTGCTTTTCATGAGGCGGTGAATATGGCTGCTACCTGGAAATTACCGGTGGTGTATGTTTGTGAAAATAACCTTTATGCCATGTCGACTCCGGTTCGCGAGGCTTTCCCTATCCAGGATATCGCCGAACGAGCACAAGCCTACGGGATGCCGGGAATGGTGGTTGATGGAATGGATGTGTTAGCTGTAAAAGAAGCGGTCGAACAGGCGGTAGAAAGAGCCCGTCGTGGAGAGGGTCCGTCATTAATCGAGTGTAAGACCTATCGATACCTGGGTCATTCCAAAAACGATCCCCGTGCCTATCGAACCAAAGAAGAAGAAAAACAATGGAAAGAGCGTGATGCGATTCGGCGTTTCCGCCAATGGTTACTGGAAAATACGGTAGCTACTGAGGAAGAAATAAGCGCGATTGATGATGACGTTGAAAAAGAAGCCGCCGAAGCCATTGAATTTGCCGAGAACAGCCCTTATCCACCCCTCGAAGAAATCGTCAAAGATGTCTATGTGGAAGAAGATTTCGCTGAAATTGAACGGAAAAAAGGAACGAAAGTGGTTGAGTCTATTACTGAATTTGGTTCCACCGAGGCAATGAGGGTTATAACCTATCGTGATGCCCTCAATGAAGCCTTGCGTGAAGAACTGAATCATGATCAAGATGTCGTGCTGATTGGGGAAGACATTGGGTTATATGGTGGAGCCTATGGCGTTACCCGGGGGTTATGGCAGGATTTTGGCAACGAACGGGTACGCAATACCCCTATATCGGAAGCAGCTATTATTGGATGTTGTGTTGGTTCGGCAATCACTGGTTTACGACCGGTTGGAGAACTGATGTATGTTGATTTCACTGGTTTAGCCATGGATCAGATTTATAATCAGGGAGCGAAAATACGTTACATGTTTGGCGGGAAAGCCCGGGTACCGATGGTCATCCGCACCGAAGGTGGATGTGGGCGATCCTCGGGAGCTCACCATGCTCAGAGCCTGGAAGCCTGGTTTATGCACGTTCCGGGATTAAAAGTGGTTATGCCTGGAACTCCGTTTGATGCCAAAGGTCTTTTAAAGGCAGCTATACGAGAAGATAACCCGATCATTTTTATCGAGCATAAAATGCTTTATAACACCAAAGGACCGGTTCCGGAGGGAGAATATATCATTCCTCTTGGTGTTGCTGATGTGAAAAGAAAAGGATCGGATGTGACCGTTATTGTCTACTCACGGATGCTGTTAGTGGCATTGGAAGCGGCGGAGATATTGGCAAAGGAAGGAATTGACATTGAAGTCATTGACCTACGAACTCTTATACCATTGGATATTAACACCATTGTGGCTTCGATTAAAAAGACCAATAAAGCGATTATTGTCTCCGAAGCCTGTAAGACCGGTGGGCCGGGAGGAGAAATCGGTATGCAAATTATAGAAAACGCCTTTGATTATCTTGATGCTCCGATTGTCCGTCTGGGGGCGGCTGATGCGCCGGTACCGTGCAGCCGTTATCTGGAAGATAATTCCATCCCCCAGGTCCAAGACGTCGTCAAATCGGTAAAAAAGTTGTTGGGTTAAAAATTTAGTAACAGCAGAGGACAAAAGTGATTCCAGATTTTCACCCTCCCATCGAGGGAGAGGAAGCGAAATCTGATTCCCATATGGTAGGGGGTTCTATGGATAGAAATACTGAAATCAAATTCTATTTTATCGTTGCATTGTCACTTTATTTTTTAGCCATATCGATGGTCATAACCGGAGCGGTGCTTCCCAAATGGATGGATCTTTTTGAGATTTCAGCCGGCCGTGCCGGCCGGCTGTTTTTTCTCTATTATTTGACTTATGTCATCATTACCTTTTCAAGCGGCTTTCTGTGTGATCTATTCGGGAAAAAACCGATTTTACTTCTTAGCCAGATATTTTTAGGAGTCGGTTTCTTTTGTATCAGTTCGGCTGATTCCTTTCCGGCCATTGAACTGGGTATGCTTATCATGGGCTTAGGTGGTGGATTCTGTGAAGCGCCCATGACAGGACTCATCTCTCAGGTCTTTAATGGGCGTGAAGGATTTGCCCTGAATATGAGCCAGATCTTTTTTGGTATCGGTGCAGCCAGTGGTCCTTTTTTAACCGGTTATTTTCTGGGAATAGGATTTAACTGGAGAATCCTGTATGTCATTCCCGGTATCGTTTCACTTTATATCCTTTTTTTGCTTTTTTCCGAAAAAAAGCTTTTTGAGAACGAGAAAAAAGGGATGAACAAGGGAGGAACGCTCGTCCTGTTTAACCACTGGAAAATATTTTTAGCCATCAGCTGTCTGGCTATGCTCCTTTATGTCGGTGCCGAAATTGCCAGTTCTTCCTGGATGAGTACCTATATCGTAAAAGGTCTGAGCGGTAATCTCTACTTAGGTGGTCTGGCCATGGCTGGTTTTTGGGGCATGATTACTATCGGACGGATAGTTTTTGCCTATCTTTCTCATTTATATCACTATGGGACCCTCTTGCGAATATCGGCGGTTATCAGCCTGGGGTTTCTCCTATTCCTTCTCTTTTCTCACCAGATTGTACTGGCGATTATAGCCTTTATGGGCATCGGATTTGGTTTTTCCGGTATTTGGCCCTTAGTGGTTGCCGTAGTCGCTCGAAATATTGAAGATATGCAAGCCCCTGCCATCGGCGTGGTGGTTGCTTTCGGTGGAACCGGAGCTCTCCTCTTCCCCTGGTTATTTGGTATCTTGTCTGATTATATGGGGTTTCGTTTTATTTTTATAATGGTTATTCTGTTGGTAACCGCGATGCTATTCGTCTTTCAGTCCCGGTTTTTTAAGGATACGGCGAAGGAGTTTTGACTCTTTTCACTTTTCAATCCTGTAAACTACCCCAGGATTTCAGCCTACGGCGTAAGATAAAAAATTGAAAAGATAAAAAATACAATGAGGATAGACCCTCTCATTTCTATTTTCATATGGTGCCACAACGTGGCATGAGGGTCTATCCTGGAAATACAGTGTGTTGTGAAAAGACATGGAATTGTGGTATTGGAAAAGCATAAAAAAAGCCTCTCCCTTTGGACAAAGGGAGATTGAGAGGGATTCGATTGGTTGGACATCACAGCCAAATCCCCCTTTATCCCCCTTTGCTAAAGGGGGTAATTCATGGGTGAAAAAAATATGTGTTTTCATTTCTCACATGGTGCTGCGTAGCAGCATGAGGGTCTATCCTGGAAATGAATCGTTTACCATTTCCATTTCACTTTTTACGCAAAATAGATCGACGTCAACCTCATGATGGAGGGAGAGGATATCATTGGCATTAGCCGGTTTAGATGTTGGAACCAGTGGCTGTAAGGGAGTGGTTTTTCGTGAAGATGGAACCATACTTGCCCAGTCATACCGGGAATATCCGTTCATCACTCCTCAACCCGGGTGGTTGGAAATCAATCCGGAGAATATCTGGCAAAGTGTTCTTGATTCGCTTCAGGAAGTGGTAGAGAAGACACGGGATACGATTGAAGTCATAGCGATCACTTCCCATGGAGAAACCCTCATTCCGATTGATAAAACCGGGAAGGCGCTCTACCATGCCCTGGCGAATTTTGATACCCGTGCTCATACCTATATTAATTACTGGTTAGAACGGGGCGATCCGTATTCGTATTTTCAGATAACTGGCATGCCACTCCATGGTATGTATACTGTCAATAAAATCCTTTGGTTGAAGGATCATTGTCCTGAGGTATTTGAAAAGACCTGGAAGTTTTGTTGTGTTGAAGATTTCATTATCTACCGGCTAACCGGAAATGAGCCAATTATCGATTATTCCCTGGCGGCTCGCACCATGCTCTTTGACGTTGTGGAAAAACAATGGTCGGAAAAAATGTGCCGGCTGGCAGATGTTGATCCGAAAAATCTGTCACAAGTATCTCCTTCAGGAAGAATCGCTGGGACGGTGAGCCCTTCGGTTGCCCGTAGAACTGGACTTTCTTCCTCGCTTCTTGTTGCGACAGGAGGACATGACCAACCCTGTGGAGTATTAGGATGTGGGGTTAAGAATCCTGGTGAGGCCATGTATGGAATCGGCACCTCCGAATGTGTGGCACTCAATTTGGGAAACAAGCCTTTTTTAAGCCGGGATATGATGGAAAACCGTTTCTGTTGCTATCCCCATGTTGAAGAAAACTCCTTTATCACTCTGGCTTATATTGCTTCAGGGGCAGCCGTATTACGTTGGTTCCGAGATGAGTTTGGTTATGAAGAATCGGAAAAATCGGCTAAAACCGGAGAGAGCACCTACGATTTGTTGCTCAAAAGAATGCCTGACAAACCGGCTTCGGTGTTTGTCCTTCCCCATTTTTCCGGGTCCGGAACGCCTTATCTCGATGAAAAATCCCGGGGAGCGTTGGTCGGTCTCACTCTGGCGACTTCAAAAGGGGAAGTAGTGCGGGCGATATTAGAGAGCCTCACCTATGAAATGAAAATGAATCTCGACTTGTATGAACAATTTGGACTTCCCATCAATAGCTTGCGCGCAATTGGAGGAGGCTCGCGGTCACGAGCCTGGCTTCAGATCAAGGCAGATATTCTCCAAAAGCGGCTTCTGATTCCGGTAACCGGTGAGGCTGTCGCTCTTGGGACCGCCATGTTGGCCGGCATGGCCAAAGGCATATTCCATAACGTTGATGAGGCGATCGATGCCATGGTGTCTTTTGAGGACACGATCTATCCCAACCCAGACATTCAGACACATTACCAACCCCGATATCATATCTATCAAAAGATTTATAATGGTTTGAAAGAAGTGAATGATTCGATCAGTAACCTCACCCGAGATGAGCTGTAGACTATCATACTGCTATCGCAGTACCAGTGACAATGAAAACTTCGACGCAATAGATTTTTATGGCGGGTATCGACACCATCCGTCATTCCCGAATGTATTCATCGGGAATCTCAGTCTTTTTTACTTTACTTTAGACCCCTGATAGAAACATTCAGGGGTGACGAAGGGATGAGAAAAGATTGTTTAAGAACCAATCGAATCCCTTTATCCAAAGGGAGAGGTCCGGATAGGGTGATGATTGAGCATCTTTACACTTTTTACATTTTACTGTATTTACAGGATAGACCCTCATGCTGCACAGCAGCACCATATGAGGATGGAAACACCAAAATGTTGAGTTGTTGAGAGGTTGAGGTGTTGAGTTGGATAAGGGCAGATGGAGAGAAGATGAGGTTGAGGGTGGATTATTAAAGCTTTTTCACTTCCACAATTCCACAATTCCTCAGTTCCACAGCTCCTTACGACTCACGACTCACGGTATTTCCAGGATAGATACAATAAAGAAGGAGGTTGAAGAAATGAAAAGCAAAGGGTTTTCCACCGGCATTTGGGTATTCGGAGCGACACCGGATCGATTTTGTGTCAGTGGGTATAAACCGGGAGGGAGTATCGAAGAATCCCTTGACCGGATTGCTGCGGTACCGGATTTAAATGGAGTCATG
>Ga0172363_10004063_pt1 | contig 11830 bp, 13 predicted proteins | sample LakKivs2_kivu2a2_FD_114541 | JGI IMG/M metagenome (GOLD analysis project Ga0172363, IMG submission 114541) | Sediment microbial communities from Lake Kivu, Rwanda - Sediment s2_kivu2a2 | ecosystem: Environmental > Aquatic > Freshwater > Lake > Sediment | place: Rwanda: Western Province, Lake... | reverse complement strand
GCCTCAAGCTTTTCAAACAGAACCAAGCAATCCTTCAATTACCTCAGCTGTTGGTCAAAGAGTAGGAATGGATGTTTTAACAAGATTGACACAAAGAGCGAATCAAATTGTTTTGAGGGCGGCCGCTAAAGCCGTTGAGAAAAAAGCCAAATACATTGATACTGAACATATTTTATGGGGACTTTTAGAAGATTCGGGAATTTACCAACTTTTTTCTGAGCTTAAAATAAATATTCCTGAGGTTCAGGCTGAGGTTGAAAAAAATTTACCAATTGGTGATTACAATAACCCCCCCCAATTTTCCCCAAGAGTTAAAAAAGTTTTAGAACTTTCTTTATCGGCCGCCAGAGCCTTGAAATTTGAATTTATTTCTCCAGAACATCTTTTACTAGCGTTAACTCAGGAAAAAGAAGGAGTGGCCGCCCAAATTCTGATCAAACATGGAGTAACGATAGAAGTTTTAAATCAAAAAATCTTAGGCAAGAAAGAAGGAATTGAAGAGGAGAAAAAGAAGGGAACAGTTATTGAGCAATATTGTCTTGATTTAACCGCTGAGGCGAAAGAAGGAAAGTTAGATCCGGTGGTGGGTAGGTCAGGAGAAATAGAAAGAGTAATTCATATTCTTTCCCGAAGAACAAAAAACAATCCTTGCTTGATTGGTGATGCGGGAGTAGGGAAAACGGCGATTGTTGAAGGTTTGGCCCAAAGAATTATCAAAGGAGATATTCCTGAATCCTTATTGGGAAAAAGAATCCTTTCTTTAGACCTAATGAGTTTAGTGGCCGGCGCTTCCCATCGGGGTGAGTTCGAAGAAAGATTGAAAAACTTACTCCGGGAGATTAAGGCAATGAGTGGTCAGGTTATTTTATTTATTGATGAAATTCATAACATGGTAGGAGCAGGAGGAGGAGAGGAGGGAACTTTGGATGCCAGTAACATTCTTAAGCCCTCCTTAGCTAGAGGAGAATTACAAACAATTGGGACAACAACAGTGACAGAATATCGGAAGTACATTGAAAAAGATCCGGCCTTAGAAAGAAGGTTTCAGCCAGTTTTTGTGGCCGAGCCGACCGCTGAAGTGGCAATTGAAATGCTTAGGGCTCTCAGAGATAAATATGAAGCCTTTCATAAAGTTTCTATTTCTGATGAGACAATCGAGGCGGCTGTCAGGTTATCCCAAAAATATATTGGCGATCGCTTCTTGCCTGATAAAGCGGTTGATTTAATTGATGAAGCGGGAGCGGCGGTTAGATTACCGGCTATTTCTCTACCTGAAGAAATTAAAACTCTTCAGGATAAAATAAAAAGATTAGAAGGAGAAATTTTGGAGGCCAAAAAAATTGGTGATAAAGCTAAAACCGATTCTTTGACCTTAGAACTTGAAGAAGTTAAAAAGATTTCTGAAGAGAAAGTAAAGGCTTTTGAGGCTAAAAAAAGTACAACTACGAATATTGTCACCCCAGAAGTAATTGCTCAAATAGTTTCTCGCTGGAGTGGAATTCCGGTGGCCCGTTTGACTGAAAGCGAATCAGAAAAACTCCTGAATTTAGAAGATCATATTCATAAGGTTTATATAAATCAGGATGAAGCAGTGGCCGCCATTTGTGAAGCGGTTAGAAGGGGTAGAGCAGGTTTAACTTCCGGAAAACGACCAATTGGTTCTTTCATTTTCATGGGCCCAACCGGGGTGGGAAAAACAGAGTTAGCTAAAGCCTTAGCGGAAATTCTTTTTGGTTCTTCTGATTTGATGATTAGGTTAGATATGTCTGAATACATGGAAAAACATGAGGTAGCGAAATTAATTGGCGCTCCTCCTGGGTATGTTGGCTACGAAGAAGGAGGTCAATTAACAGAAGCAGTTAAACGTCATCCTTATTCGGTGGTTTTATTTGATGAGATTGAAAAAGCTCACCCTGATGTGATGAATATTCTTTTGCAGATCTTGGACGATGGTCGGCTAACAGACAATAAAGGTCATGTAATTTCTTTTAAAAACACGATTGTTATTTGCACCTCTAATATTGGGACGGGATTAATTCAAAAATCAATGATCCAGTTGGGTAAACCAAATTTTGAGGCCAATGATCAAAAACAAAAGGAAACTGAAGATAAAGTCTTTTTAGAATTAGTCGAGGAACTTTTGGAAGAGTTAAGAAAGTTTTTCCGGCCGGAAATTTTGAATCGCTTTGACGAAATAATCGTTTTCAGACCTTTAAGCGGCGAGGTTTTATTAAAAATTGTTGATTTGCAAATTGTAGGTCTTCAAAAACTATTAGGGGAGCAGGGAATTAATTTAGAAATTGAGCCGAAAAGTAAAGAACAGGTTGCTTTATTGGGTTATGATCCAATCTTTGGAGCCAGACCGTTAAGAAGAACTCTTCAAAGAGAAATAGAAAATCCGATCTCTTCAATGTTGATAAAAAAAGAAGTGGCGGCGAAAGACACAATTATTATTAGTTTTACTGAGGGTTCTTTTAAGTTTGAAGTTAGAAAACCGACTTCGGTAAGTTCTGTCCCCTCAATTGAAGAAAAAGATTTTAAAGCAAAAATTTACACCTGTTTGACCTGTGCTGGTCAATTTTCCGCCAAAGTGAAAGAGGGAAATGAATTTTTAGTCGAAAAAATTGGGTCGGAGATAGAGCCTCCAATAACACAAAAAGGAGAAATTAACTGTCCGTTCTGTCAATCTAAAGAGATTAGGCCTATTGGAGGAGAGAATCAATGAAATTTCTTTTAAAAGTTATTCTTTTTTTAATAATACAAATTCTTTTATGGAATTTAATTCCAGTTTTCTGTTTAGTTGAGGCCATAAGTCCTACCTTTGGGGCACTTCAACCAGGACCAGGAACGGTGGCAGTTTCTCCGCCGGTCCAGATTTGCACTGCTGCTCCTCCTTCTGAGCAAGAGGCTTGTTTAAACTGTTTGGTAAATAAAAAAGGATCATGGACAGTTTTTGGCTGTTTGCCTCATGACCCTTCGGCTTTTGCCGCCTTTATTTTGAGATTTTCATTAGGGATTGGTGGAGGAATTGCCTTTTTAGCCTCGATTTTGGGTGGATTTTATCTTTTGACTTCAGCCGGAAATCCCGGAAGGATAAATCAGGGAAAAAAGATTATTTTTTATTCTGGTTTAGGTCTTTTAATTATTATCTTTTCCATTTTTATTCTCCAGTTAGTGGGGGTTCAAATTTTAGGAATCCCTGGGTTTGGGAAATAGTTTTCTTTTAAATTCTTCTTGTCTTTTAGCATCTTAATCTGTTAGAATTAATTGGTAAACGTCATGCGGGGTAGTGTACAGTTGCACGGAAGGCTAGTAGAATGGGCCCTTTGAAAAGTAATTTTTAAAGAGAACTTGGCTATATCGGTGGACATCCCGATTTATCGGGACAATACCGAGGGAACCCTGTCCTTTCAGGAAAAGAACGGGGACTCCGTAGAGACTACACGCCAAGCCCCTACTCAGAAAAAAAGCCTCTGCTTTTTCTGGCCTCCTTAATTTTAGGGGAGGCAGGGGGGACAAAGTCCCCTCTGATGAAGGAGATGATATAGTCCTACCCTTGCAGTAATGCAAGAAGGTGCATAATCTTCCAGGCTGGGCGCGACTCCCAGCCCCGCAACAAGTTGACAGAACCCCCATTAATAGAATAATATATCTAAAGGTGGGGGTTTTGTTATGGCTAAATCAGAATTGAAATTTCAAGCCAGAAAATTGCGTTCCGAAGGTGAAAGTATAAAAGTAATCGCCAAGAATCTTTCCATTTCTTCGAGCACCGTAAGTCTGTGGTGCAGGAACGTTAAACTTTCCTCTGACCAATTAAAGGAATTGGAACGTCGAGCCCATGATCCGAGATATGGCAGAAGATTAGAAAATTCTCTTAGACAACAGAGGGATAGGATTGAAAAAACTGAAAAATTGCTAAATGAAGGAATTAAGACAATAGGGAAATTAACAAAAAGGGAACTTTTTATAGCAGGGGCATCTCTTTATTGGGCAGAAGGATTTAAAAAAGACAATCTCGCCGGTTTTTGCAACTCTGACCCTGATATGGTAAAATTTTTCCTAAATTGGTTAAGAAACTGCTTTGGGTATAAAAATAATGATTTTAAGTTAAGAGTTGGTTTAAATGAGAGTTATCGGGATAGAATAAAAGAAATTGAGACTTTTTGGTCAAATCTAACCAGAGTACCAAGAGAGCAGTTTCAGAAACCTTTTTACCAAAAGGTTAAATGGCAAAAGAAATATGAGCATCCGGAAAATTACCATGGTGTTTTGAGAATTAGGGTGAGAAAAAGTACTGATTTTTTGAGAAAAATTCGAGGATTTATTGAAGGATTGAAACTTAATCTTGGCAGGGAGTAGACTGGGGTCTCGGGGCGTCTCATAAGCGCCTTTTGGTGGGCTCGATCCCCACCCCTGCTACTTTTTGGAGGAAAACTTATGGACGATGAAAAAAGTCAACGGGAATCAGGAATTCCGGTAGAAGAAGGCAGTTTATTTGACAGAGCCGCTAAAGAGGCCGCCAGAAGAAAAAAAGAAGAAAATGAGAGAAAAAACGCTGGTAGAGTGGTGATTCAATGGCTTGAGAGATTCAAAAAAAAAGAGGAAATCAAGGCAAAAGTTCCTCTTGAAAAAATGGCGGAAGAGGTTTTAGAAGGACTTACGGAAGGAAGAATTTTCTTTGCCGTAAGATCACCAGAGCAGATGGAAATACCCTTAAGGGCGAGAAAGGTTAATGTAAGGTTTCCTCTTAGAAAGATTCCAGACCCTTCTTATCCTAACCAGTTGATTGAAGCCACGCCATGGGGAACGATAGTAGTTTTGGAGGTCAAAAGAGGAGTAGAGCCATCAGAATTACTTACTCCTCAAGTAGAGGAGCAACTTAGAACACTTTATGAGTATGACCAAAATGTGACTTTGGAGGGTGAAGGAAGAATAAAAATTGGGGACCCTGTTAATATAAAAAACCCAGATATTGGTCCTTTTCCCAAATTGGACTAATTAGTGGTTTCTTGGTATCTTTTTAAGGCAATATAGATAATTTTTTTTAAAAGATCTTCATAATCTATTCCTGCCGCTCTGGCAGACAAAGGCAGATAAGATGACATTGAAACTTCTGGGGGAATCAAGCCTGGTGGTGAATTTATTTCTAAAATGTAAGGGTTATCATTTTTGTCGTAGCGTAGGTCAATCCGGCAAAGGTCAAGAATTTCCAAAGCCTTCCATGTTTTAAGGCAAATTTCCTCAATTTTGTTTTTCAGATTTTGATCTAATTTTGCCGGGCAAATAAGCATCCGAGAAAGATTGCCTTGTTCTTCGAGGTGCCACTTTACTTCCAGTGAATCTATGGGCGTATAACCTTTTGGCAGACAAGAGTGATTGGACTCAATTATGGGAAGAGTTTCTGGTGGATTTCCAAGCATAGGAACAGAGAAATCTCTGCCTTCCAAAAAGGTTTCCACCAAGGCTGGTTGAGAAAAGGTTTCTAAAATATATTTTACTTGTTCTGCCAGAAGTTTCTCATTTTGAACAACACTTTTATTAGTAATCCCTGCAGAGGAGCCTTGGGAAAGGGGTTTAACAATTAAAGGAAAAGATAATTTGTTATCAAGAGAAAAATTTTGATGGGAGATGACTTGGAAGTATGGGGTTGGAATTCCATTGGCAATTAAAATTTCCTTGGTTTTACCTTTATTCAATCCGATGGCTTGGGTGAGAGGAGAGGAGCCGGTATAGGGGATCTGAAGCATTTCCAAAATAGCGGGTAATTGGGCTTCCCGGTCTTTTCCATAAATTCCCTCTGAATAATTGAAAACAATATCAATTTCTTTTTTGTTTTGGGCAAGCCCAAAATAGGCATTTTCATTGGCTTCAATGGGAATAACTTTAGTAAAACAATTTTTTAAATGTTTTATCATCCACTCAATCGTTTCGGGGTCATCAAAATCAGCTTCTAATTGAGTTCGGGGATCATTAGAGTCAGGATACTGATGACGGACATTATAAAGAAAACCGACGGTTAAGTTTTCCATAAATGTGATTTTATCATTTTTCCCTTAGTTTTTGGTATAATTCCCTTAATAGGGGTGTAGCTCAGCTGGCCCGCCTGCAAAAGCTAATGCTTTAGCATCTGCGAGCAGGTAGAGCACCCGCCTAAATTTAGGGGTATGGTGTTAATGGTAGCATAACCGTCTCCAAAACGGTTGGCTCAGGTCCGAATCCTGATGCCCCTGCTAAGTCTAACTTGGACTTCAAGCTCTTGATTTTATTTTTGAGTATATTAAAATAAATCTTAATGACAAAAAAGAATATAAAAAAAATATCCCAAACTCCATTATTAAAAGAACTTGAATTTTACACCAAAAAGAAGGATGGCTTAATAGTTCATCATCTAGGCCAGTTTGTGTTGATTAAGAACCAGAAAATAGTAGGGACATTCCCTACTGAGCAAGAAGCATATAGGGTAGGATTAGAAAAATTTGGTAATGTTCCCTTTCTTATAAAACAAGTGTTGAAGGAAGAACCGATAGTTTCCCAACCTGCGTTGACTTTAGGATTGACAAATGTCAGTTTATAACCGATTTTTTCTCCAACAAGATGGACAGTTAAATCCGAGAATACTCATTTCTGCAGGTCCTGTTTTGAGGGTGGAAATTTCAGTACCAAATTCCTTGGCAGATTTATTAACTCGTCAAAAGAGATCAATTCCTCCACCTAAAACAGGATTTGCTCTAATTGATACTGGTGCCACAAAAAGCGGTGTTGATAAATCAGCGATTAGCGAACTCGGTGTTCAACCTGTTGGCATAACTAGCATCCTCACTGCTGGCGGCAGAGTAGAACAGAGTCTGTTTCCGGCACATTTCCGTTTTCCAGGAGAGGGGATGGATATTGAGTTTAGTTCTGTTCTTGGGGTGGATTTAAGAGAACATCAGGTAAATAACCAACCAATTATTGCCCTTATTGGCCGAGATGTTCTTGCCCGCCTTGTTTTTATTTATAACGGGCCTGGCGGGTTTTTTACGGTCGCTTTTTAGGATTTTGTTATTTATTGACTTAAAAATTGGGAATTCGAGTCTCCCCAGGCCTGCAATTTTTGGCGAGCGGTCCCGCGTTCGAATCGCGGCACCCCTGCCAAACCCAAAACAGTCGCTTGATTACCAAACATCAATAGAGTACGCTTGCCAAACTATACCCGAGTGTTACCGATGTATCCTGCCAGAACAAGTTGTTAAATTGGTTTTAGGCAAAGCGGATAATTAGGAAAGCCAATTACTAAAATAAATGTTTACTTTTAATTCGCTCGACTTCAGCTTTTGGAAGTAAACCACCTCTATATTTAATGCAGGCAGCACCCATCTCAGAACCAATCTGAGCACATTCAATTAAACTTTTACCATAAATAAAACCGGCAAGAAAGCCTGCTTTATAATTATCACCTGCCCCCGTAAAATCTAATATCTCGTCCTGGGGTATGCTAATAGGGGGTATATTATGACGAAGAAATTGTGTTCCACTCCTGGTAATTAACATGGAACCACGTTCACCTAACGTAATAATTAGCGCTTTCAAATGTCTATAGTCATAACTGTCTTCTCGGATACCTTGTCCTAATCGAGATACAATTTCAAGCTCTTCTTTGTTTAAAAAAATAAACAAGCTTTCTTCCGCTACTCGTGGATCGAAGTAATTGGAGGAGAAAACCAACATAGGTCCTGGTTCGTAACTAATATCAAGACCTCCATGTAAAAATGCTCTAGAGAGAGTTGGAGGACAACTAACAATATGAACCAAAGAGCCTTTAAATTGTTCTGGCTTTATTATTAGCTGTTCCATGGCAGCCCTACAGCCGTTGTCGAACCACCTTCTACCCATATTTGTATTACTGTTAGAAAATACCTCACAAACCGGCAAAATATCTAATTGCCTTTGAATTAACGAGGTATCTACCCCTGCATCTTCTAAAAAAATTCTAAACGAAGAACTAAACTCGTCTTTACCTAATACAGATAAAATCCCGACATTCAACCCTAGACGTCGTAATCCTATGGCGATATTGGCAGCAGATCCTCCAAATTGCTCATTACCATCAATAATATCCTTAGCCAAATTTCCAACAACATTAATTCTTTCTCTCATAATAATGATTAATTTTATTTTCGATCATTGAGGCTAATCCGAAGTATAACATAAAAGAGTATAACATAAAAGGCTTATAATTCCGTTTTCCATCCTTTATCATAATATTTATTATTCATTTACAAATCAGGTATAATCCAAGATATGGAAGAAGAATTCTGGGGGGTTTTGACTAAGCAACAATTTGGCAGTTTCTTAAAACAATTCACCAAACGATTTGGGAAACCTACCCATTCTAGGCGATTATCATTTTCCTTTTGGGACCATAAGAGAAATAAGCTAGATACAAGGATAAGGATTACCGATGGAAAAGCTGAAATAATGCAGAAAATTGGAGGAGTTGGGGACAAACAACTTAGGGTCAGAACTGAGAAAAAATTAACATTACCATCAGATACAAAAGAAATATTTAATGCTTACCAAATCCTTAGGATTCTTATACCGGGGAAAGACTCCTGCTATATCTATCAACACAACAATTATCTTTTTAGACAGCCCGACTTTGAAGTCAAAATAACTCACCAAATTGGAAAAACGGATAAATATAACTTCGAAGTTGAGGCAGACCCAAAAAAAGTGGATCTAAATAAATTACTAAAAGATCTAGGCTTATTCAGTAAGATAACTCTTACTAATGCTAGATTTTGGGATAAGTGGAATGAAGAACTAAACCTCAAAGATACAGAATTAAATTCTAGAGCAATTTTAAATCTTATCAAAAAATACTTATAAATTTTATAACTGAGCTTAAAAAGTTCGAATGGCTTCCATCCAGGGTTGCAAGGTACCATTCGGCACCTTGCTGCGCCAAGTGACGAATGTGCCGCTGATATAATTTTGTTATGCTTGAAACTCATCCTTTTGGAGTTTTTACTCCTAAAGACGCAAGATACCTTGTTTTGGGAAGTTTCCCGGCAAGGAGAAATAATGATGAAAAGAAGAAAAAAAGTCCTTGACAAGTCCTTATTTTGGTACTATTATGAAGATATGCTTAGCACACAGACAACTCAAATTAAAGTAACTTTACCAGATGAATTATATTTATATCTCAAAAGTAAGGCAGAGAAATTTGGTTTGAATCTGGCCGCCTATATCAGGCATCTGGTTATTAATGATGTTAAAGACATGGATATTCCTATTTTCAAGATGAGTGAGAAAACTGAGAAAAGAGGCCTAAAGGCCTTAAAAGAACACGAAGAAGGGAAGACAACCAAAATAAAAGATATCGACGAATATCTTAATAATTTAGTATGAACATTGAGTTCACTGATTCTTTTAGGAAGAAAATTAAGAAAATCAGCCGAAAAAATCCAGATTTTAAAACAGCTTTAATAAAGCAACTTAAATTATTTAAAAATAATCCCTTGCACCCATCTCTCCGACTTCATAAGTTAAAAGGTGCCAGATCTGAGCAACTGGCAATTTGGATAAAAGGAGACCTGCGAGCTTTATCAATTAAGTCTAAGACCATTAAAGATACCTATGTATTTTTTGATCTAATAACCCACGATGAGTATTAGCCAACGATTGGGTAGACTGGGGGAACATTGGCAACACCTCTAAAGGAGAATTGTCTTAAAACGGTTGGCTTAGGTCCAAATCCTGATGCCCCTGCCGAGTCTAATTTGGCCTGCTACTTGACAACTAAGTTAAATTGACCATAATATCTTTGAAATGGCTCGGAATTTTTAAAACCAGGCGAGGGAGGATTAAATCGGGATACTCCTGGTGCTCAAAAAAGTCTTGATGAGATTGCAAAAAAATACGGGCTGAATGAAAGAGAAACAAAACTATTCTTAACGAATGTTACTATGGTATCTCAAGGAATAATTGAGTATTTCAAGGGAGACGACCCCGAAGATGGACTTGAAACCTTAAATATCTGGGTTGAGACCTTAGATATGAATATAACTATGGCGCCCAAGATAGCTCCCGCTATAGCTGAAGCTATTGAGCCTTTTGCTCAGGCCCTAGCCCCGAAAGAGCAAAAAAGAAAGAGAAGGTAAACCAAGTTGATGGGTAAAGGGAATCCTGTCCGTCTTAATTAAATAATAATTCTATTGCGAAGAAAATTTTTTTAAATATCTAATAATAAATGCCAACTGGGAGTCTGAGGCTTCTGTTTGGGGGTTTTGTCTTCCTGCCTTCTTGTGGCTGCCGGTAACTCCTCTTGCTTCTCCCTGGTCATTATAAAGACCGAATTTTAACACGGGTTCTATTTCCTTGTGGATCCCTAACTGATAAAATGCCAATCCGGAAATTGATATTTGATGCTCTTCCTGAAGTTCGTGAATCATTTGCACAAAGGCTCGGGCAAAATTGTCATAGGCCCATCTTTGAAGTCTTCCGAAGTTTTTCAATCCGCTTCTTAAATTTTCAAAAGCCAAGGGGAATCCAACTTCCGCTACTTCAATTTTTACCTTTTTTTCCAATAATTCTGAGGCCAAAATGATACTTTTTTTAAGTTCTTCCAAGTCTTTGGCCATATCCTTATAGAGAACCTTTTTTGGTAAATTATATAACCCTGGGTAGAAGTTAATCCCTAAACTATCAAGCTTGCATGATTTTAGAACACCTTCATGCTCGCGTAAAAAATTAGCGAAAGTTTGAAACTTTGAACCCGGAAAATGTTCTGCTAAACGGAGCAAATCAGCGGTGGCTAAGGTAATCGAAAGTTCTACCTCTGGCCCAAAAATATCCCGGACTGCTTGGCAATATGCTGGAAGTTGTTCAATAAAAACCTTAGGAGTATATGCAGTATTCAATTCATTAAAAATTTGAAACATTGTTGCTTTTACTCCTTTTTCTTCTAAGGCCTGCTTAAGAGTTTCAAGATAAAGATGGTATTCATCTAAAACAGCTTTTGGATTTTCTTTAGCCTTTTCTATGGCCCTTTCGGGCGGGTCGGAAAGAATAATATAGTTTTCCATTCCCAAATCCTGGGCTTGTTTAGCATAATCAACATAGCGAACAAGATATTCTCTATTAACCTGGCCTGGTTCAGGAATAATAACTTTCCAACGAGGATGAGTTCGAACTACATCAATCCCTAATTCTTTGGCTTTTTCAAGTAAGATTTTGCCTTCAGGATATTCTCCTCTGTCGACAAAATGATGAGTTATGGCTATAGAAAGGCCTTCTCCGGTTTCTACCATGAGTCTATTATACCCCGTAATTTCCAAAATTTGACAAAAGATATATAATTAATCATAACAATTTAAAAATGCTTTGATCCGGAAGGTTGGATCCGGGTCGGGACGTACCAGACGGTACATCCCAGGCAGCACAAAAGTATGTGACGGAGACGAAACCGTAACCCGCCTTCGCCGAGACTTCGGCGAGGCAAGAAAGTCAGTAACATGTGTCGCAATAGCGGAGCATGTCAGGAATGAGGTTGACTCATAAATGATGTTCCCCGACGACGGGGATTTTTGATGGGTTAACAAAACAAGGTGGCAACACGGATCCTGAGCGAAGTCGAAGGGCTCGTCCTTGTTCATCACGTTTGTGGTGGATTAAGACGAGTTTTTTGTTTTAAGGTCGCCTTCATTAAAATTTCGGCGACCGAAGGAAAAATGTGTTAAAAGAGTTTGAGATTTCTGAAAGGAGAGAAAACATGAGAAAAGTTGGTGATTTAGTTTGGCAACCTTGTTAGGCGTTTAAACAGTCAACAGGGAAGAGTCGCCTTTGGTCT
>Ga0172363_10004061_pt1 | contig 11832 bp, 8 predicted proteins | sample LakKivs2_kivu2a2_FD_114541 | JGI IMG/M metagenome (GOLD analysis project Ga0172363, IMG submission 114541) | Sediment microbial communities from Lake Kivu, Rwanda - Sediment s2_kivu2a2 | ecosystem: Environmental > Aquatic > Freshwater > Lake > Sediment | place: Rwanda: Western Province, Lake... | reverse complement strand
CTTCGCGCAGGTGACCAACCCGCCGATCGACCCGCTGCGCGAGGGGCTGGTGATGAGCCTGATGAGCTACGTGGGGCGGGAGCGAAACTGGCTGGAAGAGACGGGCGACCACTGCCGCATGTTGCGCCTGCCGCACCCGATCCTGGCCAACGAGGACATCCAGTGCCTCCGCGCGGCGCGGCGCGAGGACTTCCGCGTCGCCACCGTGCCGGCGCTGTTCGACGCGGCAGGGGAACACCCCGGCGAGGCGCTGCGGCGCGGGCTGGCGGAGCTGATCGACGCCGCCGCCGCCGCCGTCCAGGCCGGCGCCGCGCTGGTCATCCTGTCCGACCGCGACGCATCGCCCGGGCGCGCGGCCATCCCGTCGCTGCTGGCCGTCAGCGCCGTCCACCACGCCCTGCTGGAGCGGAAGCTCCGCGCGGCCGCGGGGCTGGCCGTCGAGAGCGGCGAGCCGCGCGAGGTCATGCACTTCTGCCTCCTGTGCGGCTTCGGGGCCAACGCCGTCAACCCCTACCTGGCCTTCGAGGCCATCGACGAACTGCACCGCCGCGGCGAGCTGGGCGAGGACCTTCAGCCGGGCGACCTGGCCGACAACTACGTCGCCGCCGTCAAGAAGGGCATCCTCAAGACCATAAGCAAGATGGGCATCTCCACGCTTCGCAGCTACCACGCGGCACAGCTCTTCGAGGCCATCGGCCTCGGCCGCGAGCTGATCGACGCCTACATGCCCGGCACCGTCTCGCGGATCGGGGGAGTCGGATTGGAGGAAATCGCACAAGAGACGCTGACGCGCCACAAAGCGGCGTTCCGCGAACCGCAAGCGGACGCCCCTGGCGGGGCGGTTCGGGAACCGCAAGCGGACGCCGAGGCGCCGCACGCCGCGTGCGAGCTGGACTTCGGCGGCGAGTATCACTACCGCACCGACGGCGAGGACCACCTCTGGACGCCGCGAAGCGTCTCGCGACTTCAGCACGCGGTGCGCAACGACGATCCGGCCGCGTGGGCCGACTACGTCCGCGCCATCGACGACCAGGGCCGCCGGCTGCGCACGCTGCGGGGGCTTTTCGAGTTCACGCCGGGTGCGCCCGTGCCGCTGGAGGAGGTCGAGCCAGCCGACCAGATCGTCAGGCGTTTCGTCACCGGCGCCATGTCGCACGGGTCGATCAGCAAGGAGGCGCACGAGGCGCTGGCGGAGGCGATGAACGGCCTGGGGGCGATGAGCAACACCGGCGAGGGCGGCGAGGACCCCGCGCGCTACGTCGGCGGCGCCGCCGCGACGCGCAACTGCGCCATCAAACAGGTCGCCAGCGGGCGGTTCGGCGTGACGGCCGAGTACCTCGCCAACGCCCGCGTGCTGCAGATAAAGATGGCCCAGGGCGCCAAGCCGGGCGAGGGCGGGCAGCTTCCCGGTCACAAGGTGACCGACGAGATCGCCGCCCTGCGGCATTCCACGCCGGGCGTGACGCTCATCAGCCCCCCGCCGCACCACGACATCTACTCCATCGAGGACCTCGCCCAGCTCATCTACGACCTCAAGGCCGCACACGGCGGCGTGGAGGTGTCCGTCAAGCTGGTCAGCGAGGTCGGCGTGGGCACGGTGGCCGCCGGCGTCGCCAAGGGCGGCGCCGACGAGGTCCTCATCAGCGGCCACGACGGCGGCACCGGCGCAAGCCCCTGGTCCAGCATCAAGCACGCCGGCTGCCCGTGGGAGCTTGGCCTGGCCGAGACGCAGCAGGTGCTGCTGGCCAACCGCCTGCGCGACCGCATCCGCGTGCAGGTGGACGGCCAGCTCCGCACCGGGCGCGACGTGGTGATCGCGGCGATGCTGGGTGCCGACTGCTTCGGCTTCGGCACCGTCGCGCTGGTCTGCCTCGGCTGCGTGCTCGTCCGCAAGTGCCACCTCGGCGCCTGCCCCGTCGGCATCGCCACGCAGGACCCGCTGCTCCGCAAGCGCTTCGCCGGGCGGGGCGAGCACGTCCGGCGGTTCATGCTCATGCTCGCCGAGGACGTCCGCCGCATCATGGCCGAGCTGGGCTTCCGCCGCTTCGAGGAGATGATCGGGCGCGTCGAGCGGCTCGACGTGCGCAAGGCCGTGGCGCACTGGAAGGCCCGCGGGCTGGACTTCTCGGCCGTGCTCGCCCGACCGAAAGACGAGCCGTCGTGCGCGCGGCGCTGCGCCCGCCGCCAGGCCGACCGCCACGGCGACCATCCCGACCGGAAGATCGTCGAGCGGATCTGGCCGGACGTCGAGGCCGGGCGAAAGGTGAAGCTGGATCTGCCCATCCGCAACGTGGACCGGACGGTGGGCGCGGCGCTGAGCGGGCGGATCGTCGCCGCACGCGGCGCCGGCGGGCTGGCCGACGGGACGGTCGAGCTGACGTTTCGCGGCTCGGCCGGGCAGAGCTTCGGGGCGTTTCTGGCGCCCGGTGTGACGCTGCGGCTGATCGGCGACGCCAACGACTACGTCGGCAAGGGGCTGTCCGGCGGGCGGATCGTCGTGCAGACCCCGCCGCAGTCGCCCTTTGAGCCGCACGAGAACGTCGTGGCGGGCAACGTCATCCTCTACGGCGCCACCGCCGGCGAGGCGTTCCTCAACGGCGTCGTCGGCGAGCGGTTCTGCGTGCGGAACAGCGGCGCCACGGCCGTCGCCGAGGGTGTCGGCGACCACGCCTGCGAGTACATGACCGGCGGCGTGGCGGCCGTGCTGGGCGCCACGGGGCGCAACTTCGCCGCCGGCATGAGCGGCGGGGTCGCCTACGTGCTCGACGAGGCGCAGCTCTTCGACACCTGCTGCAACCTGGACATGGTGGACGTGGAGTACGTCTGGCAGGGCGAGGACCGCGCCCGACTGCACGAGCTTATCCGCCGGCACCTGGAATGGACCGCCAGCCCCCGCGCGCGCCACCTGCTGGACAACTGGCCGCAGATGGTCGGGCGCTTCGTCAAGGTCATGCCCATCGACTACCGCAAGTCGCTCCAGCGCATCCGCCAGCGCGAGCAGCGCTCCGCCGAGCAGACACCCGCCACGGAGGAGGTGTACCGTGGCTAAGACGACGGGATTCATCGAGTACGCCCGCCAGGAGGCGGGCCATCGCCCAGCCGACCGGCGCAGCGGCGACTGGCGGGAGTTCCTCCTGCCGCTGGAGGCGCCGGCCCTGTGCCGCCAGGCCGCTCGCTGCATGGACTGCGGCATCCCGTTCTGCCACGGCACCGGCTGCCCGCTGGCCAACCGCATCCCCGAGTTCAACGACCTGGTCTACCGGGGGCGATGGCGCGACGCGGCCGAAAACCTCCATTCCACCAACAACTTTCCCGAGATCACCGGCAGGATCTGCCCGGCCCCGTGCGAGACGGCCTGCACGCTGAGCATCAACGACGAGCCGGTGCTCATCAAGCACATCGAGTACCAGATCGCCGAGCGGGCCTGGAGCGAAGGCTGGGTCGTGCCGCGTCCGGCCGCACGAAAGACCGGGCGGCGCGTGGCGGTGGTCGGCAGCGGCCCGGCGGGCCTGGCGGCCGCACAGCAGCTCGCCCGCGCCGGGCACGCGGTGGTGGTCTTCGAGGCCGACGAGCGCCCCGGCGGGCTGCTGCGATACGGCATCCCCGACTTCAAGCTCGACAAGGGCGTGCTCGACCGCCGCCTGTACCAGCTCCGCGCCGAGGGCGTGGACTTCCAGTGCCCCGTCCGCGTCGGGCAGGACCTCTCCACCCGCTACCTGCGGCGGTTCTTCGACGCCGTCTGCCTGACCATGGGCGCCGGCGAGCCGCGCGAACTGCCCGTTCCCGGCCGCGGACTGGAGGGCATCCACTTCGCGATGGATTACCTGGCCGCCGCCAACCGCGTCCTGAGCGGCGAGGCGCCCGATCCGATCTCCGCGCGCGACAAGATCGTCGTCGTCATCGGCGGCGGCGACACCGGCAGCGACTGCGTAGGCACGGCCAACCGCCAGCACGCCGCCGAAGTCCACCAGTTCGAGATCCTGCCCCAGCCGCCGCAGCGGCGCCCGCCGGACACGCCCTGGCCCACCTGGCCGCGTATTCTGCGCACCTCCGACAGCCACGAGGAGGGCTGCCGGCGGCGATGGTCGGTGATGACCAAGGCCTTCGCCGGGCGCGGCGTGCGCGTCAGCGAGCTGCACGGCTGCCAGGTCGAGTGGGTGCCGGGCCGGCGCGGCCCCGAGCCGCGGGAGCAGGCCGGCACCGACTTCGCCATGCGCGTGGACCTGGTGCTGCTGGCGATGGGGTTCCTGCACGTTCGCCGCGGGGGGCTGGTGGACGGCCTGGGGCTGAAGCTCGACGAGCGCGGCAACGTGATCGTCGGCGCCGATTCGATGACCAGCCAGGAGGGCGTCTTCGCCGCCGGCGACGCCGTGGCCGGGGCGTCGCTGGTCGTCCGCGCCATCGCCGCCGGGCGCAACGCCGCCGCCGACATCGACCGCTGGCTCGCCGAAAACTAGGGACGCACCCTAGTTTTCGCGGGGCGAACCTTCTTTGTGCCCACACCGTCGCGCGGCGAAAACCAGCGCGCCTCCAAGTCTTCCCAGGCCGGTGTCGTGCTCAGGACCGGACGCGAAGCGAACGGGCGAGCATGTCCGGCGAATGCGGAAAGACACGCTCACGCAAACGGCCGTGTGAGCATGACGCCGGGCCGGGAAACGACCGATCGCCCCGCTCCGCTGTGGCTACGCTGGGGCAAGCGATCACGATCGCGATTACGATCACCAGCGGGCCGTAGGATGTGCAGGTTTCGGCCCGCATGGCCGGGTTCTGCACACGCCGCCGCGAGCCGCCCGCGCGCCGGAAACTGGAAAGCTTGCGCAGATTACCAAACTCGGAAAAGTCGGCTTCCCGTGCGCCGGCGCCGCGAAATCGACCAAGAATGCCCCTCGGCCGGTTTGGACGTACCCCGGTACGTCCCAGGTGCCGTTCGAGGCTCCTGCGCCCGGTTCCTGTGCGCCGGCGCCAGGAAGCGGGGCGCCGGTGAGGCGAGCCGGTGGGCGTTTCGGTGCCGAGCCGGGCGCCAGACGGGATTTGGCGGGGCGATCTCCGGCTCGGGGCTGTCCGGGGGCGACCGAGGGGGCGTTCGCCTCTCCTACGCCGAAAAAACGGTAGTAAGCTGCGCGATTCCAGGCGCCGGCCGCGCCGGCGTCGCCCGCCCCCACGCGCGCCGCTGGGCGGTCATCTGCCGAAGCACAGCACGCGCCCGTCGCGGGTGGCGACGAAGAGGCGTCCGGCCGCGGCGGACATGCCGTCGAACGTGGCCACGCCGTCGAACGTCCAGCGAGCCAGCTCGGTGCCGTCGGCCATCGAAAGGGCGACGAGCGCGCTGGACGGCGGCGGCGCGGCGGGCTTGGCGGCGGGGGCTTGCTCGGCGGCCTGGCCGGCGGTCGCGTTCGCCGCCGGCGGCGGGACGGTGCCCGCCAGCCACAGCGTCTCCTTGCCCGCCATCGCGAACGACTGCACGGCGATGGGCAGCGTCCGCGTCGCCCAGAGCCTGGCCCTGGCCGCCACGCGGGCGGGGTACTTGGCGAACTGGCTCGGCGAGCCGATGATCTTCAGTTCGGTGGGCTGGACCCACGGCTCGGGCTCGACCTCGGTGGCGCCGCCCTTGGCCCGCAGGAAGACGCCCGGCCCGCGCTTGTCGGGGAAGAACATGAAGTTGCCCGCCCGCCCGCTGAAGCGCGTGCGCGGGTCCAGCTCCAGCGACTGCTGGAGCGTGTAGGGCACGCCCTGCATGAGGTACTGCAGCGAGACGCGGTCGAAGCCCGCCCACGGCCAGCGGTCCACGGTGTTGGGGTCGCCGGGCGTGATGCGGCCCTGCGGCCAGCCGGGCTGCGGCACGGCCTGGAGCTGGCCCAGCATGTGCCCGTCGGCGGAGCTGAACTCCCAGCCGCCCCATTCCTCGTACAGGCGGATGCGGCCCTTGTCGGCCACGAGGATGTTGTTCAGCCCCTGCTCCTGGTGGGTGTACCAGAACGTGGGCAGGATGACGGCCTTTTCGCCCTTGATGCCGGCGAAGACGCGCCCGAACCGCACCTTGCCCGTGGCCGCCTCGAGGCCCCAGAACCGCAGCCCGCCGTCGATGGCGGAGTACTGCCCGGCCATGGCGAACACGGCCCCGTCGCAGGCGAGGACGGACCCGAACACCGGCCAGGGCGACTCGACGCGGTCGTTGACGACGATGCGGCGGTGGGCCGCAGCGGCGTTGAAGCGCCAGGCCAGCGCGCCGTCGCCGGCGCGCAGGCAGTAGAGATACCCGTCATGGTAGCCGAACAGCACCAGGTCGCCGCACAGCGTCGGGGAGCTGTCGATCCGCGAGCCGGCGGCGAAGTCCCACAGCGTCTTGCCGGCCGCGGCGTCGAGGCAGACGACGCGCCCCTCGCCGACCACGGCCGTCACCGCCCGCCCGCCGGCGACGACCGGCTGGGTGCAGCGGGAGCCGACCTGCGCGGTCCACTTGAGCTTGACGCCGCCGGGCGGCAGCTTCAGCGGCGTGCAGCCGGTGCGCAGCGGGTCGTGGCGGAACATCGGCCAGTCCCGGGAACTGTCGACGGGCGGTTGTCGATTGTCGGTCTGTCCGTATGCGGGGCCTTTTTCCAGACGGGCGTCGTCGGCGACGGCAGCGCCCCTGGTGGCCTGGGATGTCTCGTAGGCGACGGCCCCGCGGACCATGGGGTAGCAGCCGATGCACTGATTGGGCGGCGTGTAGAGGCTGTTGTTGCCGAGGATGAAGCCGATGCCGCACTGCCCGCGGATGCCGTGGACGTGCTCCAGGTGCTTGCCGTCCAGGCCGACGATCTCCATCGTCTGCGACAGGATGCAGTTCCGTCCGGCCACGTCGACGTAGCAGCGCCCCGACCAGTTGCGCTCCACGGCCATGTCGAGGGAGGCGACGAACTGCCCGCTGCGCGGATGGATGCCGCCCCACGGGCGCATCAGCGGATAGCCGATGCGCGGGCCGGGCTTGCCCGTCCGCGGGTCGATGCCCCGCCAGCCGATGACCTGCACGTCGCCGGGCGAGGTGGGCGTCTGCTGGTCGCCCCACAGCGTGCCCAGCGAGTCGCGCACCCACAGCAGCCCGCCGGCGCAGGCCAGGCAGCCGAACGCCCGGCGCAGGTCGGCGAACGGCTTGTCCTCGCCCTTGCCCTTGGACTGCGTGCGGACGCGGAGGTACCAGGGCTTCGCCTGGCCGACGACGCTGACGCCGAGATAGCCGCCCTCGTCGAAGCCCAGCAGCACGCCGCCGTCGGGGCAGTCGGCGTACAGGCCGATCCATGCCATCTCGCCGAGGGCCTCGTCCTGGCAGCGCCACACTTCCTTGCCGCCGGCGATATCCAGGCCGACGAATCGCGGCCGCCAGGAGTACACGGGCGTCTTGTTGCCCTTGCGGTCGGTCTGCCCGCCGGTCTGTGTCTTGGTGCCGGTGACGAAGTACACCCGCCCGCCTGCGGCGAACAGGTGCGGCAGGCTGTAGGCCATGGGCTTCCGCTAGCCGAGCGGGGCGACGACCTTCGGATTGGCCGGCGCGGCGAAGTGCCACCGCTGCTCGCCCGTGCGCCCGTCGTAACAGCTCACGGCGTTGGCGTCGCGCAGGAGCAGCGCCGGCCCGGACGGCGACTCGGCGCAGATGAGCTCGATGAGCCGCTCGGGGCGATCGATGGTCCGCAGGACCTCGCCGCTGGCGGCGTCGATGATCGCCACGCCCCCGCCGCTGCCGTGGGCGTACACGCGGTCGCCGACGGCGACGGGGCGGTTGTAGGCCGCGCTGGGCGCGCTGCCCGTGTAGACGTGCTCGTAGGAGCGCTTCCATAGCGACACGCCGTTGTAGGCGTCGCGGGCGCTGATGGTGTTGCGGATGAACACGAACACGCGCCCCCCGGCCGTGCGGATGGCGTGCGACCAGCACCGCAGCTCGTCGCCGGCCCAGCGGAGGCGGTCGGGCACGGTCGTCATGTCGATGCTGTCGCGGCTGACGGGGTTGCAGTCGGGCCCGTGGCGGTGGTGGGTCCACTCGTCCATGCCCGGCGGGCGGGGCTTGGTGAGCTTCTGCCTGGCGCCGCCCGCGCCGGCCGGGAGCAGCACCGCCCCGCCCGGCGCCAGGGCGCGGAGCAGCTCCTCCCTCGGCACGCGACAGGCGTCACTCGACACCGCCAGAAGGTTGGCGAAGTTGTCGGGATAGGGCAGCCTGTCGAGGGTCCAGTGCTCGGCGGTGACGCGCCCGGCCAGGCCGGCCTTGACGGCCGCCCCCCTGACGGCGGCGACGGCGCCGGCGTCGGCGTCCAGCACGTGCACGATGAGGCCCGGCGCTGCCCGGGCCAGCTCCACGGCCAGCGCGGCGCTCGGCGGACCGCCGCCGACCAGCGCGCACAGCCCGGCCCGCACGTTCGCCTCCCGCAGGACCTCCGCCGCTCGCCCTGCCGCCTCGTCGGCCGGGCACGGCCGCCCTGCCACGGCCACCGCAATCATCGCCGCCCCGACCCAGCGCACGCGCGTCACTTCCATGGTCGCACCTTTCCTTCCCGCGGCCGGCATGGTGTCCTGTCGGCCGCCGGCCCTCTCCGCGCCCGATTCTACAATGGGGCCGAAGGCAGGTGTGGGCCGGAGACGTTTCTCGCCGCTTCTCCGGCCGCGGGGGCCGCGGGGGCCGCGGCGGCGCGTTCAGGACGCCGCGAGGACGTTTTCGGCCAGTTTGCGGCCGAGCCGGATGCTCTGTTCGGCGGCCCGGCCCGACGGGGCGCCCTTGCAGACCACGCTGTCGGCGACCTTGCGGAGCTTCATCGCGGCGGCAAGCTTCTCGATGCTCGCGATCCCTCCGCCGCCTCCGCCGTGGGTCAGGAAGGCGACGTAGGGCTTGGGCGCCACGGGGCGATCCGCCCAGCTTGCGATGCACAGGTCGTCGAAGAACTGCTTCAGTCCGCCGGCCATGTACGTGAAGTAGTCCGGGCTGCCCAGGGCGTAGGCGTCGGCCTTTTTGGCCGCGGCCATGTCCACGCGAGCCTCGTTGGTGTTCACCAGCTCCGCGCGGACGCCGCGGACCTGGCCGATGCCCTCGGCGATCAGTTCGGCCATTCGGCGCGTGTTGCCCTTCTCCTGCGAGTGGTAAACGATCAGGATGTGTTTCACGTTCGCTCCTTCGCGAAGTTGCCGGCGGACCGCCGCCGCCCGCCAGCTTCCCGCGGCATGCCGGGCACGCGCCGCCAGGCGGGCATCCTACCGGGGGCGGCCGGCGATGGCCAGGGGCCGACGGAGCGGCGCAGCCGGCTGCGCCGCGGCCGCGAGCGAAGGTTGATTCCCCGCGCGCGCGGCCCGTATGATGGTTCGTGATGACAGTCGAGGAGACAGTTCGGGGCGTGGACGTCGCGTCGCTGCGGGTGCTGAAGTACCCCGACCCGCACCTGCGCGAGGTCTGCCAGGGCGTCGAGGAGGTGGATGATTCGGTCCGCGCGCTGGCCGAGCGGATGTTCGAGCTGATGTTCGAGGCCCGCGGCGTGGGTCTGGCGGCGCCCCAGGTCGGCGTGCCCATCCGGATGTTCATCGCGTCTCCCACGTTTCAGGACTCCGACCGGCGGGTGTACGTCAACCCGGAGATCGTCGCGGCCGAAGGGACGCAGGACGGCGAGGAGGGGTGCCTGAGCTTCCCGAACGTCACGTGCACGATCAAGCGGAGGAAGGTGGTCACGATCCGCGCGACGGACCTGTCCGGGCGGCGGTTCGAGGAGACCGGCGAGGACCTGGCGGCCAGGATCTTCCAGCACGAGTGCGACCACCTGGACGGCAAGCTGCTGGTGGACCGGATGGGCACGGTGGCGCGCCTGGCCAACCGCCGGACGCTGAAGGACCTGGAGGACCAGTTCACGGGCGAGTGAGGGGGCCGCTCTCGGCGGTCAGCGGTCGGGGACGAGCGAGCTGGCCTTCTCCTTGTGGTCGTAGAACAGCTTGGCGATCTGGTCGGCCGCACTGGCCGCCAACGTGCGCGACAGCTCCTCCCCGTGCGTGGGCGAGGTTTCCACCGAGGCCGGCGTGTCGATGGCGGACATGAGATGACCGGCCAGGCTGTCCTTGGGCCACATGCGGGCCAGCGAATGGTCGGCCCAGCCGTTCTCGACGTCGACCAGCCGGACGCTGACCTGGAGCTGGCCGTGCCAGACGGCCGCGGCCGCCTCGTCGCGGAGAGTGAACCTGTCGATGCGGACGTGCAGGACGATGTCGGCTCCGAGCTCGCGGCCGACCTCGCCGATGCTGAGGGTGTTGAAGTCGCGGCGGGCGGTGATCATGTCGCTGAGAAGCCGGTAGGGGATCGTCGCGCCGGCGACGTGGTTCTTCAGCAGCTCGTCGTTGAGCCTGGCGGTCAGGTCGCTCTTGATCGGCTCGTAGCCGACCGGCTGGAGCACGTCGTCGACGAACACCAGGACCTTCTTTCCGGGCGGGAGCTTGAACTTCGCGGCGACCTTCCTGGGCGGGGCGAACGCCTCGACGGGCCAGGCGATCATCGAGCAGGCCGACAGCCCGGCCGCCGCGAGGGCCGCCAGCAGCGCCGCGCAGAGCGTCTTGCTTCCCGGCAGGGTCATGGATTGGGGACCTTATGCTTGTAGAACTTCTTGGCCACGGTGTCGGCGAAGAGCTGCTGGGCCTTGATGCGGACGTCCCGCTCCGACTCGCCGGGCGCGCCGACAGGGCTTTGCTCGGGGTACGACACGTCGATGTTCTTCTCGGCTCGCCAGACGCGGGCGTCGCGTTCCGGCCGCGACGTGTCGTAAACGCTGACTTCCGCGATGATCCGCCCGCGGTAGACGAACTGGCTGCTCGGCTCGCGCGTGCTGTATTCCACCAGCGTGACGTACAGCACCCGGTCGGCCCCGAAGGACCGCCCCAGCGCCGTCTTGTCGCGCGTGTCCCAGTTGAGGTTCTCGTCCTGGAAGCGGACGATCCGCCGGGCGTCCACGACGCCCTTGACGTGGGCGTTCTTCAGCAGCCCCTGGCCGACCGAAAGGGCCGTGGCCAGCCGCGCGTCGGGATACTCGAAGTCCGTCTGCTGGTCGGAGAAGACGACGACGGCGACTACCTTGTCGGCCAGTCCGTCGTACTCGGCCGGCACCGAGCGCTGCGGCGGGACGAACAGGGAGGCCAGGAAGTCCATGGAGGCGGCGTTGCAGCCGCCGATGCCGCCCGCCAGGAGGCACAGCAGGATGGTCCGCTTCCAGCACATGGCTCTGTCACCTTCGCCGCGGTCAGCGCAGTGGCAGCGTGCCGCCGGCCAGGCCCCAGGCGACCTTCAGCCCCCAGCCGCCGAACAGTCCCGCCGCGGCCGCGACCGCCCACCACCCGCGCGGGCGGATACGCCCCAGGACGTTCCGTCCGCCGGCCAGCTCCGCCGCGCCCGCCAGGGCCACGGCCGCGACGATCAGGAACGCCGCCACGCCGAACGGGTGGGCCTCGAACGCCTTGTCCATGCGCCCGCGGGCCATCCAGGCGAACGACGTCGTCAGCCCGCAGCTCGGGCAGGGGTATCCGGTCCGCGACAGGAACGTGCAGCCGGGCAGGCCCAGCTCAGTGTGCGTGCCGAAGCCGCCGGCGTGGGGACGCAGCGCCGCGGCCAGGGCCAGCACGCCCCCGCACGCCGCCGCCGCCAGCGCGCCGCGAAGGCGGATGCCCCCCGGCCGAACCGCCGACAGCGGCCCAGACCCCACGATGCCATTCACCGCCTCAGACTGCATTCGGTCACTTCCCAGAGGGCATATCATACGCGCCCGCCGATGCGCAGGTCAAATCCGGAAGACTGGATACCGGATACCGGTCCTCCGTCCTCACCTCAGGTGCCACTGGCGGCGGAGG
>Ga0172363_10004055_pt1 | contig 11840 bp, 10 predicted proteins | sample LakKivs2_kivu2a2_FD_114541 | JGI IMG/M metagenome (GOLD analysis project Ga0172363, IMG submission 114541) | Sediment microbial communities from Lake Kivu, Rwanda - Sediment s2_kivu2a2 | ecosystem: Environmental > Aquatic > Freshwater > Lake > Sediment | place: Rwanda: Western Province, Lake... | reverse complement strand
GGGCAAGACCCCGGGCCAGATCCGGCGCATCGGCCGTGAGATCCTCAAGAAAGGCTCGAACCTCCTTGTCACCCGCGTCGAGCCAGCGGTCTGGGCCAAGATCAAGGCCGGACTGCCCGGGGCCGCCTACAATGAGGCCGCCCGGACGGTCAGCAAGGTCCGGTCCCGGCCGCCCGCGGGCAAGGGCGCGATCGTCGTCCTGACCGCCGGGACGTCCGATATCCCGGTTGCCGAGGAGGCGGCCGTGACCTCGGAGATCCTCGGCAACACGACCGAGCGCATCTATGACGTCGGCGTCGCCGGCCTCCACCGGCTGCTCGGTCAATACGACCGGATCCGCCGGGCCCGGGTCATCATCACCGTCGCCGGGATGGAAGGGGCCCTGCCGAGCGTCGTCGCCGGCCTGGTCAAGGTCCCGGTCATCGCCGTCCCGACGAGCGTCGGCTACGGGGCCAGCTTCAAGGGCCTGGCCGCCCTCCTGGCCATGCTCAACTCCTGCCCGGGCGGGGTGGCCGTGGTCAATATCGACAACGGCTTCGGGGCCGCCTTCCTGGCCAGTCAGATCAATCATCTGTAATAAATAGAGGAACTTGACAAGGTGAGCTGGCGTCCCTATATTCTATAAGAATACCCGGGCCCAAGATTTTATATGGAGATCATTGACCAGATCAGGCAGGCCTCGTCCATAATCGAGATCGCCTCCCAGTACACGGCCCTGAAGCGGCGGGGGCGAAAATGGGTGGGGTTGTGCCCCTTTCACACCGAAAAGACCCCTTCCTTCACCGTCGACGAGGACAAGCAGCTCTATCACTGCTTCGGCTGCGGCGTCGGCGGGGACATTTTCTCGCTCATCATGGAGAAGGAGAACCTGACCTTTCCCGAGGCGCTCAAGAGCCTGGCCGAGCGCTATCACGTGCCCCTTCCGGCCCAGCAGCGGGTCCGGCCCGAGGTCCTCAAGCTCGAGGAAAAGCTCTTCAAGGCGAACGAGCTGGCCCTCGGCTACTTCCGCAAGAACCTGACCGGCACAGCCGAAGGCCAGAAGGCCCTCGAGTACCTGAAGAAGCGCGGCCTCTCGGACGAGACCATCCAGACGCTGAAGATCGGCTACGCCCTGAACGCGTGGACGGCCCTAATCGATTTCTTCAAGTCGAAAGAGGTCCCGGTGTCGGTGCTCGAAAAGGGCGGGCTGGCCGTGGCCGGATCGAGGCCCGGCGAGTTCCGGGACCGTTTCCGCGGCCGGGTCATCTTCCCCATCTTCAGCCTGACCGGCCGGGTCGTCGCCTTCGGCGGCCGGACGATCTTCGACGCCGAGCCGAAATACCTGAATTCGCCGGAGACGCCCCTCTACTCCAAGGGCAAGCTCCTCTACGGCCTGAACTTCACCAAGGACGCCGTGCGCAAGGAGGGGGCGGCCATCCTGGTCGAGGGCTACACCGATTTCTCGTCCCTCTACCAGGCCGGCATCACCAACGTCGTCGCCTCGCTCGGCACGGCGCTGACGCCCTGGCAGGTCGGCCAGGCCATGCGCTTCGCCTCCCGCCTTGTCGTCAACTACGACGGCGACCGCGCCGGCCGGACGGCCATGGCCCGGGCCGTGCCGCTCGGCTTCGAAAAGGGCCTCGCCATCGACGTCCTGGTCCTGCCGGACGACCTCGACCCGGACGCCTACCTCCGCCAGCACGGCCGGGACCGCTACCTGGCCCTCCTGAAGAAGCCCGTGCCCGGGCTCGACTTCCTGATCGACGCCCTCGCCGCGGGCACGAACATGGCCATCCCGGAGGAGAAGGGCCGGGTCGCCCGGGCCGTGGTCAAGGAGATCGAGAAGGTGCCGGACCCCGTGGCCCGCAGTGAATACCTGCGCCGGGCCAGCGGCAAGCTGGGCGTCTCGGAGGAGCTCGTCCGGACGATCGTCGAGGCCAAGGCCCCGGACAAGGGGCCCGAGGAGCCGGGGCTCTTCTGCCCGGCCGAAAAGCGCCTGTTCCAGATCCTCATGGGCGACCCGTCGCTCGCCCCCTACGTCTTCGCCGAATGCGGCGAGGACGTCTTTCTGGGGCTGCGCAGCGAGCCGGCCTTCCGCTACATCCTGGGCTGTTTCAAGAACGACGTCGGCTGGAGCTTCCCCGGGATGCAGGGTCAAGTCCCGCCCGCCATCCTGTCGCAGCTGGCCCGGGCCCTGTTCGAGAAGGCCTCGGCCGGCTCGGTCGAAGAGGCCCAGGAGTGCCTGCGCTCCCTGCGCAAGGTCCAGCTCCAGAACCGGCTCAAGGACATCCAGCTGAAGATCGCCCGGTCCGAGAAGAGCGGCGAAAAGGAGGAGCTCCTAGCCCTCCTCTACCAGAAGCAGGACGTGACCAAGCAGATCCTGTCGCTCCAATGAGGGAAGAAACACGATGAACGTTCGTCCAAATGGACTGACCGGTCAGAAAAGAGGTGCGTTCCGTGTCTCCGGACAATAAATTCCACAAAGACGAGATCTCCCAGCTCATCTCCAAGGGGCGCAAGCAGGGCTACCTCCTGTTCGAGGAGATCGACAAGACCTTCACCGAGGACCTCGATTCCGAGGAGGATTTCGACGATTTCCTCTCCTCGATGGGCGATTACGGGATCAAGATCCTGGACTCGCGCCAGAAGGAGATGATCCCGCAGCGGCGCAAGACCGATCTCGTCTCGACCCACGGCCTGGAGCGGACGACCGACCCGGTCAAGCTCTACCTCCGCGAGATGGGCAACATCTCGCTGCTGACGCGAGAGGGCGAGATCGCCATCGCCCGGGAGATCGAGCGCGGCGAGAAGAGCATCATCAAGGCCCTCAGCCGGACGCGCCTCGTCCTCAACCAGGTCCTCGACCTCGAGGACCGCATCAAGGAGGACCCGTTCATCATCCAGGAGATGTTCGACGTCTCCGAGGAGGATATCGCCGAGGGCCGGCTCGAAGAAAAGAAGAAGCAGATCCTGGGCAAGGTCAAGAAGATCCGGGAGCTCAGCCGAAAGCTCGACCGCATCCCGGGAAAGAAGAAGACGCTCGTCAGCCGCGGGCGGTTCATCGTCAAGATCAGCCGGACGATCCGCGACCTCAACCTCCGCTCGGCCCACCGCGAGAAGATCATCGACGAGCTGCGGACGCGCCTCAAGGTCATCAACGATCTCGAGGACACGCGGGACGACTGGGAATCGGCCCTGGCCAAGAAGAAGAAGAAGGACGACCCGGCCCTCAAGCAGAGGATCCGCGACGCCAACAAGGAGCTGCGCCGGCAGACCGCCGAGATCGGGCTCGACCCCGAATCCCTGCGGCGGGCCGTCCGGGCCATCACGGCCGGTAAAAAGGTCAGCGACCAAGCCAAGAAGGAGCTCGTCGCGGCCAACCTGCGCCTCGTCGTCTCCATCGCCAAGAAGTACAGCAACCGCGGCCTCCAGTTCCTCGATCTCATCCAGGAAGGCAACATGGGCCTCATGAAGGCCGTCGAGAAGTTCGAGTACCGCCGCGGCTACAAGTTCTCGACCTACGCCACGTGGTGGATCCGGCAGGCCATCACCCGGGCCATCGCCGACCAGGCCCGGACGATCCGCATCCCGGTCCACATGATCGAGACGATCAACAAGCTCATCCGCGTCTCGCGGTCCCTCGTCCAGGAGATCGGGCGCGAGCCGACCAGCGAGGAGATCGCCAAGAAGATGGACATGCCCGTCAGCAAGGTCCGCAAGATCATCAAGATCGCCCAGGAGCCCATCTCCCTCGAAACCCCGATCGGCGAGGAGGAAGACAGCCACCTCGGCGACTTCATCGAGGACAAGCTCATCCCGTCGCCGCCCGACACGGTCATCCACATCAACCTCAAGGAGCAGATCGAGGAGGCCCTCAAATCGCTGACCGACCGCGAGGGCCGGGTCCTCAAGATGCGCTTCGGCCTCGGCGACGGCAACGAGCACACCCTCGAGGAGGTCGGCCAGCAGTTCAAGGTCACCCGCGAGCGCATCCGGCAGATCGAGGCCAAGGCCCTGCGCAAGCTCAAGCACCCGAGCCGCAGCCGCAAGCTGAAATCCTTCACCAACAATCATTAAACGATTTTCGTGGCCCTCGCCGGGACGGCGGCATCATTGACGCTGCTCCAATATTTTGTTATAAAGGGGAGCTTAGGGCCTATAGCTCAGTGGTAGAGCCACCGGCTCATAACCGGCAGGTCCCAGGTTCGAATCCTGGTAGGCCCATGTGACCGAGAGACCGAGGATGCGTACACAGTGGAAATTGATTTCGATCTGATCATCGAGCTCCAGCGTTTGGACACGGAGATCCACAACGCGGGGCTCGTTCTCGAAGGCATCCCCCGCCTGGTCCAGGACGTCGACAAAAGGATCCAAGCCACCACCAAGCTCGTCGCCGACGCCAAGGACAAGATGGCCCAGAACCAGAAGAAGCGCCGCGACCTCGAGAACGAGGTCAAGGACCTGAAGGTCCAGATCGGCAAGTACAAGCGACAGCTGAACGAGGTCAAGACCAACAAGGAATACACCTCGCTCCTCCACGAGATCGAGGAGACCCAGCACAAGGTCGACACGCTCGAGGAGGCCATCATCGCCGAGATGCTGGCGGCCGACGATGTCGAAGAGGAGATCAAGGCCGCCCTCCACAAGCAAGGCGCCGAGGAAGACCTCCTCAAGAAGGAGAAGCTGGTCCTCGACGAGAAGATGAAGGAGACCGAAGCCCGCCACGCGGCCCTCGTCAAGGAGCGCGAGGCCCTGCTGCCGCGGATCCCCAAAGAACAGCGCCGGCTCTACCAGGCCATTTTCGAGAAGAAGGCGGGTACGGCCCTCTCGCCGGTGACGGGCGATTTCTGCGCCATGTGCCACATGCGCGTCCGGCCCCAGATGCTGAACGAGCTGCGGGACCGGACCGCGGTCATCCTCTGCGAGGCCTGCGGCCGGATCCTCTACTGGACGGCCAAGCCCGAGCCCGTCAAGGCCGAGCCCCAGGCCGAGAAATAGGCGGCCTCAGCCGGCCGTTCCCCCGTCCTCCCGCCCGTTCTCGATCTCTTCCCGGTAGAGGGCCTCGATGGCCTCCTGGTATTCGCTCGTGACGTTGGCCCGCCGGACCTTGAGGGACGGCGTGATCTCGCCCTTCTCGATATCGAAGTCGCGGGGCAGGACGACGATCTTCTTGATCCGCTCGTAGGAGGCGAGGAGCGGCGTCGCGCGGTCGACCTCGGCCTTGAGGAAGGCGACGACCCGCGGCTCCCGGCAGAGATCCTCGAGCGACGCCGCGGCAATCCCCTGCGCCTTGGCGAAGCCCTGGAGCTTGTCGAAATCGGGGACGACCAGGGCCGCCACGAAGCGCCGCCGGTCGCCGATGACCACGGCGTTGGCGATGTAGGGGCTCGTCTTGAGCAGGTTCTCGATCGGCTGCGGGGCGACGTTCTTGCCGCCCGACGTGACGAGCAGGTCCTTCTTGCGGTCGGTGATGACGAGGAAGCCGTCCGGATCGAGGTGGCCGATGTCCCCCGTGTGGAACCAGCCGCCCTCCATGATCTCCCGGGTCTCGGCCTCTTTCTTGTAGTAGCCCTTCATGATATTGGGGCCGCGGGCCAGGATCTCGCCGTCCGCGGCGATCCGGATATCGATGCCGGGGGCCGGTTTGCCGACCGTCCCCAGCCGGAGATCTTCGAAGGTGTTGACCGCGAGCAGGGGCGACGTCTCGGTCAGGCCGTAGCCTTCGAGGATGACCAGGCCGATGGCGTAGAAGAACTCGGCGATGTCCTTGGACAGGGGCGCCCCGCCCGAAACGAAGAACCTCACCCGGCCGCCCGTCCTGGCGATGATCTTGGAGAAGACAAGCTTGGCGGCGACGGCCTTCCTGAGCTTGAGCCCGCCTGGCAAGGGCTTTTTCGCCAGAGTCAGAGCGCCGGCCTCCTTGCCGACCTTCAGGGCCCAGAAGAAGATGCGGCGCCGCAGCGCGGGGCTCGAAAGGACCTGGTCCATGACCTTGGTGTAGATCTTCTCGAAAACGCGCGGCACGGAGACCATGATGTGGGGCCGGACCTCGACCAGGTTCTGGGCCACGGCCTCGACGCTCTCGGCGAAGGCCACGGTGCAGCCCTTGTAGATGTAGGTGAACATGACCATGCGCTCGAGGATGTGGGACAGGGGCAGAAAGGAGAGAACGGTGTCCTTGGAGGAGAATTCGATGATGTCCGAGGCGGTCTTGATGTTGCTGAGGAGGTTGTCGTGGGTCAGGATGACGCCCTTGGGGACGCCGGTCGTGCCCGACGTGTAGATCAGGGTCGCTTCGTCCTCCGGCTTGACCCGGCCGACCATCTCGTCATAGAGCCCTGGCTCGGCCGCCGCGGCCGCCCGGCCCTTGGCCAGGACGTCCTCGAGGGCGAGGACCCCGGCCGGGGCCTCGACGGCGAAGGTGATGTAGTGCCGGACCTTGCCGAGCCCGGGCTTCAGGGGCTCGATCTTCTTCCACTGCTCAGGGTTCGAGACGACGACGATCGCCGCGTCGGAATCGTCGACGATGTAACGGATCTGCTCCGAGACGAGGGTCGTGTAGATCGGCACGGTCAGCCCGCCGGCCGTGAGCGCGGCGAAGTCGGTCAGCGTCCATTCCGGCCGGTTCTCCGAGAGCAGGCAGAGCTTCTGGCCGTGGCCGAAGCCGAGGGCCCTGAGCCCGAGGGCAAGATGCTTGACCCGCTCCCCGAACTCGGCCGCCGCGATCGGCCGATAGGCGCCGTCCTTCTTGACGAGCATGAAGTCCGGCTTGGGATAGGCCGTCACCGAATGGACCAGCAAATGGGCGAGAGACGGGACCATGAGGACCTCTCTTCCGGAAAGTGGCCTGATTGTAGTTTTTCCCTGAAACGCGTGTCAAGCCGCGGCGATCTTTCCGTCGCGGAGCTCGACCGTCCGCCGGGCCAGGCCCGCGAGGCGCAGGTTGTGGGTGACAAGGATGATCGTCAGCCCTTCCTTCGCGTTGAGCTCCCGCAGGATCCCGCCGATCTCGTCGCTGCGGGCCGTGTCAAGGTTCCCGGTCGGCTCGTCGGCGAGCAGGATGTCGGGCCGGTTGACCAGGGCCCGGGCGATGGCGACGCGCTGCATCTCGCCGCCGGACAGCTGGCCCGGGAGGTGGTCCGCCCGCTTGTCGAGCCCCAGGACCTTGAGCAGCCGGCCGACGTCCTCTTCGGCGCCGGGCTTCCGGTAGAAGGTGAAGGGCAGGATAACGTTCTCGAGGACGGACAGGGTCGGGACGAGGAAGAACTTCTGGAAGATGTAGCCGAAGACCTCGCGGCGGACGAGCGTCAGCTTGGCTTCGGACAATCCCCGGCCGGCGGCAAAGACGTCTCGCCCGCCGAGACGGAGGGTGCCCTCGCTCGGATTGTCGAGGCAGCCGAGGACGTTGATCAGGGTCGTCTTGCCGGAGCCCGAGGGGCCGACGATCGACGTGAACGAGCCCCGCTCGATCCGGAGCGAGATATCGTCGACAGCCGCGATCTTTTCGGTCCCCCGCCGGTAGATCCTCCTCAGGTGTTCGGCTTCGATGGCCGGCGCCGCGGCCGCGCTCATGACTCCACCTCGCTGCGGATGGTGTCGAGCGGGCGCATCCGGGCCGCTTTCCAGGACGGATAGACCCCGCTGAGGAGGCCGATGGCCGTGACGGTCCCCAGGGCTATCAGGACGAGCCCGGCGTTGATGGCGACGAGCCCGCCGCTCGGCGAATACGGCAGGAGCCGCCGCACCAGGACGTCCGTGAGCCGCGCCGTCGCCAGGGCCAGACCGGTCCCGACGAGGCCGCCGGCCAGGCACAGGAAGGTCGTTTCGAGCCAGACGAGCTTGAAGATGTCGCCGGCCAGGGCGCCCATCGACTTGAGGATGCCGATCTCCTGACGCCGCTCCATGACCGACATCAGGACGGTGTTGACGACCCCCACCACGGCGATGAGGATGGCGATCAGGGCGATCGATAGGACCATCACGCGGGCCGTCGAGACGAGGGTCATGATCGTCGTCTTGACCTGCGTCAGGCTGACGACCTGGACGTCGGGGAGCTTGTACATCTTGTCCTCGAAGGCCTTCATGTCGGCGTCCTTCTTGACCTTGATGCCGACCGAGGTCAGCTCCGGGACGCCGAAGATCTTCTGGAGGGCCTGGAGGGGCAGGAAGATCGTCCCGTCGTCCTGGGTCCCGGTCCGCTCGAGAATGCCGACGACCTTGACCTCGACGTTCTTCTCGGGGATGAGATAGAGGTCGCCGACCTCCCGCTGCTCGAGTTCGGCCGCCTCGTAGCCGAAGACGGCCTCGGCCGCCGCCGGGTCGCTGAACCAGCCGCCGGCCTTGAACGGCAGGGTGCTTTTCATCTTCGGGTAGGAGGCGGGATCGACCCCGAGGAAGGCCGTCATGCCGCCGGACTCGCCCTTGTTGGGATCGAAGACGACCTGCATGAGCATGGGCGTGATGCCTTCGACCTCGGGCTCCGCGGCCACGGACCGGGCGACCGCCGGATCCATGTACTTGAGGCCGGTGCCGCCCTTGAGCATGAGGGTCGCGGCCTCATAGGGACAGCCCTTGGCCACGACCAGCATCTGGAAGCCGAGGTTGTCGATGTCCTTGTTGAGCGAGGTCTCATAGCCCCGGTTGAAGCCGAACAGGCTGACCAAGACCCAGGCCGCCATGGCGATGCCCAAGACGGTCAGCAGGCTGCGCGTCTTCTTGCGCAGCAGGCCCTTCCAGGCGACTTCGAAAAGGGAGAGTTTTTTCATCGCGCGTTGCCTTTGAACGAACTGAGATGGGCGTTGCCGAGGAGGAACTCGTCGACGAGGATGAGGTTCTTCTTCGTCGCCCGCAGGGAGGCCCGGAAGTCCTTTTCGGCCTCCGGGTCCGGGTTCTTGATCCGGCTGATCGGCCCCGGCGGGTCCTCCTTGCCGGAGACGACGTCATAGCGATAGAAATCCGAGAGGCTCAGGCCGATGAACTGGACCCCAAAGGAGGGATCGCGGAAGGCCTTGCCGGCCTTGGAGGTCAGCTTCTGGAAATAAAAGGCCTTGATCACGCCCCGGGGGTCGAGGGCCAGGAAAACCTGAAGGCCGCCGTAGGTCCCCTTCTGATTGACGCCGTGGACGGCGCCGATGAGCGTCTCGCCCTTGTAGATCTCGTACATCGTGTAGGGAACGTCGGCCGTCTCGAACAGGCCGGTGAAGGTGTCGCCGAGGCGGTCTTCGATCTTCCGGAGGAGCTCGCCGCCGCCCTTCCTCGAGATCGACACGTAGATCGTCTTGTAGCTCGTCGAATCGGGAAAGAGGCGCTTGACGTCCCGGTCGGGGTCGTTGAGATCGCACCCGACGGCGGCGAGGAGCGGCAGGGCCGCAGCCGCGAGCAGGAGGCCGGCGGCTGCGAGAACGAGGCTGCGGAAAGAGGTCATGATCATGATCCTTAGATCCGTTTATAGTAATAGAGCTGGAGGACGAAGCGGGCGTCCCGGCGCCCTCGGTCGTAGAGCGCCATGAAGCGCCCGGTGAAGTCGGCGTTCACGAGAACCGTCAGCCCCGAGCCGAGGGCATAGGTCCATTGCCCGGCCCGCCGGATGAGGGCCGGCTGGACTTCGACCTTGAGCCGCCCCTCTTCGAGAAGCGACAGGCCCGATCTCCAGAACGCGAGAAGCGTCCCGGAGCCGGCGCGGCGACCGACGAGGACCTCGGCCCGGTTCTCCAGGTTCCGCCAGACGAACGCGCCGTCGAGCCCGGCCGAGGCCCAAGCGAAGGGCTCCGGCCCCATCAGGGTGTAGCCCATCGTCTCGAGGAGGCGGCCTTGGGCGAGCGACAGTCCGAGGCTATAGTTGTCGCGGGCCAGAACGCCCTTGAAGACGCGGGCGGCGGCCAGATAGTTCCTCTTGAAGTAGAGCGGCATGCCGCTCCCGGCCGTCAGCGAGGCGGCGGCGCCGCCCCAGCTGAAGTCCCGGTCGATCCCGATCCCCCAATCGCGGTCGAAGCCGAAGCCGAACATGGTCGGGTCCGGCAGGAGCAGGGCGTGATTGTCGAGGACCGAGGCGAGCCCCATGGCCGGCCGGCTGTGCCCGACCCAGACATTGACCGGCCGGGTCTTGAGACGGAAGGTGGCGTTGAAGAGCTGCGGCTGGAGCGTGTGGTCGCCGTCCTGGTCGTAGGCCAGCCGGGCCTGGACGGCGACGACGCCGACGTCGCGGGTCCGGGAGCTCAGGCGCTGGACGAGATCGAAGCCAAGGCTCGGCTTCTGCATGACGTCTTCCGGCGTGAGCGAGAACCATTGCGCCCGGCCGGAGACCGTGGACATGGCCCCCACGGCCTGAAGCTCGAGATAGAAGAGGGTCGATTGGGCCCGGAGTCCGCCGGCCAACGCGCCGGCCAGGAGGATCCCGGCGGCGATCCGCCGGACGGCGGGCCGCCGCTCGGCCGCATCAGACATCGAAGGCGACGCGGCCCCGGAAGACGGCGATGCCGTTGCGGGAGAAAGTCAGCCGGACCTCCCAGTCGCCCGGCATGACGACGCTCACCGGCATGAGGTAATCGCCGGCCCTGTTGGTCTTGAAGGCGACCTCGCCGGAATCATGGGCGCCGCGCATCGAGGGCATGTCCGACCGACCGGTGACGGCCAGATCGTTGACGCGGCGTCCGTCCTTGTCATAGAGTTTGATGATGAGGATCGACGTGCCCATCTTGGGCGTCTTGTCAAACTCCCAGGTGAAATACTCGACCTCGCCGATCCAGCATTTCTTGCCCGACTTGGGCAGGTCCTGGAAGACCGGCTCCTGGCCCGCGGGCACGAGCCCCGGGGAATTGCAGCAGGAGCCCGCCGGCTGGGCCGAAGCGAGCGCCGCGGCGGCGAGGAGGAAGATCATCACGGGCAAAGCCGCTTTCATCGTTCTCATGGCACGAGCCTCCTGTCCATAAACCCTATCAATTATATAGTGTTTAACGGCAAATTTCCAGGGTTTCGTTGCGGCGAGGTTTCAGCGATCTCCGGTCCGCCACGGTAGGCTCCGGTCAGGCACAGCCGGGCTCGATGCGGCCGAAGCCCCGCGCGGCCTACTTTTTATTCTTGAGGGTCTGGTCGAGGATGTACTTGGCGACAAAATAGGTGTAATGAAGCTGCTCGATGGTCTTGCGGTCGATGTCGAAGGCGGCGAAGGGGATCCACAGGGGCGGCGCGGCCGGGTTGTTCGTGACGACTTCGAACCGGACCTTGTCGAAGTTCTTGAACTTCTTGTACATCTGCTGGATCTTGGGGGTGATGTCCATGGTGAAATCGTTCTCGTAATTGGACTCATCGACGTCGTAATAATGATAGGCGATGATAACCCGGCCGTCGTCGCCCGGACTGAAATCAGAAACGCCGGAACGATCGTCGCGGGCCGTCCCCAGGGTGGATTGGACCTCGCTGAGGGTGACTTCGTTGACGACGTTCTCCTTGACCGGAGGCTGGACCGGCTTGGTTTGGGCCGCGGCCGAGACCATGGTCAGGCCGACGACGGCGACGGCGATCAGGATCCGGGACAGCCAAATGTTTGGACGGATCATGTGTTGCCTCCTTTGGTACTATTCGAGCATCGTTATTCCCGATAATTCAAGAATTGTGCCAAGAAGCGGTTCCCCGTTCTTCAGGCGGGAAAGCGGTCCCGCTGATGCCGTCCGGCGAGAAAAAGTCCTGAGAGAGTGGAAATCCGGGGCCACCGAGGCCCGGACAAGCCCCGCGTCACGAGCGACAACGGTCCCGGGCCGGGAGGGAGGCCAGGACGCTAGTGGGTCAGCCTGAAAGCGTAAAGGAGGCCCATGATGAGGGGCTGGTGCAGGATATAGATGATCAAGGAATGGCGGCCGGCGAAG
>Ga0172363_10004053_pt1 | contig 11842 bp, 11 predicted proteins | sample LakKivs2_kivu2a2_FD_114541 | JGI IMG/M metagenome (GOLD analysis project Ga0172363, IMG submission 114541) | Sediment microbial communities from Lake Kivu, Rwanda - Sediment s2_kivu2a2 | ecosystem: Environmental > Aquatic > Freshwater > Lake > Sediment | place: Rwanda: Western Province, Lake... | reverse complement strand
GGAAAGCAACGAATACTGAAATTAACTGAAGAAATTAAGAAGAGAGGTATAGATATTGTCTGGGGTGCTCAGATGAGACCGGATTTAACAGATAAAGAAACATTGATTTCTATGAAAAATTCTGGTTTTAGAGCAGCTTTACTTGGTGTAGAAAGTGGTAGCCTTAAAATTCAAAAAAATATAAAGAAAAGTTTAGATTTAAACAAAGTAAGGACAACTATGAAATGGTTCCATGAATTGGGTTTAAAAGCGCATTTGACATTTACTATAGGTTTACCTGAAGAAAATAAACAAACAGTTCAAGAAACATTAAATTTTATAAAAGAATTAAAACCATATTCAGCTCAATTTTCAATAACAACTCCATTTCCTGGGACAGAATATTTTGATTTATTAGAAAAAAAAGGATATTTATTAACTAAAGATTGGAGCAAATACGTTGCTTCTTTTAATTCTGTTTTAAGAACTGAAGAATTAACAGCACAACAAATTGCAGAACAAGTAGAATGGATAAAAAAGGAGTGGGACAAATTTAATTTTTTAAGAATGATAAATCAAAATAAATTTGAATATTTTAAAAAAGGTATTAAAAATCCAAGACAATTAATCTTTACATTTAAAAGACTAATTAAAGCTTATTCTTCTGGTTAAATTAATTATTTAATTTTAATATAGGAAAGATACATAGGCGAAGTGATTGAAGTTAAAAATTTGTGTTGCATGCTCTGCCGGTGGACATCTTACAGAAATATTACAAATAAAAAAAGCTTATGATAGATATGACAATTTTTATATAACCTTTAAAAGGGAGAATAGTTTAGAATTAGCTAAAATAGAAAGAGTTTATTTTGTTACAGATCCTGAGAAAAGTTTTAAAAAATTTATAAAATGTTTTATTGAAACATTCAGAATATTGTTTAAAGAAAGACCGACTGTCATAATATCTACTGGTGCAGGTGTAGCTGTGCCAGCTTGTTTTATAGGTAAATTTCTCTTTAAAAATAAGCTTATTTTTATTGAAAGCTTTTGCAGAATAACCAAGTCATCGTTATCTGGAAAATTAATATATCATATTTCTGATTTATTCTTTGTCCAATGGAAAAAATTATTAAAATACTATGGGAGTAAAGCAATTTATCATGGTGCAGTAGTATGATATTCGTTACTGTTGGAACACATTCGCAAAGTTTTAACAGACTTCTTGAGGCAGTAGATGTTTTAATAGGAAAGGAAAAAATAAAAGAAGAAGTTGTAATGCAGATCGGATATTCTACATACAAACCAAAGAATGCAAAATGGTTCAGGTTTACAAATTATAAAGAGATAGAGAACCTGAACAAGAAAGCAAGAATAATAATAACACATGGTGGTGCTGGTTGTATTTTAACTGCATTGAGTTTTGGTAAACCTGTGATAGCAGTTCCAAGATTGAAAAGATTTGGAGAACACACCGGTGATCATCAATTGGATTTAGTTAGAATTTTATCAGAAGAAAAAAAAGTTATAGCAATTTATGATGTTAAAGATTTGTATGAAGCGATTCATAAAATTAGAAAAACAATAAGGATAAAGAAAAAAGTATCCCCATTATCTAAAGAGATAAAAGAATATTTACAGTCTCTATAATTTTGTCCTTTTAATAATCAAATCGGCAATCAATCCTAAAAAAGCAATTTGTATAGCTGCTAAAATAGCCATAACTCCACCTAAACCAAAGTAATTATCTAATACAAAATCTCTTATCAATTTTATGACTCCTAGCAAAAACAGAACAAAACTAATAGGTAAGAAAACATTTAGAGGTTTGAAATAAGTTATCATTCTGATTATTAGATAGATGAATCCAACAAAATCTTTAACAGGGTGAATGGACGATTTTCCTTTCCTTTTATGATAGTTTATCGGAACAAATTTTACATTGTAATCATTAGTTAATGAAGCAATAGTTATTGTTGCAGTAAAAGAAAATCCATCTGGGAACAGATTAAAAAATCTAAGAGCAATTTCTTTTTTAAAAATCCTAAGCCCAGAGTTTAAATCTGGGATCTTCATACCACTCAAATAGTTAGCTAATTTATTTAAGAACCATTTTGCCGGTCTTCTTAAAAATGGAACTTTAACATGTGTTCCAGTTCTCGCACCAACTACCATATCATACTTTTCCGATTCTCTAATTAGTTTAGGAATTTCATCTGCAGAATATGTTCCATCGGCATCCATAATCAAAATATAATTGCCACTAGTGGCTTTTATCCCACTCTTTAATGCTGCCCCATAACCCCTGTTAATTGAATGTTGAATTAATTTAACTTTCTTTTTCTTTATTATTTTTGCCGATTTATCAGTGGAGCCATCATCAACAACTATTATTTCATATTTTTTTCTCGAATTACTCATTATTTTCTTTATATTATCTAAAATTGTACCAATACTTTTTTCTTCATTGTATACAGGGATGATGATAGATATTTTATTCATGATAAATTCCCCCTGACCCAATTAACATATTTTTTGATTCCAGTTCTTATATCGATTTTGGGTTCATACTTCAGTAATTTTTTTGCTTTTTCTATATTGGCCAAAGTATGACTTATTTCACCTTCTTTTTTAGGAGAATAGATGGGTTTTATGTTCGTTTCGCATTCTTTGTTCAACAATCTCATAAGTTCATTAACAGAAATTCTATTACCACTACCTATATTAAAAACACCCCAATTAATTTTACTTTTCATTGCTAATAAGTTAGCATCGACAACATCAGTAATATAGGTGAAATCTCTAGTTTGTTCTCCATCACCATATATCTCAGGTTTTTCTCCCTTTAAAATCATATTTGTAAATTTACATATAGCTTCGTCTGGTCTTTGTCTTGGTCCAAAAACAGTGAAATATCTAAGAGTAATTATATTCATACCATAATTTTTTGAAAATACATGGCAATATTTTTCTCCAGCAAGTTTTGTTGCACCATATACTGAAATTGGATTTGTTGGATGTTTTTCATCTATGGGAAGATATTCAATTTCACCGTATACTGATGAAGAGGAAGAATAGATTATTTTTTTTACATTAGAATCTAGACAAGCATTTAATAAATTCAATGTTCCAGTTGAATTAATCTCATGATACAAAACAGGATTTTTTAAAGAAGGCCTTACTCCCGGTCTTGCTGCCAAATGAAAAACGATATCTATATTTTTCAGACTATTCTTTAATAATTCTCTATCTCTTATATCACCTTTTATTAATCTGAAATTCTTTTCTTTCAAGTTATGTTGAATGTTGTTCATCTTTATTTCTGTAGGATAATAATCATCAAAATTATCGATAACATAAACAAAATTTCCATTTTTTATTAATGAATCAACAAGATTACTTCCGATAAATCCTGCCCCACCTGTTATTAATATTCTGAATTCTTTCATCACATCTACTTAACATTTTAAGAACAGTATTAAATTTATATGTTTTTAAAAGAGAACAGAATTCCATGATAAAGAGAAATAAAGCACTTTTTTATCTACTGATGATCTATTTTATAGTTGTATTGATAAAAGTAATTCTTTCACCATTGGTGCCTTACCCCCTTTATCTTTCTGACGAAAGACAATATGTCGAAATGTCTAGAAGTTTTCTGAATCAAGGAAACTTTTTCTTTGAAGGAAATCCTTCGCAACAATACCCTCCACTTTACCCCATTTTTCTTTTACCAACTAGTTTTTTTGAAAAAATAGTTGCTTATCCTTTGATAAAAATTATGAATGCTTTTGTTACTACTTCTATTATTTTTCCAGTGTATCTTATTTCGAGAGAATTCTTGAAAGAAAAAAGAGCCATTACAATAGCCACTTTATCATTATTTATCCCAGAGAGTTTTGTTCTTAGTTTTACTATTATGAGTGAGAACTTGTTTTTCCCTTTATTTATGTTTTCTATTTATTTTATGTTAAAATCTTTTTCAGAAAACAATAAAAAATGGGATATATTATGTGGGTTGTTCATAGGACTATCTATTTTAACAAGAATGATTGGTTTAACTTTATTGGTTGCAATTATTCCAATTTTATTGATTAAAGCATTCTACATTAAGAAGAGTTTTAAAGAAAAAATAAAAGTATTTTTTTTAAATAAATTATTTCTTTTCCTGATACTGTTTTTAATTATTATTCCATGGTTTGTTAGAAATCTGTATTATTTTGGATTTTCTGTTTCTGGTTTATTCGGAGAATATGGAATTGGTAAAACATCTGGTAGTATTTTAATGAATGGCGAGTTAATCTCAAATATCATAACTTTTTTCTTCATAAATATAGCTTATATTATTTTTGGAAGTGGTATCTTATTTTTTGCCTTAACAATTTTTCTAACAAAAAATTTACAAAATTATAGAAGTATAAAATTATTCAATCTCATTTTAATAACTTGGGTATTATTTGCAGTTTTCATCTTATTATGTACATACATGTCTTTTACAGATCTTGCTGCACGTTTTACAGGGAGCGCAGTTAAAATCATGGGTAGATATCTTGCTTCTATCTTGCCAATATTTCTGATTACAGGTGGAATAGGATTGAACTTGTATAAAAATAAATTCAAAGAACTTTTTATTGTATTAGTTTTTTGTTCAGTAGTTTTGGCTTTTTTACCAACTGATAAACTTATAGCAACTTTTGATACTTTATCCCTGCATTTACTTTATTTACCACAATATTTCTTTGGAACATACTTTATTACTAAAATTGGTTTGATTATTTTGCCGATAATCATATTCATCGGAAGAAAATATTTTTTGACATGGAAATATGCTTTAATTATATTATTCATATTTTTTATAACCTCATCTTCCATTGCCACTATTGCTATTCATATCGGATCACTTGATGCAAAAGATTATATGGAGTTTGCAATATGGATGAATTCTAACATATCAAAAAATAGTATTATTTTTGTTAATAAAAATAAAGACAATCCAAATGAATTATTTTGGGCTATTGAATCCATAAAATTCTGGACAGACAATAAAGTGATAATAGGAAATATTAATATGCTGAATAAAGGAGATGATTATGTAATTTCCAAGAGTATATTAGATTTACCTTTGATTATGAAAATAAACACAAAAGAAGGAATTTTTAATCCTAAAACTGAAGTATTCTATTTTTATAAAAACTTAAAATAATCTTATATCTTTAGCAAGCATCTTAAACCATAAAAATATTTTTTAAAAGCATCTAATGATTTAAACTCTTTTAAATTTCTCAAAATCACTTTTGGATTAGTAAAATATGTCCTATAGGCGTAATTATATAATTTTTGTATTTGTTCCTTTCCTATTTTTGGATTAACATAAACGGGATCATCGTAATTCCAAGAGTTATAGTCACTCCATATAGCATTCTTATTAATACCACCATCTTCTTCACATAATTCATAAAGTCTTGTTTTAGGAAATGGAACTGGAAGATAAAATAAAGCAGATTGTGCAGCTAATTTTTTTGAATATTTTATTGTATTGAGAGTATCTTTTTTATCTTCACTAGGCTAACATATTATATAGTTAGTATAAAAACACAATAATGACTAAAATCAAAAATCCTATTATATATTATCAATACTTTTTTTCAGGTTCATTCCAATCCCCAATAATCACATTTTGAGCATAAGCCAATCCTATTCAGTTTCAACAAATTCTTTCTAAATTCCTGATATTTTTCATTGTTCCAGATTTCTTGAATCGTGTTCTCGTTCAAATCACCCATAATCTCTTCATGCTTCCAGTCTTGGCAGCACAATAAGACTTTCCCGTCATAAGCGATGTAAAACTCCACGAATGGAAGGTTGCAGAAGTTATTCAATTTGATCGGTTCACCAATGTTCCCTGCACGGTTTGTAAGCTTTTGTATTAGACTTCTTTTCCTAAGTATGATCTTTTTTCTCTCTTCATTGTTCAAATCAAAACTATTTACTTTCTCTATTATCTTTCCATTTCTGTAATCGTTCACTATCATGCAGAAATTTCTTATCGAGCATAATCGATGGGACAGTTCCTCAGTCAGCAACGAACCGTTTGTCTCAAAGTTTACCAAAGCATTAGGGCATTTCCAAGATGCATAAAAACACAAATCGACAATCCTATCGTCTAGTAATGGCTCTTGAATGTAAGGATAAATTACTCCAGAAAACTTCAAATCATGCAGTTCATCTATTATCTTTCTATACAAACTAATTTTCATAATGCCATGTGGCCTATCTATCTTTTTGTTCGGACAGAAAGAACAATTGTAATTGCATTCAGTCTGGGTCTGGATGCAAATCTTGTCGAACAATTTCATTTCATCTTTTTTCCCAAGTTTTAATAGTCTGTCCAGATAAAAGACATTAGAAACATCCGCATAATAATGTAAAAAAGAACCGATTACACTCAACCACCCCTTTGTCTTTATCCTAAACTTCAAAAAATCCATAATGTCACTATATCTTTTGCTAGATAGTTTAATTGTCATCATTTATTCAAACCACTTAAAGCCTTTAATCCGTACATATATTTTCTTAGGCTCTGTTTCATCAGTATGAATTTCTGCAAGTTTCTTAATATGACATTTGCTGTCTTATAATAACTGAAATACGCATAGTTCAACAATTCTTGCATTCTTTTCTTGCCTATTAATGGGTTTATGTAGACTGGATTGGAAAAGTCCCAAGAATTGAAATCCTCCCATTTTGCATCTTCCCTCAATATGCCTCTTTCTTTACAAATATTCCAGAGTTGTGTTTTTGGAAACGGGACTGGTAGATAAAACATCGCTATATGAGTTCCCATTCTTTTAGCATATCTGATAGTATTCAATGCGTCCTTTTCAGTTTCATCTGGTAGGCAGATAATATAGCTTGCATAAGTATAAAAACCCAATTTCATTGTCAACTTCAAAGTTTTTGTGTTTTGCTTTACTGTCGTTCTTTTGTTTATCAGATTCAATGATTTTTGATTGGCTGATTCAATCCCATAGAGTATTTCCCAACAACCTGCTTTTTTCATTAGAACTAAAAGGTTTTTATCTATAGTATCCACCCTTGAATTACAAGCCCAAGGAAGGTTCACTTTTTTTTCCATACACAAAATACAGAATTCCTTGATCCATTCCTTATCTACTGTAAAAGTTGAATCCAAAAACATTATGCCTTTTGCTCCATAATCATTCTTCAAAATCATCATTTCTTCTATAACTCTCTCTGGCTCTTTATATCTAACTTTTCTGCCAAAAATATTATTTCCATTGCAAAAGGCACAGTCGAAGCAACAACCACGAGAAGCAACAATGGAAAATGAGGGGAATTCTTTGGCATAAGTGATTTGAGCAACATACTTTCTCATAGGAAACAGGTTAAAAGGCGGTGTAGGCAAATCTTCTACTGGTAGCATATTCTTGAAATTCGGGGGATTTATTATAATAGATTTACCGTCCCTGAATGCAATCCCATCTATTTTTCTTATTCCATTCGGATTGTTTTTTATATATTCCAATAAACTTGTAAATGGTCTTTCTCCCTCTCCAAGTATCAGATAGTCTATTGCATCAGTTTCTTTTAAAGTCTCGAATGGCATGATTGTAGCATGGATACCACCAAGAACCGTGATTATATTGGGATTTATTTCCTTTATGATTTCAAAGGTTTTGATTGTCTGACTTATTTGTAGTGTCGTAGAACTCATGCCGATGATATCAAACTTGTTCGATTTTATATATTTCTTATATTTCTCCAAACTCATATTTTCTATGTTTGGCTCTAGGTATTTGACTTCGTAACCCATATTCAAAACATACCCTGCTATCGACGCTATGCCATAAGGAAATGTATTATTTCCAGCCCCAGATTCGAATTTACCGTATGTGATATTCCTATTTACGAATGGTTCTTGAAATAATATTTTCATTTAAATCTTCTTTATTTTACATCCCTTTATCTTTATCCTAAATCTTAGAAAATCTATCATGTTCACCCCTCTGTATATTTTTTCATCTTTAACTTATATTTCATTCTTTTCTCAAAAGTTTCTTCTTTTATTGTTTTTGTTTCAGTTGTCATTAACGATACTTTCCTTTTATAATATTGAAGATACTTTTTCATTTTCTATATAAATCTTATACCAAATCTGAAATGTTAATAAACTCCAAATTTGTCGCCCATAATAAAGTTTTGATGTATTGAAATTTTTCATCGCATGACTTATGTAATTATAATTGAATAGACCTACTTTTTCAATGTTTTCTTTAGAAAATATTTGTTTGGTTATCTCCCCCAACTCACCCTTTAACCAAGTATCTATCGGAACAAAAAACCTCTGTTTTTTTCTTTTCATAATAATTGGAATAAATTTAGACATAACTTTTCTTAGGATATATTTATCTTTTGTACCATTCAATTTGAGATATGGAGGCATGGTCCCAGCAAGTTCTACTAATTTGTGATCTAATAGAGGAACTCTTGCTTCTATAGAACATGCCATAGTCATCTTATCATCCTTCATAAGAAAATTATCTGGCAACTGAATTTCGGTTTCTAATTTGAGTAGTTTATTCAAAAGATTTTTTGAATTCATATTTTGAAAATAAGGATTATATTTTTCTTTCAAGGCAAACCATTCAGTTAATGTCTTAATTTTCTCTGAATAAAGTTCTTTTAATTCTTTTTCATCGAATATCGAAATAATTTTAAGGTAACTTTCTAGCACATCATCATTTATATGCTTAAAATATTCTGAAGCTCTTTTCATACCTTCTTCTCCGAGTGAAGAGCTGTATTTAAAAAAATAATCTAAAAATTTCGGGGGAACTGAAGTAAGAATTTTTGAGATCATAAATTTCGGGACAAATCGTGCATATTTTTTAGTGTTACAGATGATATTGTACTGTTCATATCCAGCAAACAACTCATCTCCGCCCTCACCAGTTAAAATAACAGTAACATACTTTTTAGCAAGTTTTGAAAGTAGAAATACTGGTATAGCTGCAGGATCAGCAATCGGTTCATCAAAATGCCATACTATTTCTGGCAAAAATTTTGTTGTTTTTGCCTCAACTATGAATTCATGATGATCTGTATTAAAATACTCGGAAACAATTCTTGCATATTTAAGTTCATCAGTTCTTTCTTCTCCAAAACCTACAGAAAATGTTTTAACAGGTTCGTTCATTATCTCGCTCATCAAAGCAACAACAGAACTAGAATCGATACCACCAGACAAATAAGTTCCTAGAGGAACTTCACTCATCAATCTCATTTTAATGGAATCCTTTAACATCTCATATAATTTTTCAAAATAATATCTTTCTGGCATGTTAGAAGGCATCATTTTAATTTGCCAGAATCTTTTAATTTCAATTTTTTTATCTTTCCATGTCAATGTATGACCAGGTTGAAGTTTATAGATGTCATCGAATATTGTATCTGGTCCTGGAATGTATCTTAAAGTTAAGAAATAATTTAAAGCATGGAGATTGATTTTTCTTTTTACATTCGGATATTGAAGAATTGATTTAATTTCTGAAGCGAATATGATATTTCCGTTATTTATTGTATAATATAATGGTTTTATTCCTAGCCTATCCCTTGCTAAAAAAAGTCTATTTTTTTCACTATCCCATATAGCAAAAGCAAACATTCCTCTTAATTTATTAACACAATTATTTCCAAATTCTTCGTAAAGATGAATGATAACTTCAGTATCAGTATTTGTATAGAATCTATGTCCTTTATCTTCAAGATATTTTTTCAATTCTAAAAAATTGTATATTTCTCCATTATACGTTATCCATATGGATTCGTCTTCATTGTGTATTGGTTGGTGGCCGCCTTTTATATCAATGATGCTTAATCTTCTATTTCCCAAACCTATTTTATCATCTAAAAATATACCAGAATCATCAGGACCTCTGTGTCGAATTACATCATTCATCTTTTTCAGTAGACCTTTATTTACTTCCCCTCTCACCCCAACTATACCACACATTTTAAAATCACTTTTATAATATTTTTATCTGTTTAAATTGATTTTTATCTATAGACAGGTATTAATAGAGTTCAAAAGGTCATATAGATGTATTCACCAGTTAGTGTTATTATAACAACTTATAATAGGTCAGAAAAAATAAAAAAATGTTTAGATCACCTTCTTAAACTTGATTATCCCAACTATGAGATCGTTGTTGTTAATGACGGTTCTACTGATAATACCTCTATAGTTCTTAAAAATTATGAAAAAAATCATAAAGATATGATAAAAATAATTCAACACAAAAAAAATAAAGGAACTGGGGCAGGAAAAAAATCTGGCATATTGAACAGTAATTTTGACATGGTAGCACTTATTGATGACGACTGTTATGTTGAAAAAACTTGGTTAAGAAATTTAATTACAGCTTTTATTAAAGAAGAAAAAAAAGGAAAGAAAATAGCAGCGGTAACTTCTGTTGGTGTATATACTGGTCATAGTATTTGTTACAAAAAAAATATTGTAATTAAAGCTGGTTTATTTGATGAAAGATTTTCTAGGGCATTCAGAGAAGATACAGATTTGGCATTTAGAATATTAGATTTGGGATATGAGATTATACAAATACCTGAAGAGGGATTTATTCATGATCCACCATCACCTAAAACAATGAAAGAAAAAATACATTTTGCCTTTAAAAGAATCATGATACACCAATGGGATGTTTTATTATACAAAAAACATCCAGAAAGAACAAAAAAATTCTTAAATATAAAGCTTGGATTCATCAGAAATCCCGTAGAAGATTTTAGGATAGCCACTGGTTTATGGTATAGAGGACGAAGAAAAATAAGTTTATCTAGTCCTCAGGGAATTGAGATAATCAGCAATAAAACTATATTTCATACATTAATTATCTTCTTGCTTGGTTTTTTCTATGTTTTTGCTGTAAAATTTGCAAGATTTGTAGGCACTTTAAAGTTTAATAAGTTTTTGATTTAAAATCAAAGTTAAGAGAATAGAAATGAAAATACTAAATATAGGATGTGGTAACAGAAAAATTAAAAATGCAGTTAATGTTGATATAAATCCAGATTTTAAACCAAATATTATTTGGGACTTGAATAAAAAATGGACTTTTTCTAAAACCAATGAATTTGATGTTGTTATAGCAAATCATATCATAGAGCATTTAGATGATTATAGTTTCATCTTTTCAGAAATACATAGAGTAGCTAAGAATAACGCAAAAGTATTTATTAGAGTCCCACATTTTAGTTCTGTACAAGCATATTCTACTTTTGGTCATAAACATTTTTTTGCGTCAGGTGTTTTTAGACAAATTCCAGGATTCAAACTTATAAAAATTCAGTTGAATTATATTATATCTAATGTAAATCAACCTATATGGAAACGGATTATAAGCTTTTTGCCTAGTTTTCTAGCAAATTTGAATCTTTATCTATGTGAACGTTTTTGGTGTTATCTAATAGGGGGATTTAGTGAAATATATATTGAGTTAGAAGTGATTAAATGAAAATATTAATGTTAAATCCACCCTTTTTACCAAAATTCTCTCGTACTTCACGTTCGCCTGCTGTAACTAAAGGCGGTACGATCTATTATCCTATTTGGCTATCTTATGCTACAGGTGTTTTGGAAAAAGAAGGTTTTGAAGTAAAACTAATCGATGCTCCTGCCAGAGGTTATGATTTAAATGAAGTATTAAATTTAGTAAAAAATTTTTCACCTCATATGGTTGTTATCGATACAAGTACACCAAGTATTCATAATGATATCAAAGTAGCCGAAGCAATTAAGGATACAACTGGAAGTTTTATAACTTTAGTT
>Ga0172363_10004052_pt1 | contig 11844 bp, 9 predicted proteins | sample LakKivs2_kivu2a2_FD_114541 | JGI IMG/M metagenome (GOLD analysis project Ga0172363, IMG submission 114541) | Sediment microbial communities from Lake Kivu, Rwanda - Sediment s2_kivu2a2 | ecosystem: Environmental > Aquatic > Freshwater > Lake > Sediment | place: Rwanda: Western Province, Lake... | reverse complement strand
GGCCACCTGAACGTGCAGGAGCGTGCCCCGCGCCAGGCGGTCGGTGAGCTGGCGGGACGTGCCCTCGGCCACGATCTCCCCCTCGTTGATGATCAGCACCCGGTCGCAGGTCTGCTGCGCCTCAGAGAGGATGTGGGTGCTGAGAATGATGGTTCGCTCGTGTCCCAATTCCTTGATAAGCTCTCGCACTTCGATGATCTGCTTGGGGTCCAGGCCGATGGTCGGCTCATCGAGAATGAGCACTTCGGGGTCGTGAACCAGCGCCTGGGCCAGGCCCACGCGCTGGCGGTAGCCTTTGGACAGCTTGCCGATGATCGTGCCCGCCTTGTCGGTGACGTGACAGTCTTCCATCGCCGCCTCAACCCGCGCCTTCCGGTCGTCCACGCCCCGCAGGCGGGCCATAAAATCCAGATAAGAATACACGGACATCTCCGGGTACAGGGGCACGGTCTCTGGCATGTAGCCGATGCGGCGGCGCACTTCCAACGAGTCGGCAAAAACGTCGAAGCCGGCGACGCGTGCCGTGCCCGCACTGGGCGGCATGTACCCGCTCAGGATGCGCATGGTGGTCGTCTTGCCGGCCCCGTTCGGCCCGAGGAAGCCCAGGATTTCTCCTTGCTCCACGCGAAAGTTGAGATCGCGGATGGCTGCCAGATTGCCGTAGTACTTGGTCAAATTCTCGACTTCAATCATGGCATTCTTTACCTCCTCGTTATAATCAGTGCAAAAGCGTAGCGGCCAACCGCTGCGTTGGCCTTATGGCGGACAGGGCCGTCCGCCGCTACATCTCGTTTCTTCAGACCTGCAGATTCGCTCACAAAGGAAAAGCACAATGTTCTGCGCGAAGGCTTCACAATGTGCTCGTTTTCAGGCTCGTCCGGCGTAATATATCACAACCCCATGTGTCTGTCAAATGTTAAGGAGCTGTGAAGGTGCGACGCACTTCGGCAATGCGTCGCGCCACGTGCTTTGTCTGATGATTACCCATAAGTAGGGGCGAGGCATTCTCAGCACAAAGTTGGCTGAGATTCGTGTCGTATACAAGACGACAACACGCATCAACAGAGCAGTTTTGTAGAATGCCTCGCCCTACCATCACATGTGGGTAATCACCAGGCTTTGTCTTTTGCGCGCCTTATAGTATAATAGGCCACGACAGTCGCTCAATTGGCAACCCGTGAAAGGGGGGTGCATGAAAAACTTTGCCCAGCCGGCCGAAACGATGTCGGCCACGGCATGGAGGCGGGTCTGGGCCCGGCCACACAACGGCATCGCCGCCCGGTTGTGCGCGTTCGGCAACTGGGTGGGCCGGGTGGTAACGTTCAGCATGCTCAAGGACGTGGACCTGCGCGGGGGAACGATCCTCGACCTGGGATGCGGCCACGCCGAGGTCACGATGGCCCTCCTCCAGCGCCACGGCGGGCGCGCGCTCACTGCGGTGGATTTCTGCACCGAGGCCATCGAATCGGTCAGGCGGCGAAGAGGCTCATTGCCAGTCACCACAATCTATGCCGACCTGCTGAAGCTCGATCTGGACCAACAATTCGATCTGGTGTACAGCAGCATGGTCATCGAGCATTTCTGGGGCGAAGCTAGACGGCGGGCCATCGCCCAGCACGCCCGTTTCGCCAGACCGGGGGGGTACGTGTTTATCAACGCGCCCGGCCGGTCGTTCTTCTCGAGAATCTTCGATGCCTCCCTGAACCAGCCATCTGGCATCCGTGAGAAGCACTTCACGCCCGGCGAACTGCGCGCCCTCCTGAGCGAACACCGGCTGGAGATCGTTCGTTTTCGGAGCCTACTCCTCGGTTCGGTGTTGTTCGTTCTGGCTCGCAAACAGGTGGAGTGCGGCGGCAGATTGGAAGTCACGCTTGACAGGACTGGTGCGGAGTAGCAGAACTTGTTCTGCGCCACGAACGCGAAACAAGTTTCGCTATTCCCACGATAGGTCTACACGTGAAACAAGGTCACCTGTCAAATCGCGCTTGACACCGTGGTAGGTTGGGAAGGCAATTGAGGCCGCTCTCACGCGCAGATTCCTGGAAGGAGGAGTCCTATGAAAGGTTCACTCACACGTACCATCCTAGCTTTGCTGCTCATCCTGGGCGGCGTCGTGCTCTTGTTAGAAAACCTGGGGTACCTACGGGGCTGGAGATCGTGGTTCTGGACCACGATCTTCGGCGGGGGTGGACTCGTCTTCCTGGCCGTGTATGCCAGTAACCGGAAGCAGTGGTGGGCGCTCATTCCTGGGGCCAGTCTGATCGGGGTAGGGCTGCTCATCTTTCTGGACACCGTGCCGGCAGTGCCAGACGAGGTGGGGGTCGGAATCATGTTGCTGTGCATCAGCCTGGCCTTCTGGGTCATTTTCCTCGGCGACCGCAGCCAGTGGTGGGCACTAATTCCTGCCGGAGTGCTGATCGTCGTGGCGGTGATCCCCATCATCGAGGCGCAGGGATTGTCAGGGCCAGTGATCGGCGGCCTGTTCTTCATCGGCATAGGACTGGTGTTCACCGTGCTCTACCTTTTCAGCTTCAGCAACCCGGACCTCAGGTGGGCCAAGTATCCAGCTATACCCTTGTTCCTCATCGGCTTGCTGGTGATATTCGCCTCCCAGCTACTCACCTGGTGGCCACTGCTGCTCGTCCTCCTGGGTCTGTACCTGTTGCTGCGCATGATGACGGGCAGACGATGACGCGCCTGACAATCTCCCTGGCCCAGATAGACCTGGCCTGGGCTAAACCCGAGCTTAACCTGGCCCGCACCCGTGAACTGGCCGTTGAGGCCGGGCGGCGGGGATCAGACCTGGTCCTTTTCCCCGAACTGTGGCTCAGCGACTACGACTTGGCCCACGCACCGAAGTACGCCAGCGCCCCCGGCTCCGGCGCTTTCGCCCTGCTATCCGACGTGGCCCGGCAGAGTGGTATCCACCTGCTAGGTTCGCTCCTGGAGACAGACGGCGAGCGGATGTACAATACGGCGGCGCTGTTCGCCCCGGACGGCGAGTTGGTGGTCACTTACCGCAAAACGCACCTCTTCGCCCCGATGGGGGAAGTGCGTTATCTGACCCCCGGTGACGCGCTGCCCGTCTTCGACCTGCCGTGGGGCCGCTGTGCCCTGGCAATCTGCTACGACCTGCGCTTCCCGGAGGTTTTCAGCCGCTACGCCGCAGCGGGAGCGCGCATCGTTTTCCTGGTCGCCCAGTGGCCGCTCCGCCGCTGGACTCACCTGCAAACTCTCGTTCGGGCGCGAGCTATTGAGAACCAGATGTTCGTCGTCGCCTGCAACCGGGTGGGCGAGGCGGGAGGCGAGCGCTTCGGCGGGCACTCGGTGATCTGCGATCCGTGGGGCCAGCCTGCCGTCGAGGCAGGCGAGGACGAGGTGCTGCTGACGGCCATGATTGACCTGTCACTGGTTGAGCAAATGCGGGCGCAGCTCCCCTTCTTCGCCGACCGCCGCCCGGAATTGTATCACTGCTGAAGGATCGCAATCCTCCCGCAGGTTTGGAACCTGCGGGAGGGTTGCGGGACTGCTCAGGCTTTCGTCATTGCGAGGGCGCGTCAGCACCCGAAGCAATCCCCAGCGTATTTGGAGATTGCTTCGCTCCGCTCGCAATAACAACATTGGGTGTCGGTCTGTCAAGTCAGTCCCCAGGGCCGAGCAGTTACCGCGAAGCTACATTCGACCGCTTTTCAATTTTGTTCAAGGAGGAACAATCACATGATCGTCATTGCCAGTGAGAATGGACGGGTGGGAATCGTTGAGGCGATGCACGTGCTGCGCTGCGGCGGCTCGGCGCTGGATGCAGTGGAAGCGGGCATCCGTCTGGTGGAGGACAACGCCGAGGACGAAACCGTGGGCGTGGGCGGCATCCCCAACCTGCTGGGCGAAGTGGAACTGGACGCCAGCGTCATGGACGGTCGCACGCGGGCCTGCGGCGCAGTGGGGTCGGTGAGCGGGTACGCCCATCCCATCTCCATCGCCCGCCGGGTGATGGAGGAACTGCCCCACGTGTTCCTGGTCGGCGAAGGGGCGGAGCGTTTCGCAGCGGAGATCGGCGCGGAACGCCGCCAACTCCTCACCGAAAAGGCTGCGGAGACCTGGCGCAAACACATGCTGAGAACGATGTCCGAAGAAGAACTGGAGCGGCTGGCCGAGGATGCCGACCTGCGCCGCTGGGTGACTGTGGCCATGGATCCTCGCCTGGTGGGAGGCACGGTGAACTTCATTGCTCAGGACGCGGCGGGGAACATCGCCTGCGGGGTGAGCACCAGCGGCTGGGCGTGGAAGTACCCCGGTCGGCTGGGCGATTCGCCGGTGATCGGCGCGGGGAATTACGCGGACAGTCGCTACGGCGCAGCAGCCTGCACCGGCCTGGGCGAGCTGACCATCCGCGCGGGCACGGCGCGCAGTGTGGTGCTGTACATGCAAATAGGCCTGGAGGTCGAGGAAGCCTGTCATCGGGCGATGAGAGACCTGCAAGAACTCCGGCCCGGCGGCGGAGTTGATATTCTGGCCCTGGATCGCTACGGGCATCACGCCGCAGTCACCAACGAGGAGTTGAGTGACACCTACGTGGTCATGACCGACGAGATGGACACCTACGAGGAGCGGCCCCGCACGTTGGTGCCGCCTCTGGTTAGAGAGTAGCATCGGGGCTTGCCCCCGACGCTTGCGTCGCCCACAAAGGACGACGCTCGTGACGGTCACTGTTCTCGACTTTGCCAGAATTTCTCTGTGTGATATAATCAGGACAGCCAGAAGCATCCGATGATTAAGGAGACCCAGTGTGAACGGAAGTGATCAGGACATCGTCAACTACGATGTGGTGCTCATTCCCGCCGAAGAAGGTGGCTTCACGGTCATCGTCCCGGCTCTGCCAGGGTGCATTTCCGAAGGTGAAACCGAAGAGGAGGCTTTGGAGAACATCCGGGATGCCATTGAGGGATGGTTAGTGGTGGCCAACAGGCACGGGCTTGACATCCCGTTCGTACCCCGCGTGAAACTGATCACCGTGGGAGTGGCCGCTTGAGCCCCCGGCTTCCTGCTTTGAAACCCCGCCAAGTAGTCCGCGCTCTGCAACGCGCCGGATTCGTCATTGATCACCAGACTGGAAGCCATGTGATTCTCTACAAGGATGGACACCCCAACCCAGTCTCCGTCCCCCAACACAACAAGGATCTGAAGCGCGGCACTCTGGTCCGCATTATCAAGGATGCCGGACTGGATCACGACCGGTTTCTAGAACTTCTATAGCCACGGCCCTGCGTCGCTCTCTGGAGTGGCTCAGAGCCATGTCCTCAATTCGTGACCACCCCCGGCAATTGGCGCGTCGGGCGGAAGTGTGATATAATTAACACAGCTTGAACCTGCTACCTTTTGCACGCCCCCGTAGCTCAGTTGGATAGAGCACCGGCCTCCGAAGCCGATGGCGCGCGTTCGAGTCGCGCCGGGGGTACTCCCTTATAGCACTGTGGTTAGCACAGTATCGTCGCCGCCCAAATCGCGACGTTAGCCAATCGAGGAGGGTAGTGTGCAAGACCGACGGCCGCCCCCCCCCACTCTGGGAATTATCCTGGGGGAGCGGCTGTTTGTTGATTGGATGGGCATCGCTCAGCGATGGCCTTCCGACCACGGCGAAAGAGGCGCGGTCAGGAAACCTTTGCTTCTGGCGGGCGATGTCTCGTCGGGAACTGGTCACCCGATGAATCCGATTAAGCCGATGAGCCTGTATATCGGCTATCCGCTAGAGACCAACCCTCCTAACAGGTTTGAGAGCTTGTTTTAAAAGTCATTGCGAGGAGCGCAGCGACGAAGCAATATCCTCTTTTGCGGGCGAGAGATTGCTTCGCTCCGCTCGCAATGACACTTCTGAAACCTGCGAGAGGGTCAAGCCAACCGAAAGGAGTCACACCATGCCCACAAACTCGATAACCAATCAGGCCGACCGCGAACTGCTGTACGAAATCATGTACGCGCTGAAAGAGGGCGATGACGACGAGCGCAGCAAAGCCGTCGAGGACAAGGTGCCCAAATTGCACGACAAACAGGCTGCCCGCGACGAACTCATCCGCCTGCTGGACTATGGCGTGAGCGCGAGGGAGAAAAAAGCGGAGTGGGAAGATCTATGGACGGAGTGGGAGGACCCAAACGCCGAGGTGAGGGGTTGGGCGGCCACGGCGTTGGCCAGGTTGTGCGGCACGGATGACAAGGCGGCCCGAGACGCCGTCAGCAGCCGTTTGCGGACGGAAGAAGAACAGAGGCCGCGCTACTGGATGCTGCTCGCTCTTCACAAAATGAGCAGCCAGCAAGACATCGAAGGCGTGGTGCGCGGCATCGCCGACGATTACACAAAACAGCTCGACGCCGACGAGAACCCGTCGTTTGAGGGCCGAGGTGCCGACAACAGCCGTGCTGGACCACTGGCCCTGGCCATCCTGGCCTCCTGGAAGGATCGAATGGCGGCCGAGAGGCTGGAAAAAATGCTCAGATCCCAGGACTTCGAGTGGATGTGGTCGGCCTGCCGTGCGCTGGAGGCGGTCAGTTGCCGCGAGATGCTGGAGCCGCTCCAACACGTGGCCGAAGACCCCAGAACATGGCCGGACATCCGCAACAAGGCCGTAGTAGCACTGGGAAAGATCGAGAGCCCGGCGGCGGCGCGGGTGCTGGGCCGGGTGCTCACCGGAACGCGCGAGGCGATCACCAAAGAATCGGCCCTCGAGGGACTGGAGCGCCTGGGCCAGTCGCGCCTGGTGCGGGACACGCTGGAACAATTGGAAAAGGACAGCAAGGCACCGTACTCCGTGGCCGATAGTCTGATGGCCGCCCTGCTGGATGGCAACGCGCAGATCCGGCACCGGGCAGCGGCGGCCCTGCCCAAAGTGATGATTGACCTGAAAACTTACCAGGACGGCGACCAGGAAGCGTACGAAAAAGCCCTGGCCCAGGCGCGGGTACCGGCCACCGAAAAAGTGGTTGCCGAGTTGGTCCGCGAGCGAGTTGACCTCGACAAGGGCGTCCCCCTGCTGGTGGACGCGCTGCGGGTGATTGACCCGCCGGAAGCCGAAGCCGCCGCTACCGTGCTCACCAGGTACCTATACAGCGACGATGTGTCGGTGAAGCAGCGGGCCGAGCACGCCCTCAAACTCGTCGGCGGGGAAAAGGCCGTGCAGACGCTGATGGGCCAGAAATCCGAGGTGCTGCGCGCGTACAACGACCTGCTGGCCAAAGCCGACGAGCCGATCCAACTCCTGTTCCAGGAGACGATGCGCCAGGCCCAGTTCAGCTTCCGCGTCAGCCAGACGATGAGTATCACCCTTTTCATCATCGGCGTAGTCGTTCTCATCGCCGGCCTGGGCGTCGCTTTCACCGCCGGTAACGATGGTATCCAGCGCATCTTCGGCGCAGGCGCATCAATCGTCGGCGTGATCGCCGTCGTGCTCGATCTGCTGTTGCGCGATCCACACCAGCGCGTGCAGGAAACGACCAGCGTGCTGCTGCGCATCAAGGTGATTTTCCTCGGCTACCTGCGGCAGATTCACCAGGTAGACGCGACCTTTAAGCACGAGTTCATCGAGGGTGGCAAGGAGTTCGGCATCAAGGAAGTCCAGGATACGATCAAGCAGATAAATGACGTAGTGAACAGGACGATGGACTTGATCGTCCTCCACCTGCCGGTGCGCAAAGCCGAGAAGCTGGCCGTGGACGAGGTGCTCAAGCCATGGCAGGAGAGGCTGGAAGCAGCGGCGAAGACATTAGAAGAGAAAGCCAAAACAACCGCTGAGGGGGAGGGAAAGAAGAAAACGGACAAGGCTACTCCGCTCCCCGCCCAACCCGACACCGGGCGCGGCCGGGAAGGGGGCGACGCGGCGTGAGAGTAGAACAGGTGCGACGCACCTCGGAGGTGCGTCGCACCTTTCACTATAAACCTTCCCTGGCGGCGACGACCTTTTGCACCCGTTCCAGGAAATCCCCCACGGGCATGGCCCCCAGGTCCTCTTCCGTACGCAGACGCACGGCCACCGCCCCGGCCTCCATCTCGCGGTCACCGATGACCAGCATGTAAGGGATTTTCTCCACCTGCGCGCGGCGGATTTTGGCGTTCATCCGGTCGGTGGAATCGTCCACCTCGACGCGCAACCCTGCCCCTCGCAGCCGGTCCGCGACCTGGCGCGCGCAGGCGTTGTGCCGGTCGGCGATGGGGATGAGCCGCGCCTGCACCGGCGATAGCCAGACCGGGAACGCCCCCGCGTAGTGCTCGATGAGCGCACCGAAGAACCGCTCCAGCGAACCCAGCAGGGCGCGGTGCACCATGTAGGGCTGGTGCTCCTGACCATCCTCGCCGACGTAGGTCATCTCGAACCGCTCTGGCATGTTGAAGTCGAACTGGATGGTCGTACACTGCCAGGCCCGGCCCAGGGCGTCCTTGATCTTGATGTCAATCTTCGGTCCGTAGAAAGCGCCGCCGCCCTCGTCTACCTCATACGGCAGGCCCTGCGCATCCAATGCCCGGCGCAGAGCTTCGGCGGCCTGATCCCAGCGCTCCGGCAGGCCGACGAATTTCTCCGGTCTGGTGGCCAGGTAAATCTCGAACTCGCGGAAACCGAAGGCGCGCAGCAACTCCAGGCTGAAATCGTACACACCTATGATCTCGTCCTCCACCTGATCGGGCCGGCAGATGATGTGCGCGTCGTCAATGGTGAAGCCCCGCACCCGCAGCAGGCCGTGCAGCACGCCACTGCGCTCGTAGCGGTAAACCGTGCCCAGTTCAGCCCAACGCAGCGGCAGATCGCGATAGGAGCGCGTCCTAGTTTTGTAGATAAGGATGTGCGGCGGGCAGTTCATTGGTTTGATAAAGTATTCCTGCCCCTCAATGTCCATCGGCGAATACATGCTCTCGCGGTAGAAACCGAGGTGCCCGCTGACACTCCACAGGTCCGCTTTGCCTATGTGCGGCGCGTAGACGATGTCGTAACCGTGGCGGAAGTGCTGCTCGTACCAGAACTCCTCGATGACGCGACGGATGCGCGCCCCCTTGGGGTGCCAGCAGATCAGACCGGGGCCCATCAATTCGTGGATGCTGAACAGGTCGAGTTCCCTGCCCAATTTCCGATGGTCGCGCCGTGCCGCCTCCTCCCGCCGCCAGAGGTACTGGTCAAGCTCCTCTTTCGTCTCCCACACCGTGCCGTAGATGCGTTGCAGCATCGGGCGGGTCTCGTCCCCACGCCAGTAGGCCCCGGCGACCGAGAGCAGCTTGATGGCCTGGGGATTGATCCGCCCCGTGCGCTCGACGTGCGGCCCCCGGCACAAGTCCACGAAATCGGCGTGGCGGTAGATGGACAGCTTGGGAGCTTCCTCCAGCTTCTCGCCGTACTCATCCGACCCGCCGGCTAAGATGCCGTCAATCAACTCCAGCTTGTAGGGCTGATCGGCGAAAAGTTGGCGGGCCTCTTCTTCGCTGATCTCCTGGTACTCGAATGGGAAATCGGCGACGACGATCTCCCGCATTCGCACCTCAATGTGCTCCAGGTCTTCCGGCGTCAGCGGGCGCGGCAGATCGAAATCGTAGTAGAATCCGTCTTCGATGGGCGGCCCGATGGCCAGTTTCCCATCGGGAAATATTTCCAGCACGGCCTGGGCCATCACATGGGACGTAGAGTGTCGCAATCTGTCCAGTTCATTATGCTCTGGCATGACAATTCCTCCTTAATCAGGTTCAAGGTTTAGGGTTCCGGGTTTAAGGTGCGCCCTGCTGCAAAACAAAAACCCCTCGCCCACCTGGGGCGAGAGGTTCTCCTCACGCGGTTCCACCCAATTTCGGCCAACGAACGTACTCCATTGGCCCTCACTTAGCCGATAACGGAGCAATCCGGAGCACCATACTTGGTCAACCGATTAAGCCGATGGAGCCGATGTAACCGTTAATCCGTTTAATCAGGTGACCGTTCCGGCACTCACTCCCGGGTGGTTTTCCCGACCTTCCGGCGAAGGGAGTTTGCAGCCCATGACCCCCTCTCTCTGTCACCTTACCTGCCGGTACTCGTCCCGGTCAACGCTTTGAGATGTACGCGCACCCACGGGCCAATCCGTGGGCATCTTTGCTAGCGAGTGGGCGGTATAGGACTTGAACCTACGACCTCCACGATGTCAACGTGGCGCTCTGGCCAACTGAGCTAACCGCCCGCTTGCTAAGGGATTATACCACCGGAGAAGGAAAAACGCAAGTAGCATCACCCCTTGCGGGCGACGCAGGCGTCGAGGGCAAGCCCCGACTCTACAATCTACCTGCGGAATGAATGAAGGGCGCTCTCGCAATGACGAAAGCCTGGGCAGTCACGAGAAGAACAAACAGAGGGTGTGCAATTACCCGCGCCGGGGCTTTCCGGACGCAAAGCGGGTAATTTCGGAATGGGGGTAGGTAGAAGTTATCCCCAACTGCGGAAAGTTATCCACAGATACTGGGGGGTTATCCACAGGGTGGCTGAGGGGAATCCACTAGTGGCCGTTGTGGTAAAGACGATCTTTGATGGCGATAACCTGGCGACGAAGTCCATCGTCCTCTTCGATTAGAGTGTTGATTTTCTCGTACCCGTACAGCACGGTCGTATGATCCCGGCCACCCAGTACTTTTCCGATCTCTGGCAGAGAGGCATCGGTCTCTTCGCGGGCCAGATACATGGCTAACTGACGAGGGAGAACGACTTCTTTGCTGCGGCCACGTCCCTTTAACACCTCGGAGGGCAGACCGTAGAAAGAGGCCACAGTCTCGACGATTTCCTCGGTGGTGACGGAAACTGGCCGGGTGAGCACGCCGGCCAAAGTCGTTCTGGCTACCTCCAGTGTGGGTAGCACGTGCATCAAATCGGCATAGGCCAGCACTCGATTCAGTGCTCCTTCCAGCTCGCGGATGTTGCTCTGCACCTGTCTGGCGATGAGGTCTAACACCTCGTCGGGCACTAACAGTGATTGGGCGACGGCTTTTGAGCGCAGGATAGCCGTTCGGGTTTCCAGGTCGGGGGGTTGCAGGTCGGCGATAAGCCCGCCCTCAAAGCGGGAACGCAGGCGCTCTTCCAGCGTGGGGATTGCCCGTGGAGGACGGTCACTGGAGATGACGATTTGTTTATTGACGGCGTGCAGGGTGTTGAAGGTGTGGAAGAATTCCTCTTGAGTGCTTTCCTTGCCAGCGATAAACTGAATGTCGTCAATGAGCAAAACGTCCACCTTCCGATATTTCTCGCGGAAGACCTCGGTCGTTTGGGCGCGGATGGAGTTGATCAGGTCGTTGGTGAATGTCTCGGAGGACACGTAAAGCACTCGCTGTGGGCGACAGACGCAGAAATTGCCGATGGCTTGCAATAGGTGGGTCTTCCCCAGCCCCACGCCGCCGTAGAGAAACAGAGGATTGTACGCCCCGGCGGGGTTCTCGGCGACGGCCAGAGAGGCGGCGTGGGCCAGCCGGTTGTTGGAGCCGACTACAAAGGTATCGAAAGTGTAGCGGGGGTTGAGAGTGGCGGTCGTACCGTTTTCCTGGGGCTGATCATGTTCCCATTGGCCGGAGGTCGCGCGAGCGAGTGGCATTTCTTCCTCAAGCTTGTGTTCCGGTGACCAGACGACGAATTTCAGTTCAACGGCGTGGCCGACGATACCGGTCACGGTGCGTTTGATGATGGTCAGCAGGCGATTTTCCAGCCAATCTTTGGCGTAGCCATTGTGAACGCCAATGATGAAAGTGCCGTCCTCGTAAGAAACGACGAAGGTATTTTTTACCCAGGTGTCAAACGTCGCCCTGGTCATCTGAAGTTGCAGTTCGCCCAGGGCAGCTTGCCAAACCTGATCGGGTTTCATCCT
>Ga0172363_10004049_pt1 | contig 11847 bp, 9 predicted proteins | sample LakKivs2_kivu2a2_FD_114541 | JGI IMG/M metagenome (GOLD analysis project Ga0172363, IMG submission 114541) | Sediment microbial communities from Lake Kivu, Rwanda - Sediment s2_kivu2a2 | ecosystem: Environmental > Aquatic > Freshwater > Lake > Sediment | place: Rwanda: Western Province, Lake... | reverse complement strand
TAGTATTCCAGCAGGGTCATATCACAGACGCCTCCTCCGAGTCCGTGTTTCTGGCGAATATGATAATGAGATGAGTGTGTCCACTGGTCCAATGGACCAGCGTGAAATCAAACAGATCAAATGTGTTCCAATCATTGAAGGTCCTTTATGGCGCTTAATACCCGGCAGATATCCTCCATAGTCAAACACTCATGAAACGGAATGCTGACCGTGGTTCTTCCAACCTCTTCTGACAAGGGCAACGGAGCTCTTCTGATGGGGTAATGGCTTCTGTCGTACATGTAGGCATTCATTTTGTGGAGGGGCTCATAGTGTTTTCCACAGATGATTCCTCGACCTTTCATTTGGACGATGAAGGCATCATTGTCTTTGACAGATATTCGGTAGAGGTGGTCGCTCTTGTTATTGAGTCCGAGTTTTGCATTGTAGAAGTCCCTGATCTTGGCCAATCGCCGTTTCTTCTCATCCAGCCGGCGTAGATTATTCAGGGCGATCTGGGCCTGAATGGAGTTCATATACATCTTCCAGCCGCGGAATTTGACCTCTCGGGTCCAGCTCTCCCCGGAGAAAGTCGTTCCGTTCATGGTCATTTCTTTCAGTCTGTTGATTGCGTCCCGGCTGTTTGAAACGATGATGCCCCCATCGCAGCTCCCCACCGGTTTGGTCGGGTAGAAGCTGAAGATCATCAGGTCACCGTCTTTGGCCTCATTCGCAAACTGATTCCGGTCGAGACGTTGGGCAGAATCGATGATTCGGCGGCCATCCCCATACGTGTAAAGGTCATAGGACCATCCGACCCATTCAACCTCGTCAACGAAGTTCACATCCAAGTCCGCATGATGAACTGCGTTGGCGACCACGGGGGGCAGAATGCTGGGAAGGACAACAAAATCATCTGGTTCCGTCGACAGGTTCAGACAGAGTTGAATGGCCGCGGTGGCACTGCTGGTGGAACAGGCATACTTGGCGCCGACATACCGGCAGAGTTCCTGTTCGAACTCTCGAACAACTCTTCCATGAAGCAGATTGTCGAAAGAGCCAGTGTCGATTGTATAGGGCTCGATGTGGAAGAGGTTGATGGTCTTCCTGACAGGCATGCCAGGAACAGTTTCAGGGATGTAGCTCCCACAGCGTTCACAAAGAGGACCGGATCGAGAAAAACCCCCACAGGAAGGGCAGATCATTTCTGGTACTCCTTGATGGCGATCTTGGTCATGTCAGCGTTGAGCGGCTTGATGACCAGAGACGGTTGGGGGAGTACATACCACAAATTGACCGACAGGTCTCTCATGAACTTCTTGTTTTTTTTTCAGGCGCTTGAGAGTGACTTCCATTTTCCAGACCCAATGGTCGGGAGGACATTCCTTTTTCAGCTCTTTTCTGAGCTTATCGAGTGCCATAGGAGTTGACTATCCTTTCGATCACGATCTCCGGACGCTCGAAAACATCATTATTCTTTGGGAATCCCGGCCATACCCCGAACTGATCCGGGCGCAGATACTGTGTTCCCCGCAGAATATTTAAGTTGTACCCATACCCAAACAGTTTGGGGTCAGAAACTCCCCATAGAACTACTCCCCGAACCTGCTCTACCGCGGCGTTGACCATGTGCTGCAGGAAATTATCCCCCGATATCCAGAAACGGCACCCGGTTATCAGTTCTTGAATCTTCCTCAAGGGCAACCCCATCAAATGGTCATCTACCGCTATCAGATGAGGCTCGTCTTTCCGGCCGATTTGAATCAGTTGGGACGTTGGGTATTTGGCTCGCAGAAGAGGTATGAGCTGGTCCCAGAAAGGATAGCTTTTGGGGTGGTCCGGCTGGAAGCTGTAAGGGCTGATGATGATCGTGCTTCCGTAACCCAATCGGGGTTCTGGAGGGTTGACCCTCAAAGGCGGGATCTGATACAGTCGATTGAAAGCCGCACAGAGCCCTTGAGTCCACCTCCGGTCTATCATCCACATGTAGATGTTGTACCGGTCAATGTTGCCCAAAGTGTTCTTGGCATCAGCAATGGAACCCAACGTGATATTGGGGACACCCTCAAAAACCTCCGGGAAGCAGACATAGAAGAAGTGCTTTTTGCTCTGATTCTTCTCGAAGTAAGCCGGCAGCCAATATTTGAAGGCATAGTGATCTCCCAGACCGTTGTCCAGAACCACGTAGGAATGCTCAGTAGGGTTTCCGATACCCCAATCCTTCATGTATCGAGAGAAGACCCGTTCATCATGGGCGAAATTCTCTCGAGGATCATGGGCTCTGAGACCGCCTTGGGAATTGCAGAAGTGCCAGGTAATGGCGCTGGGGTCAATGATGTTGACGTAGCCCTTGCGTTTGAGCCCATACGTCATGATCGTTTCTTCTCGATGACCTACAACGGACAATTCCTCACAGTACTCCGCGATGCTTCGGCGATAGAGGAACGAACTGTAGAGGTGATCAACCTCGTAGGGTTGTTGCCCGGCCGGATGGAGATACCATTGCTCATTCTTACCGAGGTAGATGTCCTCAATCTTGTTGGAAGCCGTAGCTGGCAATGGCTGAATACCATTACCATTGATGACCAGACCCCCTATGGCGCCCACGTTCGGTTTGATGCTCCTGACGAGTTTCTCAAGGACATCTGGCTCGGGTACATTGTCATCATCGATTCGCCATAGCCATTCGGTCGTGGCCATGGACAGGGACTTGATATGGTTGGCTACCTGTCCGAGACGGGCAGCAAACACAACCTCCCATCTTCCACCCAGCCTATGGTTCAGCAATCCGAAGATGTGCGAATACAGGGGATCGCCGCGGAGATCTCTGTGTTCCCCGTCATCAAATATGATGAGGCGTGCCGGCAGTAGGGTCTGCTGACAAATTGCTGTCAGGGCCAAGGGCAGGGTTGAGAAATACCTGTCTTTGGTATTGATGACGCAGGTGACTTCGGGGTGAATTTCAGCCAAGGTTCACCTCTGCGATTGCTTCCTTCAGCAGTCTGTTCAAGCCCGGTTCTACGTCAACGCTGTAGAACGGTACGTTCAACTCCCGGCAGATACCGGCGAAATGAGCGGTTGAACCCTCGAACCGGTCAGAACCCACCTCCAACACAGGGCCTTTGATCAGATGCTTGTACTTGCTCAGAGTTTGGAAAGCACTCTTGACCATTACTTGTATGCCTCCACCGTTAGGAACAGGTCTTTGGTGTCTTGGCGGACATATCCCGATATGGGTTCGATTCTGGTGACACTCTTGAACCCGGCCCAACCGAGTTGAACCCGGAGTTGATCTTCAGTGAACAGAAACTTGTGAACCTGACCTGGGAGCCACGGCCATGCGAAGAAATGACCATAGAGCATGACCCGGAAGTTTATGTCACCTTTGACGAAGGCATCACAGCTCTTCAGGAAATCCGGCGTCTCGATGATGAGCTTCCCACCGGGTCTCAGCACCCGGTACCATTCCTTGAGCAGGGCATTGCTCTCATGGAAGTTGAAGTGCTCAATAATGTGGAGGGCCCGGATCTCATCCACGGTGCCATCATCATAGGGGATTGCCTGCACATCGAAGATGGCGTCATACTTCTTCGTGGAATACAAGTCAGCATTGATGTAGCCCTCTTGATAGTCATCCCCGCAGGCGACGTTCAGCCGGGTGCCCTGCATCTTGAGTCCATGCTTCTGCACCACCAAAGGTCTGACCGCGGTACCGCGGCCGGCTTGACCCGAATCCCGGACCAGATACGTGAAGGTTTCCCGCCCTGTGTAGTGGAACCTGTAGCCCTGCTTGTTCAGGCGATACCACATGTCCCAATCTTCGAGGCTGTCCAGCTTGCTGTCAAACGTGTTGTTGTCGAAGCACTTTGCTTTGGCTACGACACCAGAAATCCAGATGAAGTTGCTGGATTCGAGCTGCTTTCCGATGAACTGACGCGGGCGCCCAAACCCGAAGAAAACTATGGGTTCGCCCGCCTCATTCTGCCAGACGGGTTTGTTGTAGACCACATCAGCCATGTTATTCTGCAAGGCAGTGATGCTGGTTTCCAGATGATCCGGTTCCCAGACATCATCGGAGTCCAAGAAAGCCACGAGGTCATAGCCCATTTCGAGGGCCTTGGCAATCAGCATGTTTCGGGCATTACTCTGTCCGAGATTCTGGTCACTCCTTGTTAAGTGGACGTCGGTCATGTTCAACGGAGGCTGGCTGCCATCATCGTAAACGAAGTGCGCGGCAGGGTAGGTCTGATTTTTGACCGATTCGATGGCCTTGAAGATGTGGCCCGGGTCGTTGTAGTAAGGAGTGATGACCGCAACCTTGGGGTTCCCGCGGATTGCCTTCTCATCAAGGCTTGTCCAACGCATGAGCAGAAGGCCCTGACCGCCCTGATCCAGACGTTGCTTCTGAACCTCAGCGTCCGTGGTCATGTAGAAGTAGTCGAAATCCGGGAAATCCCGCTCTTCAAGCTGGTGAATTTTGTGGTGGACACCCCAATATCCCGGAGCCTCCTTGTAGGGCACCGAAATGAGCAGGGTGTCGCAATGCCTCTTGAGCCTCTGGGCTATCTCCCGGCCGTTGGGCAGATGCTCGAGGACCTCCAGCGCCACGATCGTATCATAGTGACCCGTAATGCCCTTGCTGATGTCTTGCTGGAGGAACTTGACCCCGGGCATGTCTCCAAAGTTCTCCCGGGCATATTCGATGATGTCAGCATTGTAGTCCACCCCCGTGTAATCCAAGCCCTCGATGTCCCCAAAAAGCCTCAGCCCATAACCGGAGGAGCAACCAATTTCCAGAACCTTGCTACCGGTGATGTTCCTCTTGACCCATTCATAGCGAGCCAATTCCCGCGGTGGGATATTCCCCCGCCGGCTGATGACTGCCCGTTCAGTGTTGTGCCCATCCCAATTGGCCAGCTTGGTCTCCCGCGACACTTCTTTGGGGGGTTCAACCACAGGGGTGGCCTCAACCACGGTGGCCTCAGCCAGCGCTTTTCCGTAGCGCTTCATGAGGATGTCACCGTTACGCCGGAAGACCTCTTTCCAATCGGGCAGGTCATTGACCGTAGCCTCAGCCTTGTGGTACAGAGGGAACTCACCAATGATCTGCTTCCCATCCTCGGTGGTCTTCCCGGGAACCTGCACGAGCTTGTAGCCCTTCCTCTGGGCCTCAATACAGAACGCCGTATCTTCGCCGGCGCCCGGAGAGAAAGCCTCGTCAAGAGGCCCTATCTCATCGTAGACTTTACGGGAGAACATAACGCAGAAGAAGATGAGGAAGTCCTTCCCAATCTCATGGTTCCGCTGCAGGGCCGGTCCGGTGAGCCCAACCGTCGGGTCATTGAGGAAAGGCGCCTGCAGGATCTTCAGCCAGCCATCTATCCCGGCCCAGTCCTGGATGATTGTATCGTTGTTCAGCAAGACGATGTAGTCACCCCGGGCAATGTGCAGGCCGGCATTGATGGCCCGAGGGTAACCCATGGCTTCCGGGTACTCGGTAAGCTTGAACCTCTTATCGAGGGACTGAACGTAGGCCTTGGTCCCATCCGTACAACCGTTGGCTACGATGATGACTTCGATGTCATCGGACATGGAGGTATTGCGGGCGATACTATCGCAGCAGGGCTTGAGGCAGTCCTCGAGGTGGTTCAAGGTCGGGATAATGATGCTGATCTTCTTGGGGTCCAGAGTCCGACTCCCGACCTTGTAGCGTTCCCGGAGCTTGTTCATGTTCCGGTCGAATGTGCCCTGCCAATCGGGCAGTGCATGAACCGTCTGGGAAGCAGCATGGTACAGGGGGTAGTTGCTGATGTACCGGTTCGAACTCCAGAAAGCCTTAGGGTTCGACTCCAGCTCGCGGCACTCGAAGCCACACTGCCGGGCTCGAATGCAGAAGTCCACATCCTCCCCGCCGCCGGGTGTCAGGGACTCGTCGAGGTAGCCCACCGCGGCCAGACACGCATCGGAGATCATGACTTCGCAGAAGATGATGAAATCCACCTGCACGGTTGGTTCAAAGTGCGGGAGTACCCCCACAACCCCTGATTTGGGGTATTTCTTGAATGTATCCAGCAAGGTGTCAATCCAGAAGTTCTTGGGCCATCCGTCCTGAATCGCTGTATCGTTGTTCAGCAGGAGGTAGTAGTCCGATCGGACCGCGCCCAGTGCCGCATTGATGGCTCTGGGATACCCCAACGGTTCTGCAAACTCGAGGGACTTGAAGGTTCCGTCCGGCAGAGTCTTGATGTAGTCAACCGTCCCATCGGTACATCCGTTGGCTACAATAACGATCTCGACTTCGATGCCGTCCCGGTTGAAATCGGTATGCTTGATCAGACTCTGAATACACGGCTTGAGGCAGTCCTCAAGGTGATTGTAGGTCGGAATGATGATGCTAATCTTCATTGGTTCTCCGGCAATGACAGTTGACGGTCAAACTCGGCTTTGAGCAGTGGCAGGTCTCTGATAATTGGTCCGGGGTGTTCCATAGAACAAGTAGTTGTCCGGGCTGCTCCGCGATACTCGGGTTTCCATTCATGGACCCCGTTGAATTCGTCTTCTATCGCTTTGCGTTTCTGATCGTCTCCCAAGACCCATGGTAGATAGATTCTATGGTAGTAGTCATCGATGCACTTCTCTTTGGACAGGGCGTCCTTATAGTAGGACACCTTGGTTCGAACCTGTCGGGGGTACACATACGAGTAATGCCACATGACGACGCCGGCACGGTCGAACAGTTCATCACTGTCCAGATGTCTGGGGTCCAGCCTATCCGGTCCAGCCTGATGCACGATTGTCGGCGGCCGGTGGGTCAGCCACGTGGACCCCGGGTAGACCTTGAACACCCGAAGGAAGTTGTCCCTCTTCTCCTCAAATCCGGTGATGTAGTGTTCAAACCCACCGAAGAAGGAACGGCTCCTGATGCCCACTGAAGTGTACTTCTCGTCCCGGAGAAGTCTGAGTATGGCCTCAATGTCTTCCGGTTTGTAGACCTCATCCGAATCCAGATTCCAGATGTAGTCCGCCGCCGGGTCGAGGAATTGCATGTAGGCTTTACATTGGGCATCCTTCTCGGGGAATTGCCCGTGAATGATCTTCAGTTTGGGAGACTTGAACCCATCGAGAATCTGGTTGGTTCTATCCGTGGAGGTCGTGAGGCCCTTCGACTGCCAATAGCTGACCGGGCCCTCGGCCACGAGGATCTGATGGGCAAAAGGTTCCACAGCTTCCAAGCATTGCTGAAGGACGAAATCCCCATTCAGAACAATCATGCCAAAGGAGACCTTCAGGGGCTTGATGAAAGCAGGGGCTTTTTCCGGCAGGGGTTCGAGATCATCGAGACGAAGGCTACCAACTACGGGTGCCAGAATCGTGTTATGTATCCGTTTGAGTTCCAGATAGTAGCTTCTGTACATCTCAAATATCTGGGGAATACTGAACACACTCCCGTTCAAAGTATGGTCCCCGTACTTCCCGGACGTGAAGTTAATCGTGTCATTGGAAATGTCATACGAGAACCGGGAGAAATGATTGAACAGGAAGGGTTGCTCTTGGGAGCCCCAGACAATCTTCCCCTCTGAGAATTTGTCCCAGCGGTACAGGCGATAGTTCCAAGGGGCACCATGACCAATAGTCTGGTCGACGACGGCTACGTTATCGGCCCCGAAGTCCGGAATGAATCTCTCGAGGTATTTCTGGTCGCCACAAGTCTGCAGTTCAGGGTACTTCTTGTTGAGGACCGCATCCATCCACCAGAACAGGCACTTTCGGCCAACAGGGTCATCCTTGAAATAGATAACCCCGACGTTGTAGGCTCCGTCCCGGTCCCCGACGGCATTGTGTCGGTGGGCTATGATTCCCACGCTCCGGGTTCCCACTTCGGCATAGAACTTCTCGATGTCGCCGTAGAAGTAGATGTCCGAATCGATGTATGCCAACCGGTCAATCTTCCCCTGTGTTGCTTCCTGCGATGCGACCCGACCATAGAGATGGCCCCATTTGATCAGGTGCCAGCAGAAGTATGAAGCCAGAGTCCAGCAGTATTCGTTGTACGGACGATTGGACTTAGCCGTGCGAAGTTGATCCGCCAGTTCCCTGAAATGGCTTATATGGGTTTCTTCCATCTCTCGCAGGCTCACCGGGATGATTTCCGAATAGTTGAGCACTTTCAGCTTCTCAAAGCTCCGGTCATCGAGACACAAATAGAAAAGGAAAAAGGGCTCTGAAGAGGTCTTCTTCAGAGACTCATATAGAGCCAGACCCTTGGCGAGGTAGTTCCAATCAGACAGGGTGCAGAGGTATTTCATCTATTTCTCCGAAGCAGTTCGTATCGTGTCGGTCCGGGTTCCGGATGCACAACCTCAACAACCTGCTGAGTAATGATTCTCCCCGGGATTATCGCGTAGGGGTCCTGATAGCCCATCCTATAGACTGTACGGGCCTCTCGAACCCGAGAAAAATCGAACCCTGAAACTCTGCCAATGACCGTCTCCGTCCCGTCTGGGTTACGCACGGTAAATGTGGAAACAGTGCTATCGGACCTGAGATTCATCCAAATTCCCTGCGAGCTATCTCGTGTGTAATCTTGACTTTACTTACAGGGCGTGCCTTGAACTTGGCAACCCCCTCTTCAGTACAACTCACTCGGCGCCCCATGCATATGATAGATTTCCGGCAAGATTCTCGAGGTTTATGCCATCCCCGGCATTCACAAAGAATGGCATACTTGTGTTTGCAAAGTGATGCCCCGGTGCACCTGACTAAACCTTTCATGGCATCCCCCGGAGTTTCTGCACGAATTCGACCATTTGTTGCTGTACTCCCCGGGAGTTCCAGATAGGGGTGTCGACCTCCTTCAAGGGTTCCATGGCATTGTAGGTGGAATCCGCCCGGTCCCGGAAAACGTCCGGTGACAGGTGTTCAGTGAAGAGGTCCTCCCGATAACGCAGTTTGCCGGCGTTGCGGTAGACCGTGTCCCAGAAAGTGTCCGTGTACCAGCGCCGGAACTTGGGGTGAAGGTAGAAACCCAAGGCGTCATGAACAGACTTATGAGTGAAAAACAGTGTAGAGGTTTTGCCGCGGTGGATATGGACGTCGTTGCAGGAAACAAGGACAGATTTGCTGGCCAAAAACTCTTTACGGACCTCTTCATCCCAGCCCGGTGTATGGAAAATGACATCATCCCCGAAATAGCCCATGATTGGGTAGGTTGCTTTGGGGTAGAGTTGATTCCAGAGAAAAGCCAGATGGACCCCTTGGGGATCACGCTCAATGAGTATGGGACGGACATTGATCTTGAGCTTGGGCCGGATCTCGTCAATCTTGTCGATGCTGGGGGTGTCATCCGCATGGACCCCAAACAGAATCTCTACGTTCTCTGGATGGGTTGTAGTCCGGTCAATGCAGACCGAGAACTCTTCAATGGCCGCCGGCCGCTTGAAGGTGGGGACCAAGAAAGATATTCCCTCAGAACAGTCTATTGGTTCCGGGGGGGTTGCGGACTTCATGACCACCAATTCGAATGACCATTCCTGCCGGTCAGGTCCGAATCGGTCATGATGAATGAGTTGCATACCGCCTATCTTCTGGAAGACTGCCCACAGATCTTCCCAAGAGAAGTGGTGGACATGCAGGGGGTTACACTGAGGGTGACCCAACGGGTAGTAGTATTCCTTGTCTGCCTGATACAGAACGACCCGGCCCCCCGGTTTCAGGATTCGGGTCCATTCACGTAGGACAGCCTCGGTGTTTTCCAACTGTTCCAGCAGGTGGCTGGAAAACACATAGTCGAATGTTCCTGCAGGGTATTCTTTGAGAACCCGGGCATCAGCCCGCATGTCAGCATTGGGGTGCTGCAGGTCTATGCTGATGGCGGTGGACCGTATCTTGGCGCCCCCGGACCCGAGGTCCACGCCCTGACCGTTGCAGTACTTCATTAGCCGTGGCCGGCAGTGGTCTACTTCACCACGCATCTCCCGTTGGAGTTTTAACATGGTCTACTTTCCCTTGGGCGGGTGGTTGATGTTCAGATTCAGGCCCTTGAACTTGGACAGAGCCTTGAGATGTCTTGAGATGGTTTGCAGGGACCTCTTGGGGAGGCCCGGCCAGACTCCATAGACGGACGCTTCCACCTTGACCGCGGGCTTCTTGGCATTGGCGTCTATCTTGATCTTCTGCAACAAGCCCACCTGCTCGTAGACTTTGCCGATTTTGACATAGACTCGGCAGCCCCCGGAAGTCAAAACACCGGATGAATCCGCGGACAGAACCACGACAAGGTCACCTTCGAATTCCTGCTTCTTCATGTCATTCTGCCTTTCACCATTTGACGATCAGCATTCCCAAAAGGATAGGGGAGAAGACTCCGAGAATGATCCAGCAGATAAGAATAGCCACGGTCATCCCGACTATCACATAGCAGAGAATCTTGTTGATGCGCTTGACTACGTTGGTCAACCAAGTCTTCATCCCCTATCCCCTCTCTTAAGCAATGTCCTCAAACCCGAATGCAGACAGCTTGTTCATGTCGAGTTTGTATGACCGTTCCGCGTCGACATTCAGACTGATGAGCGTCAGGCGCCGGGCCTCTTCCTGCAGCTGTTTTATTGCCAATTTCAACTGCTCCAGTTTGTTGGCATAGGATTGAACCAGACTCCGCAGATGTTCCACTTTGGCGAGGGCTTTTTCCTCTTCATCGCTGATGTCATCCTCATGAGTTGTACTGATGGAACTCCCCTGAGACGTGTAATAGAGACCATTGGCAGCATCTCCTGTCACACCTGTCACACCCGTCACACCCGGTTGTCCGCTGTATCCGGAGATCCCGGAGTAACCGGTTCCGACGATTTCTCGCTCCTGTTTCAGGAATTCATCAAGCTCAAGGAAGCTGGGTTTGAACTCATCAAACCCCTTGTCGAAGACAACAGCTTTTTTGCTGAGGTCCTTTTCGGTGGTCTTGTCAAAATCGAAGGCCACATCCCGGTGCTTGTTCTGAAGTTCCTCAATCTGCCGACGGAACGGCCGGGTAGCAGCCTCTCGTTCGTGCCGGCGGACATCAAGAAACTCATCAAGCTCTTTGAGAGACTTCCGCTTCTCCTCAAGGAAGGCGTCGATCTTCTCGTAGACCGACTGATAGCTGGCAATCTTGGTCTGGATCAGGCCTATCCTGACCGTGATTGCGCCCCGGATCTCGGCTCCCGTTTTTTCGAACAGGATGCCGACGACTGTGGTACCAATGGCGGAAGCTGAACAAAGCGGGTCATTGGCGTTGACGCGGATTGGAAGCCTGTACTCGTTACCCATGGTTTACTCCGTTTGATAAGGGTTTCGAACAAGGCCCAACTGCAGAATCAGCGCCGTTATGTCGGTCTGTCTGTTCCTTCATCGGGTACATACTATCGTAGCGGCTCATCTATCGTTTCCCTGTACTATGACCGGGCTGTAGTAATTACTCATCCCGCCAAAACTGTCAGCATACCATTCGGGAAATAGAAGGGCTGTGTTATGTGGGTCTAACGAATCCACAAGGACTATCTCAGCCCCCCAGAATTTCCGTGGTTCTTCCACGATGGGAAGATTTGGGTTGAGTAGGATATCGTAACGGGATGCCATATCAGACATCTTCACGGGTGAATGGTGGCATGGATACCCAGTCCCTCATATCCTTGATTACAAGTCCATCCACGTCCACAAGCATCCCAGAGATTAATCTGATCTGAGGTTTGAAGCGCTCAACGATTCTTTTGATGAATCGGAAATCATGCTCAGGCTCATGCTGCCAAGGCTCCGCAATCGCCCACTCTCTGCGTACCGCAAAACAGGGTGTTCCTACATGGCAGATCATCGGGAACATCGGAAGACCAACTTCCG
>Ga0172363_10004045_pt1 | contig 11854 bp, 17 predicted proteins | sample LakKivs2_kivu2a2_FD_114541 | JGI IMG/M metagenome (GOLD analysis project Ga0172363, IMG submission 114541) | Sediment microbial communities from Lake Kivu, Rwanda - Sediment s2_kivu2a2 | ecosystem: Environmental > Aquatic > Freshwater > Lake > Sediment | place: Rwanda: Western Province, Lake... | reverse complement strand
GGACGACGAAGACGAGGACGAAGACGAGGATGACGAAGACGAGGACGAGGACGACTGCACCCTATGGGAATGAAACTGGAAGCCTTATGAATGTCTACGCTGTAAGTGACCTTCACATGGGCGATACTGGCCCGCGCGACAACTTCGCCTTCGGCGATCACGAGAAGGACTTTCTTGCTTTCCTGGATATGGTGGACGACAACGACGGGCAGCTTGTGATTTGTGGTGATCTGTTTGAGTTGTGGCAATCGAATGTGAGTAAGGTGCTTACAAAGCGAGTCTATCTGCTGGATCGTCTGGCTCGCATGAGGACGGTTTACGTGCTTGGGAATCACGACGCCGATCTGCGATATTTCATGGAAAGTTCATACAATCCTGGAATGCAATTAACGCATCCTTTCTTTTATCGTATGTGCGACGCCTTTACACTACGACGGGCTGGCAAACAGTTCCACTTTACGCACGGCCATCTGGCTGATCGGTATTGTTCGAGCGAGACACCTGGCCTTGGTCGCATCACGGCAATCTATTCTGGATTAGCTGAGGATAGAAACGGTTCGCCGATGCTGAACAAGTATCAGACGGTGGAAGATAAAGTGGTGGGTCGGCTGGCGCGGCTTGTCAGCTTGTGGAACCGGCTGCGAGGCAAGCCTACTCGTGCCGTGGAGATCAACCGCAAGCTAAAGACTTGGGCAGACTATGAGCACTCCGTTATTATCTGTGGCCACACTCACGCTCCGGGCCACATAGGCGACTGGCTCTACAACACGGGCACATGGGCTGAACGGACCAATAGCTTCGTACAGGTGAATGACGATGGAATCGTCGGCGTCTTCAATTGGGTCAAGCAACAGGCCGTGTCCAACCTGACGGAGTTGCCGATCTGATGGATTTTCAGTTGTCATTGCAGCACAGTGCCTACAACATACCGGTTGCCGTGATCTTCTATGATGCGGCATTCAATTGCCGGGATGAATTCATGCTAGAGTCTGTGCGCGAATTGGCGGACAGCATTACGGAGGTGGGACGACTGATTCATCCGATTCTTGTTCAACCGTGGACGAAGAAGCCTGGCTATAAGTTTCGATTAATCGCGGGCCATCGCCGTTTCAAGGCTATGACGATCTTTCTTCAAGCCACGGAGATTCCAGCCGTTATCCTTACTGACTTGACGGATCGGCAAGCACAGCTGCTGAATCTATTAGAGAACCTTGAGCGCAAGGATTTGAATATGCTGGAAGAGGCGCGGGCCGTACAGCGCCTCTATCCTAAAGGCGCGCCGTGGCGGCAGATCACTCGGGAATTGAAACAGAGCACGGATTGGGTGTGTGCGCGTCTTGCATTAGTTAAGATGCCGGAGGAAATACAGCAGAAGGCCGCCGCCGGTCTCTTATCGGCCGCCAACATTAGACGACTGGCAAGCATGGAGCGGGATGAACAGATGAAGGCTGCGAACCAGATTGTTGACGCTCGTAAGCGTGGCCGTGGGAATCGACTGCCTGGCTTGGAGCGTAAATACAAGTCGAGTATGGTACGTAGTCGGAAGGAAATAAATGCGATGGTGGAACGGATGCTGTTGGCGGGTATTGCGGGCTTAGCTCCGCGTGTAGGCGCGTGGTGTGCCGGGTATGTTGCGGACGAGGATTTGTTGGCGGAAATCGAAGACGCCGCAAAACAGCTTGCACAGCCTGTTGTACAGCCTGTTGCACAGCCTGTTCCAACCTCATCTGATGTTGATGTTGACTGCGTAAATAGTGCTCTTACCACAGGAAATACGCATGACTCATGATCCCAATGACAATCCCAATGACAATCCCAATGACAATCCCAATGACAATCCCAATGACAATCAGAAAGTGACGCCCACAGCTTCGACGCCAACCCCCGTGTCGCTGGAGTGTCCGTCGCCCTCAATCAATATTAAGGCTCTCAAGCCGGGCACAGTGTTACTCATGGAGGACGACTCGGATGTGTGGGAGTTGATAGTTCGCTACCCGGAACACGGGATCGTTAATATCGCGTCAACAGCGCTTACTCTTAAGCGCGGGTGTCTTGCACAATTCATGTATTCGGTCTGTCAGCAGCAACCTGGTGCAAAGATGAAGGTCATTCAGAAAGGGTGGGCGGCAGTGTTTCGGTTTGCTAACGGCAATTTTCAGAGTCAACCTATCCAGGGTGCGACAGTTCGTGGGGTCAGCGATAACGGTGAGTGCTGGCATTATGACGTGTTTTAAGGAGACTGTTATGTATGCGATGATTGTGGTGTTGTTTGCGGTATTGCTTGTGGTGTTGTTTGCCGGTTATCAGTTGATGCGGCTGCGGCGTCAACGCGACCGGGCGAGAGTGGCAAAAGCAGCGTGGAAAGACCATGCTATTGCGCTTGAAACTTTCCTTGAATGTTACATCGAAGTGGAAGACATCCGTGATGACTCGTCAAGCACACGAAAGGAGCGGGATGCAGCGACGACGCAATTCTGGAACGCTGAGGACATGGCGACTGCGACGACGCAAGCTCTGTATGACATGGGTGAATGGCCCGACGCCGAAGAGTCTGCCTTGTTTTGGTGAATCCATTAGTGCGAAGCAGGTGCGGCTGTTACCCATCCGCAACGCAACGCAACCAAGCAATCCCCACAAATGAATATCTACCCGTCGAAATGCTATTTGGATACAGAGACATGCGGGCTGCACAGCATGATGGTGTTGTTGCAGTACGCCGTGGATGAAGGACCAATCCATCTGTACGAGGTCTGGCGGAGGCCAATCCGCGAGACGCTTGCCCTCATTGAATGGATTTGCGAGCATACCGTCGTGGGCTTCAATCTGGCGTTTGACTGGTTCCATATCTGCAAAATTTACACCATCTTTCGCCTCTGTGACCCGGACTGGATACCGGAAGAGCACATTGACGAGATCGCCATGTTGGAGCCCCAGGGGCAGGACGGGCCATGTGTCAAGCCGGTGGCCGCTTTGGACCTGATGCTTCACAGCCGTAAGGGGCCGTTCCAAAGTTTGATGGCGCGGGACGACATCCGCATTAAACGAGTGCCTACAGCACTTGCATACGCGCTGGCCGATGAGTTGGAGGGTCGTGTTCGTTTGGACAACATCTACTTTGCCAAGTCGGCTGACGCCGATGCACCCCGTTGGCAGGTGTTTGATCGCAAGGACAAGTGGGGCGACATCGACACTGACTTTAAGGATGTGGTGTTGCGGTTCAACCCGGCCGGCGGCCTCAAATTTCTGGCCGAGTACGCCCTGGGCTATAAGCCCAAATTCCACTACAAGGACGTGGAGCCGCCAACGGCTTGGCGGCCTTACGAGTTGGGCTACGCCCCCACGGCCCTAGCCGTCTCGACTCCGCAACAGAGATGGGAGGTTTGGGGTTACAAGCGGGGTAAGCCGATTTTGTTGGACGAAGATCAAATCAGCGCTGTCGATGCGTGCATGAGTGACGAGCACGACAACGAGATGCTGGCTGCACCGCAGGCCGAGCCCGAGTGCAAATTGCTTGGGATGGCCTGGCCTGGCGTAATCCGCAAGCATATCGAGCACTGGGCGACAAGAGCGGACGCCCGCGAGTACGCCAACGATGACATCGTTTACACGCGGGCACTTGACAAGCATTTCGGCAGCCCGGAGCCGAACGACGACGATTCGGTCTTGGCTTGCATGGTGCCGGTTGTCCGCTGGCGGGGCTTTACGATCAATCGGCCCGGCATCCAGGAGTTGCTGGATAAGGCCAAAGCTACTGTAGCGGCCAGCCCTGTCAACGTAAACAAGCCCACGGAGGTGCGGGCCTATGTCACAGCGGCGATGGACGAAATGGAAGCCATCGTTCTTGCAGCGAGTACCAAGAAATCGAATCTGGAGGCGATTCAGGATTGGGAGGTTGCAGCCGAGGAACCGTGTGGCAAGTGTCAGGGCGACCCCAATTGTGTGCGGTGCGGCGGCAGCGGCGTCCTGAAGCCGGGCAGACATCCGGCGGCCCTCCGCGCCACGACGGTCTTGCAGGTAAAGTTCGCTGCAAAGGAAGTGGAACTCTATGACAAGCTACTACGAGCCGGCAAGTTTCATGCTTCGTTCGTGGTGATTGGGGCTCTGTCCTCTCGCATGAGCGGTGCTGATGGCTTGAATCCCCAGGGTATCAAGCATACCAAAGAGGTCCGGCGGATGTTTCCCCTGGCCTGGGAAGGGATGGTCTTGACGGGTGGTGACTTTGACTCGTTTGAGGTCACACTGGCGGATGCCGTCTACAACGACCCAGCCCTGCGCAAGGCTCTGATAATGAAGGGGCCGTGTCCGAAGTGTCGGGGCACCGGACAGGTGAAGAATAAGAAGACGGAGCAACTGATGCCATGTGCTGACTGCGAGGCGACTGGGCAGGCCCCGCAGAAGATTCATGCTCTATTCGGCATGTCGCTTTCCGGCCTCAGCTACGTTGAGGTCATTATGAGCCAGGGGACGGACAACGACTGGTACGATAAAGGTAAACGAGGCGTGTTTGCCATGATTTATGGCGGCGACTCAAATACTCTGGTCCAGAAGCTTGGCGTAACGAAGGAACGGGCCGAGGCGGCGTATGCCAAATTCTGTTCCGATTACCCTGGTGTCTTCAAGGCCCGGCAAAAAACCTTCAATGCTTTTTGCTCCATGAAACAGCCAGCAGGCATCGGGTCGGCCGTGGTGTGGAAAGACCCCGCCGATTATGCCACTACCTTCTTGGGTTTCAAGCGGTACTTCACGCTAGAGAACACAATTTGCAAGGCGCTGTTCGACCTGGCCCGCAACATCCCTAAGCATTGGAAACAGTGCAAGATCAAGGTGGTTCGCCGCGACCGCGTGCAGACAGCCGGCGGTGCTGTGTCCAGTGCTCTGTACGGGTCCGCTTTTCAGATGCAAGCGGCCAACATGCGGGCTGCGGCGAATCACGAAATCCAGTCGCCGGGTGCCCAGATTACTAAGCGCGTGCAGCGGAACATTTGGAACTTGCAGCCCGCAGGTGTCAATCCGCTACAAATCGCCATCTTGAATGTGCATGACGAATTGCTTACTGTCGCCGATCCTTCTATCATCCAGCCAATTACTCAGGTAGTGCGTGAAACGGTGGAATCCTTCCGCCCGCAAGTACCGTTGCTCGGGATGACCTGGATGGAACAAATGAACAATTGGGCGGAGAAAAAGGACGGTGCTGTACCAGTCAAGATTCGGGCGGCGGAGATGATGTAGATGGGACACATCCGCCGCCCACAACATGGTCCTGAGTGGTACATCCAGCGCGATCTGATTGCTTTCCTCAAGGCAAGAACCTGGCATGTCGAACGAACACACGGAAACGCTTTTCAGACGGGCTTCCCTGATTTGTTTGTGATGCACAAGAAATGGGGCAGCCGTTGGATCGACGTGAAGCAGCCGAAGCATTACTCCTTCACGAAAGCTCAAAAAATCAAGTGGCCGATCTGGGAATCCTTTCGCGTGCCGATTTGGATTCTCACAGCCGCCACTCAAGAGGAATATGACAAGCTATTTGCGCCGCCCAACTGGCGGGCCTATTGGAAAGACTCGTGGGCGCTGCCGACGCAGGCGGACATCGACGCCGCTCTGGCTGAATTAGACCACGACAGTTTTGATCGAGACTCCGTGATCGGCTAATCCACACTTCGTCACCACTCATTAACTGCTCAACTTGGCAACGCAACATTATAGGAGACTTTGCGCGCATGAATCCTATCACGCTTCAACAGCGGCCCGAGCCGTGGATGTGTATGCCCGTCGCTTTTGCGATGGCGCTGGGGATACCGGTTGACTATCTGTTAACGCAGATCGGCCACACCGGTGGACAGATTCTCTTTCCAAATCTGCCGGAGCCAGCGTGCCGGCGGGGCTTTCACATCCAGGAGTTCATCCACGTCGCCTTGGAGCGTGGCTTGGCGGTCACACCCGTAGAACTGTATCCCGTGCTTTCCTCGTCCGACAAGCGGCAAACACACACAATTCTGTATGGCGACAACAATTGGAGACGTTTTGCCGACACCGTTGCTACGTCGCGCGGCGTGATCGACGGCACGGGTTTCCACTTCGGTCATATGGTCGCCTACGACCGTGGCCGCATCTTCGATCCGAAGGGGTCGATCTATGCATACTCGCGCCTGGCGTGCGAGGGCCATCAATTCTTTACTCGCTGTGCTTGGCGCATCGACCCTATTGGAGGCTTGCAATGACTTACAACACGGAGTTTGCAAACGACGTTGTTCGGACTGGTGCGACTTTATTTGATGAACAGAATCGAGCGTTGTATGTATTGATTCGAGCCGGTAGGTCGGACGCACGAGAACGGATGATTGAGGGTAATCTATCGTTGGTATTGTTCATTGTAGACCATTTCATTGGCATCGCTCCACAATTGGATTATCTGCGTGACGACATGACGAGTGCTGGCTGCGTGGGTTTAGTCAAGGCGGTCAACAAGCTACGGCGTGACGCGAGCGTCAAGAAGGTGACGAGCTATCTGTCGGTCGCTGTCCGCCATGAAATTCGTCGTTTCCTCTCGGATGAAACGACCATTTACGTGCCACAACGCAGCCAACAAGCGGCGCGCGCACAGAACAGTGATATTGACCAGCCGGTCGTCGTCAATAATCTGCCAGAGTATCGACGACTGGGTGCAGACCAGGGCGTGGAGGAGGTAGACATGCGTGACATGATGGAGACGTGTTGTATGTGTGAAGAAGAACGGATTTTACTACGAATGCGGGAACAAGGATATACGTGGACGGACGTGGCCGAGGCCCTCCGTCGATCAAGATCGTCCACACACGATGTAGGGCAAACGCTGAGAGAGCGCATCACGGCACGGCTCAACAGTTTACGGTAGCTTGCGGGCGGTCTGCGTGCGGCCGGCTGCGCAAAATTCAGATTTTTCACTCCAAAAACTTCTGTGTTTAGCGATTTAGCTTAGGCTGGGGCAGTGTAAGGTCAAAAACCTGTGAAACACACCGTCGAGTACATCCCGGTCGAATGGCTGATCCGCGCCGCGTGGGCTGCTTCATGCGGCGCGGAATTGGTCGTTTACACGCGATCTGTTGAAATTGACCGGACAATGGAGTCGCTACAATCGTTCAACTTGGCAGAATTATTAAGGATGTAAACGATGGCTAGACGAGAACTGTTGCAACTGGCTAATCGCTATGACCCCCGCAAACATAACGTGGCCGGGTGGTTCATCTCAGAGAAACTTGATGGAACGCGCTGCTTTTGGGACGGCGGCCTTACGCGCGGCCTGCCGACCGAAACGGTGCCCTGGGCTTCGACCATCGACCCGAAGACCGGCCAGAAGAAGGCCAAGATCAAGCCGATAAGCACCGGCCTGTGGAGCCGCTACGGCAACCCGATCATGGCCCCGGATTGGTGGCTCAATCAGCTTCCATGCTGCCTGCTAGATGGGGAGCTATGGGCAGGGCGGGGCAAGTTCCAGCTTTGTCGAAGCATCTGTGGCGGCGACACTCCCGACGAGCGCTTCGACAAGATTGTCTTCGCCGCCTATTCGACACCGCCGCTGGCCGCGATCTTCAGCACTGGCGAGATCAAGAACACCAACATGGTCTGCAACGTGGACTACTTGCAGATCGAAGCTTGGATCAGAAAGCGACTCAACGAACGGGGCGGGCGCTTCGAGGGCGTGCCGATGCCAAAACGGTGCTTGGGGGACGACTTCAAATTCCTCGCGGCAAATCAGCCGTTTAGCAAAGAAGTCGCCGTGCTGAATGAGGCTCTGGAGAACATTGACGGTTCAGTTTGCTATCTCCATCCGCAGACGAAGCTCATCGACGTGCCTGAAGCGGCCAGCGAGCAGGTGGAAGACTACCTGCAACGGGTACTCGACAAGGGCGGTGAAGGCGTGGTGCTTCGCAATCCTGACACCATTTGGACACCGCGACGGCACCGCAACATCCTCAAGTACAAGCCATATCAGGACGCCGAGGTTCGCGTCACCGGCTTCACGTCGGGCCGCGAGACCGACAAAGGAAGTCGCCTGCTCGGAAAGATCGGAGCATTGATCTGCGATTTCAACGGGCAGCGTCTCGAAATCGCCGGTCTGACCGACGCCGAGCGAGAGTTTCTGAATCCCGACATGATCCGCACGGCGACCGAGCGGCCGGGACAGGATATGCCAACTTGGTTCCAAGGCAAGGAGTTTAAGGTTGGTCAGATTGTAAGCATCAAATTTCGGGAATTGACTGACGATCAACTGCCAAAAGAAGCGAGATTCTTTCGTCGTCCAGCTTTGGAATGATTATTAGCGAACCTCAAAGACACTGCCGGAGACATCAATGGCACGCCGCGTTGTTGTAACAGAATGTTGCGTTGACCACAATGGCAATCTTCTCGGCAGCGCCATCAAAGAGACGGACGGGATGGGCGAAGTTGAAGTCGCAGCCGTTCTTACATACAGCCAAATTTGCAAGAAACACCACCTCACTTCGACTGAATTTGAGAGAATCACAAGAAGATTGCGGAGAACACAGTTGAGGGACGCTTTGTTTCATTGGCCGAACGGTCCCTATTATGACATCCTTCTACATGATGTTGCTCGATGCAGATAAGCAATGGCAAGCACCGTTGACGAGAACCGACACCTATTGAGGTAAACAATGCTTCGCATCAATTTCTATGGCGGCCCCGGTGTGGGCAAAAGCACCTTGGCGGCCCACGTCTACGCGGAACTCAACCAATGCCACCAAGTCTCCGTGGAATTGGTCCGCGAGTTCGTCAAGACGTGGGCCTACGAGGGCCGCGAGCCGGACGGCTGGGATCAGGTCTATACCTATGCCAGCCAACTGTATGAAGAGCATCGACTGGCGAAGGCCGGCGTCCAAATCATCGTGACCGACTCACCTGTCTTGTTGCAATGCATGTACGCCGCGCTGAAGAATGCAATAGTCGGTTCACATCTGTTGAACCTCGCGTTGCTTTGGGAGAAGGCACATCCAGCTCTCAATTTTCTCATCGAGCGCCACGTAATTTACACCCAATCTGGTCGCTTCCAAACACCAAGCACACTTGTCAACTTTGACAAGCACATCGTTGACTGCCTCGAAAGCCAACAGATTCCCTATACAACCGTTGTGCCGGGTTATTTAGACACAATTATTCAGACGGTGAAGAAGGTCGCGCACTTACCATGAAGACGTGTCCCCAGTGTCAATGCGTGCTCATTGAGCGCCGTGGAGACTACATCGTCAATTTGCAGCCTGACACGGTCGTCATCAACAACGCATCGTGGGCTTACTGTCCAGCCTGTGGTTTGGAAATGCTGCCCAAGTCCCTCAAGAAAGCCATTAAACGAGCCAAACAACTATGACGAAACGTAACCCGAAGCAAGAAGGGTCTATTCTCTTCGACTGTGTACCGCAGATTGGACCGTGCCCAATTGGATGCTCACAGTGCTTCTACAACCGTCCGGGTGCATTTTATGTGCCGATTGACCAGCCAAGCATCCCGACGCCCGAAGAGGTTGGCGATGGTATTGTTCGCATGAATACAGGTAATGACAGCAATAACCAACGCGAGTTGGTGATTGCGACCGCCGAGCAGTACAAGCACGCCTTCTTCAACACTAGCATCCCTCGGTTTGATTTCCCCGGCCCTGTGGTCTGGACTGCGAATCCGTGCGAAGAGCAGCCGGTACGCATCCCGCCAAACCTCCTGCCGGAGCCGCCGCTGAATCTCATGTTCATTCGGCTGCGGGTATCCAGCACGAATTTGACCCACGTCAAGTTGGCAGCCGAGTGGTTTACTGCCAAGCAGGTGCCGGTGGTGCTGACTTTCATGGCCTACTACGACCACGAGCCAGTGCCGCCGGCCGACGTGCTCGCAGCCGTAGGCGGCCCGTGCTACGAATGGAAGGTTCGCCATGTAAACAACTATTGGTGCCCCACGGCACCGTTCATTCGCTACGTCTTGAATCAGTACCGTGGCAACCGTCTTGTCTCATATTGCGGCAGCCTCGAAGCCCCATACTGCCGGCTGTGCCGCAACTGCGAGACCTACTATTGGCAATCCATTAAGCGTATGAAGGGAGAGTGATATGGCCATCGCGCTTCTTATCGTCAACATCCTTTTCCTCTTGCTGACTGCGGTGATTATTCTTGCCGGCTTGATTGCTTGGTGTGCGGCTGCTGGACACATCATCGTCAAGATCACTTAGGAGACCAATCATGGGTGGACTCGTAACGCTAATCATCAGCCTGCTTGCAGGAGCCGTCGTCGTAACTCTGACGTGCCAGGCTCCGGTCGCAATTGTGACCGTCTGTGGCATTGTAGCCGTCTGTGGCATCCTCGCCAAAGTGAAGGGAGTATTCTAATGGCAACCTGTCAACAAAACATCGAATTCCAAGACCGTCTGTTTCCGAAGTATCCACTCGACGTGGCCTTGGATTGGATTGCGGCCAACTTGGAGCCACACGATGTATTCGACAGTGAGCAGATCGCACAAGATGCCGCTGCATACATTGAAATTGATGACGTGTACTCAGATAGCGACATCCTCGGCTACATAAGTGAAACATGGACCCCGGAGGATGTGTTTGAGGACTGGCAACTTGCGGCCTGGGCTGAAAACAATGGGTACACAAAGGAGTCGCAAGAATAGCCGTGAGTATCGAGGTAAGTTGTGACTGTTGTGGCATTACAGAAGAGGTTCAACTACTCAGTCTCGCAAAGGGCTGCTGGGATGAACGCAATATCGCGGCCTGCCTCACGCAACGAGGCTGGCTTGTCGATGGTAACAATCACTACTGCGAAGAGTGCAAACTGAACCGAACATGACCTATACCCGCGAACAAATCCTGCGAACCCTGGACCTGGCCGTCTTGAAGCCTGACGCCTCCAGTGGTGAGGTAATTGCCGCCGCCCGCGCAGTAAATGAGCTTAACATGGCGTCCGTGTGTGTGGCTCCGTGTAATGTCGCCCTAGCCAAACACTACACGCATCGCGTTAGTGCAGTAGTTGGTTTCCCACACGGCACATCAACGCCAAAAGGAAAGCAACACGAAATCCATGAAGCCATTGAGAATGGAGCAACTGAAATTGACATGGTAGTTAATGTTGGCCGCTACATCGACGAAACATACCCCGTGAGGGAACTGTATTATCTTGGAAAGGTGTATGATTACGGAGTGCGGTCGAAAGCCATCCTCGAAGTGTGTTACCTGAATCCAGGTGAAATCGCCGCATTGTGCGGCCTCTGCGTCAATTACGGCATTGACTGGGTGAAGACGAGTACGGGCTTTGGCCCCGGCGGAGCCACCTCGGAGGCTGTTAAGACCATGCTGGCAGCAGTCCGAGGCAAAGCACAAGTCAAGGCCGCTGGCGGCATCCGAACATATGCGGATGCGTGCCGTTACCTTGACTTGGGCTGCACGCGGCTCGGCGTCTCTAACTATGAGAAGGTGCTGCCCAAGGTGCTGCCATGAATCGACTGAAACACGCCCGCTGTTACCTCGCAGGCGCGATGGAGAAAGATGAAACGAACGGCCTAGAATGGCGTCAGGCTATTCAAACCGCGCTCGCGGACCTGCAAATCTGTTGGCTCGACCCGACGCACAAGCCGACCGACATCGGACGCGAAACATTGAACACCAAGAAGCAGTTGTTCCGGGCGCGACAAGCAGGGGACTACGACGCAATCGCCAAACTGATGAAAGTCATTCGCTGTGTGGACTTGCGGATGACGGACATTTCCGACTTCATGGTTGTGAACCTCGATCCTGACGTGCCCACATTCGGCACCCACGAGGAAATTGCCAACGGCAACCGACAGAAGAAGTCCATTATCATCCACATGATCGGCGGC
>Ga0172363_10004043_pt1 | contig 11855 bp, 14 predicted proteins | sample LakKivs2_kivu2a2_FD_114541 | JGI IMG/M metagenome (GOLD analysis project Ga0172363, IMG submission 114541) | Sediment microbial communities from Lake Kivu, Rwanda - Sediment s2_kivu2a2 | ecosystem: Environmental > Aquatic > Freshwater > Lake > Sediment | place: Rwanda: Western Province, Lake... | reverse complement strand
TAAAGGAGATAATATAAAAATTCTGCCTAAAATCTTTCCAAAAGAGTTTTTGAAACAAGAAATGTGTAAAGAAAAATTCGTACCAATACCAAAAGAAGTTAGAGAAATTCTAAGCCAATATAGACCTACGCCATTAGTCAGAGCAATCAGATTAGAAAAGCATCTAAAGTTACCAGGAAATATACAGATATTCTACAAAAGAGAAGATGTATCTCCAACAGGAAGTCATAAACCTAACACGGCGATAATGCAAGCATATCTAGCAAAGAAAGAAGGTTTCAAGAGAATAACAACAGAAACTGGAGCAGGACAATGGGGTTCTGCTTTGTCTTTTGCATGTAATAAAATGGGACTAGATTGTACAGTCTATATGGTAAGATGCTCCTATGAACAGAAACCATACAGAAAAGTTTTGATGAATCTGTTTGGAGCTGAAATCTTATCATCTCCTAGTAATAGAACAGAGTTTGGAAAAAAAATACTACAAAAAATACCAAATACTTCTGGCTCATTAGGAATTGCAATAGCTGAAGCTATAGAAGATGCCATCAGACGTGAAGATACAGCATATGCTTTAGGCTCTGTACTTAACGCAGTCTTAATGCACCAAACAATAATCGGATTAGAAGCTAAAGAACAATTTAAAGAATTTGGAGTATATCCAGACATTATGATTGGTTGTATTGGTGGTGGATCAAATTTCGGTGGATTTGCTATCCCATTTGTAGAAGAGACAATAAAGAAAGGGGGAACAGAGTTCATAGCAGTAGAACCAACCACTTGTGCATCAGTAACAAAAGGAAAATACAAGTATGATTATGGAGATACAGCAAAACAAACACCATTAATTAAAATGCATACGCTTGGATGTAATTTTATACCTCCAGCTATACATGCAGGAGGATTGAGATATCATGGAATGGCACCAATCATAAGCGTCTTAGCAAATAAAGGAATAATAACTACGAGAATTTACAATCAAAACGAAATCTTTGAAGCAGGAAGAATATTCACAAAAACAGAAGGTATAGTACCAGCACCGGAAACATGTCATGCAATAAAAGCTACGATGGGTTCAGCATTGAAAGCAAAAGAAAATAGAGAAGAAAAAGTAATTGCAGTAAATTTCAGCGGACATGGGTTTTTTGACCTTAAAGGATATCAGGATTTTATGGAGGGAAAATTATGATTCTCTCTATTCTTGAAGGTGATATTATGGATGGTGTAGTTTGGAATCATAGAATTGAAGAAATTGAAAGAACATGAAGAAGTTTCATTAGATCATTTAATACAATTAAAACAAGAAATAAAAAAAGATGGATTCTTAAAAGATCCAATAATAGTAGATAAGAATACGAACATAATTTTGGATGGACATCATAGATTTAACAGCTTAAAACAATTAAATTGTACTAAAATTCTCGCATACTTTGTAGATTATAACTCACCAAAAATCAAGGTTAAAAATTGGAGAAACGGAGAGAAAATTATGAAAAAAGATGTAATTAAAGCTGGGTTAATAGGAGAAAAATTACCAGTTAAAACTAGTAGACATATAATAGCAAATAGACCATTAAATTTGAATATACCATTAAAAGATTTAATATGAAATTAGAAACTTAAGGTGATAAATTCAAAAACAAAATAAGTGATTATATGGCAAAAATAACGATAGATCCTTGGGGGTCTTTTTTAGTCAAAGACTATGAAAAACTGATTGGACAGTATGGCTTAGAGCCTTTCACAGACGAATTGCTAGCCAAGATTCCTGAACCCAACAAACAGATGAGAAGAAAGGTTATTTTTGCGCATACAGATCTAGGCAGAGTCATAGACGCAATCAACCAAAAAAAAGATTTCTATGCCTTGACAGGAATAATGCCAACAATGGATAAGATTCATTTGGGAACAAAATTAGTCATAGAAAACATGAGATATTTTCAAGAACATGGAGGGAAAGTCTTCGTTCTTGTAGCGGACTTAGAAGCTGCTGCAACAAGAGGGGTTTCTTTGGAAGAAGGTAGAGAAAGAGCTTTAGATTTTCATATTCCAGCTTACATTGCTTTAGGCTTAGATCCAAAAAAAACTGTATTCTATTTCCAGTCAACCAATGAGAAAGTAAAGAACCTTGGATACATTTTCTCTAAAAAGATAACTCTTAATGAATTCAGAGCTATATATGGCAGTACTGAACCAGCCAGAATAATGTCTTCTTTATTGCAAGCAGGTGATATTTTGTTCCCACAACTAGAGGAAAGAATGCCAGGTGTAATACCAGTAGGACCAGATCAATCTCCACATGTTTTACTGTCAAGGGATATTGTCAACAGGACTAAAACAATCTTCAATTTCGTTCCACCTTCAGGTCTTTACAATAAATTTACTCCTTCTCTTGATGGAGACTTGAAAATGAGCAAATCTACGCCTCAGTCTTGTATAACAATTCCTGATGATATTGATGAAGCATGTAAAAAAATTAAGAAAGCTTTGTCTGGTGCAAGGAAGACTTTAGCAGACCATAGAAAGTATGGAGCAATACCAGAAAAGGATATGTCATTCATATTATTGAAACAACACTTCATAGAAGATGATAAAGAATTGAGAAGAATTTATGATGAATACAAATCTGGAAGAATGACAACAGGAGAAATAAAAGATATTACTTGTGAAAAACTGAGCAAATTCATGAAAGAATTTGAAAAGAATTTTGAGAAAGCAAAGAAGATTGTCCCGAAATTAAATTTTCTTCAATAATTTTACTAAATTGGATTTTAGATGAACTGTTGGCAAGGATAATTTTCCTTGTGGTTTACAAAGACCTTTTCTAACCATTTTTATTATGTCTGAACTAGAATCGAATACAGTGAATGCATTGCCTATCTCTTCTTCTGTATGCGCATCGCTTCCAGCAATCATTGGCAAATTCATCTCTTTTGCTTTTTTTACTGCCTTATAATTGAAAAAATTAAGAATACATCTTGAATTAAAAATTTCTATTCCATCAATTCCCCTAACAATATTTTTACCGTTATATCTTCTGAACATATCGAAAGGATGAGGAGCAATAGCTATTCCGCCTTGTTTATGGACTTCTTCTATAGTTTCATAGATACTTTTTTCTGGTTTAATTTCTTCTTGTATACTATATGCAAGAATTTCCCCAATAGTTGTCTTTATTTCAGAACCTTCTATTATTAAAAAATCCTTAGCAATCTTTTTTGCTTCTTTATAACTTCTCAAAGAATTATGGTCTGTTATTGATATTCCATCTAAGTTTCTTTTTTTAGCAATTTTTATGATTATTTTGGGTTCTAGATAACAATCATAAGAATATTTTGAATGAATGTGCAAATCAATTTTTATCATTAAATAATATTTATACAAAAATTAAGATAATTATTAATAAACTTATATTAAGAGGGCAAAAAATGAGTTTTAGTTTGTTATTAATTTTTTCAATTATTATTTTTTTGTTTTCACTAATTTTTTTGTTCATAGGAATAAATGCTAGAAGGTTAAAATATAAGAAAGACTACTTTCCTAATGTATCTGTAATATCTTGGTTTTGGAAAGATGGGAACATAATTGAGAGAAAAATAAAAAATTTTTTATCCTTGAAATATCCTGGAAAATTTGAGATAATTATCGTTGATAATGCTTCGCAAGATGAAACAAAAAAGATATGTGAAAAATATGTGAAAAAAGGTTTAATAAAATATTATAGAACCAAAAAAGAATATGATAGAAAAGCTTATGGATTAGACGAAGCTATAAAGAAGATTGCAAAGTATGATGTTCTTGCCATGACAGATCCTGATGGGATTTGTGATAAAAATTGGTTAGTTAAATTGGTTCAACCATTAAAGGATAAAAAAGTTGGCGCCACTATTGGTTTAACACATTGTGGTAATTTTAATAAGAATTTTTTTACAAAATTAAGAGCTGTAGAGGATGAATGGGTTTATACAATTTGTCTTTTAGGGAGAATTTTTGGTAAAGACGTTCAATTCATCTACGGAGCGAATTATGCTGTTAAAAGAAAAGCACTTAAAGAAGTTGGTTTTCATGGAAAAAAGACATTGGGCGAAGATATCGAATTAAGCATTAATTTATACAATAAAGGTTGGAGAATTAAGGTTGTGGATGCTGATGTTTGGCAAGAAGAAGTGCAAAGCATAAGAGAATATATAAGACAAAGACTCAGATGGCAGGATTCAGCTATAGGACTTTTTAAATTTTATTCAAATAAGATTTACAATGTATTTAAAAAAAATCCTTTTGGTTTGTTCTCACTTTTGATTTTTTCATCAATTCAAATATTTTCTTTTCTATCTCTTATTATAATTTTGGGAGGGTTAGTATTTTCTTTTAATGCCTTTCTTTTTGGTGTGGCTTCATTTTTTATACTAAATGTCGCGATAATTATTGGACTTTTTAGGTTTAAGAGAATTCATTTAGTGCCATATGTTCCTTTTTTTATAATAATAGATCCATTTCTAGTGATTTACTGTCAATTAGTTATGAGATATTTAAAATTTCTTAAAAGAAAAATAGTATGGAGAAGTTTATACAATGGATACTATCATGCTGGTTCAAAATTAATTTTGAAATAAAAAAGTTAATTTCAAGCGATAAATTTCATTGTGTAAAAAATTAAAAAGTTAATTTTTATTTATTTATTATGAAAACGCTAGTCTCTGTAATAATTTCGACAAAAAATGAAGAAAGGTTTATTGAACCTTCTTTAAAATCAATCAAAAATCAAACTTATCCAAATATTGAAATAATAGTAAGTGATGCTTGTTCGAATGATAATACAGTAAAAATAGCAAGAAAATATGCTGATAGAGTAATCGTTAAAAGTACTAACATACCAGAAGGTTTAAATTTAGGTTCATTATTTAGCAAAGGTGAAATATTAATTTTTGGGAAGGCAGATACACTTTTTTCTCCTTATTGGATAGAGAATTCTGTTGAAATATTACAAAGTGATGATAATATTGTTGCAGTCTATGGAAGCATAAAATCTTTAGAGAAGGACTTTAAAACAAAGATATTAGAAAAATTCTGGAATATTTTAATATTTGTTTCATCTATGTTGAATTTTCATCAACCAACTGGAGAAAACATTCTGGCTGTAAAAAGAAAAATTTTCTTTAAAATAGGAAAGTACGATAAGTCTTTAGTTGCATGCGAAGATAAAGATATTGTTACTAGATTAAGAAAAAAAGGTAAAGTTAGGTATATTCCAAAAAATGTATCATATACAAGTTTTAGAAGATTTAAAAAGACAGGTTATATAAAATTGTCAACATGGTGGATTATTAATTATATCTACTTTACTATCAGTAAAAAAAATATTTTAAAAAATTATTCCAGAGAATGATAATCATTTGTCAAATTTACCTTCTTTTTATTAGTTTTGAGTAATTTGGTAATTCTTGTAAAATTAATTTTAATGCTAAGGATTTTGATAACAAAAATAAACTCGGTTCTCTAAAACATTGAAGAAGACATTTATTACATTTTTCATTTTCGAAATTAAAGTTTACTTCATCTATTGGCGTATTTTGTCCTTTTATCATACAGGGATATAAATCCAAATTCCAGTCCAAATAAAATATTTTGTATCCTCCTAAACAGTAATGTCTATTCTTCCCTTCTAAAAAATCTACAACCTCTTTTAAAAATATCATGTTATTGACTATATTATAACCTTTCTTTTTTAAACGAATTATTTCCAAAAATTTATTCTTTAATTCTTCCCTTGAAAAATTCATACAATTTCCACCCAAAGAATAAGAAGTTTCTTTTACAATTGTAGGAATACAAAAAGATACACCAATATCGAAACTATTAATGTAGTCGACAATTTTCTCAATATCATTTTCATTATATTTCGAGAGAGTAAATAATGCTTCAGTTGGAATATTTTCTTTTTTTAAACATTTTATAGAATTTATTGTTTTACTTAGGATGCTTTTATGATTAAAAATTTTTTCAGAAATGGTTTCATCATAATGATGAAAAGAAATACCAAAATTATCAACTCCATACACTGATAATTTGTGTGCCACGGATTCGTTTATTAAAGAACCATTGCTGACCAAAAAGACCAAAAAGTTTAATTTCTTTGCAAAATTAATTATCGAAAAAACATCAGGATTTAATAAAGGTTCCCCGCCAGTTATCTGAATTGTACCAAAATTATTTTTGTAAAGTTTAATCAAAACTTTTTTAGCCTCATCTAGTTTAACCATTCTTTTGTTTTTTTGCTTCCAAATTGAACACATTTCACATTTGTAATTACATACATTAGTGATAGCAAAGATAATTGCTTTCTTATCGAAGAAAAAATTCGAAAATACAGATTTTAACATTTGTAATCATCAGCCTTAATTATTTTATCTTAAAATTTTATTAAATTAATCTATGAAACCTTTTATATCAATCATAATTCCAACTCTAAATGAAGAAAAATATATTGAAACTACTCTTAAAGCATTAAAAAACCAGAATTTCGAGGATAAATTTGAGATAATTGTTGTTGATGGAATGAGTAAAGATAATACAACAAAAATAGCAAAGAAATATGCAGACAAAATAATTGTGGTAAAAAAAGAAGGCATAAGTACTGCAAGGAATGCTGGTGTAAAAGTAGCTGATGGTAATATTTTATTATTTGTTGATGCAGACACTATTCCTCTGTATAACGCATTATCAGAAGTGTCTAAACAATTTCAAAAGAAGAATATTGTGGGTGCGGGCTTTCCTATCTTTGCTTTAAGTCCATATTTCAAAGATTTCATAATTTACTGGATGTACAACATCTTTATGAAAACTAGTATAAAATACGGAAATCCGCAGATTCCTGGAATATGTTGCGCTTACAGAAAAGATGTTTTTGATAAGATAGGTGGGTTTGATGAGAATATAGAAACTTGGGAAGATTATGATTTGTCTTCAAGGGTTAGCAAACATGGAAAGTGTGTATGCCTAGAAAATACTCTAGCTTTTACTTCTCCACGTCGATTTGAAAAATGGGGAAGAATTAGAGCAATATTCATGTATCTCGGTTTTCATCTGAAATATTTACTAACTGGCAAGGGTCCTAGTGTTAAAATCTACAAACCAATAAGATAAGAACATTTTTGAATTTCTACTCCCAATCTTTTAAAAGATAATATGGATTTAGAAAAGCAATTGCACGAACATGAGAGAAGGATTTTAAAGGCTTTAGAGAACAGAAAAAGTGCTACTATTCAAGAATTGGAAGAGATTACTGGATTGGTAAAGGATTCCATAGAAAAAGCATCTCTATGGGCCAAAGTGAAAGGTGTTATCAATATAAAAGAAGATGTAACTGAATTTTTGGAATTAACAAAAGAAGGACAAGAATATGCAGAACAAGAATTACCAGAAAGAAGTTTATTGAAGCTTATCAGTATGGGTAGAAACAAGATTGATGAATTAAGAAAGAAATTGAAAAGATTTTCTATCGCTCTTGTCTGGGCAAAGAAAAATGATTGGGTTGAAATTAAGAATGGATTGTTGTATTTAACTGAAAAGGGAAAGGATGCATTTGATAAAAAAACTTCCGAAGAACATATCTTATCTGTCTTGTTAACTGGAAGAAAAAATGCAAAAGATTTCAAAGAAAATATAATAAGTGAACTGGAAAAAAGAGGGCTTGTCAAGAAAAGAATACAGACTGAAAAAGAGATTTTTCTGACTGACTTGGGAAGAGAGATTCTGCCTAAGATAAAGATAACTGAAGATTTAGGACAATTAACTCCTCAGATGATAATTTCAGGCGATTGGAAAGTAAAGGGCTTAAGACCTTACGACATCACTCTGCCTGCAACAAAATTTTACCCAGGTAAGAAACATTTCATGAGTCAATTGATTGAATATATCAGACAAATCTGGTTAGAGATGGGATTCAAAGAGATGACTGGTCCTATCCTAGAGGTTTCTTTTTGGAATTTCGATGCTCTTTATCAACCTCAAGACCATCCTGCTCGTGATTTAGCTGACACATTCTACATAAAAAATCCTGAGAAGGGAAAATTACCAGAAGAAGATTTGGTAAAAGCAGTAAAAGAAACTCATGAAAACGGATGGACTTGCAATTCAACTGGTTGGCAGTATGATTGGGATCCTGAGTTTGCAAGAAAATGTATTCTGAGGACACACACTACCTCTTTATCTGCAAGAACTTTGTATACTTTGAGAAATGTTGAGTTACCAGCAAAATTCTTCTCTATCGGTAGATGTTTCAGGAACGAAACTTTGGATTGGAAACATTTAGCAGAATTCTACCAGACTGATGGGATCGTAGTTGGAGAAGATGTCACGTTCAGACACTTATTAGGATATTTGAGTAGATATTACAGTAAGTTGGGATTTCCGAAGGCAAGGTTCAGACCTTCTTATTTCCCTTACACAGAAATGTCGGTTGAAATAGAAGTTTTGCATCCTACACAAAAGAAATGGTTGGAATTGGGTGGAGCTGGAATCTTCAGACCAGAAGTAGTTAAACCTCTACTTGGAAAAGATGTCCCAGTCTTGGCATGGGGACCTGGTTTTGAAAGATTGATCATGGTTAATTATAATATAGAAGACATAAGAGAAATCTACTGGAATGATTTGAAACAGTTGAGAGATGCTAAGATTTGGATTAGTTAATTTTATCTTCTTTTGTACAACCCGATCAATTTCGCTTTATCAATAGTATGTTCTTCAACTTTGTCAAAGAAATTATGTTTGTTAACATTCTCTAAATGCTCGACATCTAGTGCATAAATCGTGAAAATATATCTATGTGTTCCTGAAGGTGGACATGGTCCTCCATATTCTGCATTACCAAAATCATTTTGAATTTGTTCTGATCCTTGTGGTAATGAGCCACTTGGAATATTGTTTACATTTTTTGGGATATCGAAAACTAACCAATGAATGAAAGTTCCCATTGGGGCATCGGGATCTTCAACACTTAAAGCAAAACTTTTTGTATCTTTGGGAAAATCACTCCAAGAAAGCTGTGGCGAAATGTCTCTGCCATCGCAAGTAAATTCAGAGGGAATTGAGCCATTATTCTCAAAATCTTGACTAATCAATTTCATATTCACACCCCGTTTATACCTTTCTATTTTTGTTATAAAATTTTAGATTTATAATAATACCTAACATAGAACCTATAGAATTAGCAAAAATATCAAAAATACTGAATGTTCTACTAGGTATAAAATATTGATTAATTTCATTTATGATGCCATAGACTGTAGCAATTACAATTGTTAGTAATATTGTATTATTTCTCCATTTCTTATTTTTAGAATTTATTAATGCTCTGAACAAGAGGATACCGAATATAGCATATTCAAAAGCATGAAGTATCAAAGTTTCTGGCATAATTTTTAGTATCAATGGCGGTATGGTCGATATGGATGAAAAATAAAATATTATGCCGGCATATACAAAAACTGGAATCCAATAATAAAGAAAATCTTTCATAATTAATCAGACGATCCGAAGAATAAAAATATTCCCATGGCTATTATGATTAAACCAACTATAATGTGTATGAAATCTCTCTTTTCTTTACCAATTCTCTTCTCTATAATTTTCAAAATACCGAAAGCACCAATTCCGAATGGTAATAATGATATCATCGTTCCAACAGAAAAAACAAAAACAAGGAGAGTTCCGTATAATATATTTCCTATGGAAGCAGCCCAAATAAGCATTCCAATTTCTATGGGACAGAGAGGTAAACCTCTCATCAAACCAAAACTTAAGATAGACTTTTTACTCTGGGGTTTAACACCCTTAAACATCTTGATGTAGCAATGACTTTCAAACATGTGTGATTTTGTTATTATCAGAAAGCCGAAAATAATCGTTATTATTCCAGCAGCATATCTTAGAATAGGTTGAAATGTCTCCAAATAATACATACCTATGAATGATGCTAAAAAACCTAGAATAGTGTCTATAAAAACCATTCCCAAACCGTACAGAAAGATTAACAACAAACTTTCTTTCAATTTTTTTCCTGCCCATGCAACATAGAGAGATGCTACAGCTTTGTCTTCGCATGGCTCTAGAACATGAAGTAAACCGATAATGAATGCTGAAATTAATGAGTATTGTTCTAAAGGTATCATTAACTTTTATTATCTTTTTTAAATTAAAACTATTTCCTTGTCATCATACTTCCACACTTGGGACACTTAATTTGATAGCATGGAATGCCCGTTTTATGAGGAATTGTATGACCACATTTTGGACATATACATTTTCCTACAGGTCCTGCTCCAAAACCTCCCATCCTACCTCTTCCAACCATTTTATAAACACCACCTTCAATTTTTATCGCCTTACCCTTAACGATGGCATCGGCAATTTTTTTTCTCGCAGATCTTATTAGTCTATGAAAAGTAGGTTGAGATATGTTCATTTTTTTAGCCGCTTCTTCTTGATCTAAACCTTCTAAATCTTTCAAACGAACGGCTTCGAATTCATCTACTGTCAAGATAGATTCCTCTAAATAAGAATCCTTCACTCCTTCTGGTCTAAAAAAAGTAATATCTGGATTGAATCTGACGCTTCTACGCCTTCTTGGTCTCGGCATTACTTCAACTCTTTAAGTTTTTCTTGGATTGCTTTAAGCTCTAATTCTAATTCTTTCTTTTCTTCTTCTAATATCTTTTTTTCTTCTTCTTTTGTTAGTGTTATTGGTTGAACGATTGAATAGTATCTTCTAAAACCTCTTCTGAACGTTAAACCTCTGCCACATGGTCCTAGTCCTCTTCCAGTTAAAGGTCCATAACCTAAAGGCCCAGTTCCGTCTCCTCTTGGCATATATTTTTCACCTCCATTATTTTGAATATTTATTCATAATATCTAATGAATATATATTCATAACTAATATAAATAGTTTTCGGTTTTGAAGAAGTAGAATTATTAGTAAAAAAAACAATTACTATAACATGCCAGAAAAAAGAATACCTCTAATAAACTTAAAAGAAGGTCAAAATGGAATCATCATTTCTATATCAGGAGGACGAAACGTCATTCAAAGACTAACTGATATGGGTTTGACTCCTGGCACAGAAATTAAAATGTTAAGAAATGGTCCTCTTTGTCCTGTTGAAATTTCAGTCAGAGGGTTTAACCTAGCATTGGGTAATGGTTTAGCTGCAAAAATTATAGTGAAGGTAAAAGAATGAAGAAAATAACCATTGCCTTAGCAGGTAATGCAAATGTAGGGAAGTCAGTTATTTTCAATCGTCTAACTGGTTTACATCAGCATATCGGCAACTGGCCGGGAAAAACAGTTGAAAAGGCCGAAGGAACTTTATTCCATATCGACTATACAATAGACATAATAGACTTGCCTGGCATCTATTCTTTTTCAACATTCTCTATGGAAGAATTGATATCGAGAGAGTACATAGCAGAGGAAAAGCCCGATGTTGTGATAAACGTCATAGATGCGACTAACCTTGAGAGAAACCTATACTTCACTCTTCAACTGATTGAATTAGGAAGGCCAATAATAATAGCTTTGAACCAAATGGACTTGGCGAAAAAGAAGGGTATGTGTATTGACATAAAAAAATTACAAAATTTTTTAGAAGTTCCAGTTGTTCCTGTAATTGCAACTCAAGGCAAAGGAATCCATGAATTAGTACATGAGGCAGTGACTTTATTTGAAAATGGTTATAAAAAACCTAAGATAGAATATGGAAAGGAGATCGAAGAAGAAATTCAAAAACTTATTGAGATTTTGAACAAGGTTGAATTGGATTATCCCAAAAGATTCTTGGCAATAAAACTTCTGGAAGGAG
>Ga0172363_10004040_pt1 | contig 11858 bp, 9 predicted proteins | sample LakKivs2_kivu2a2_FD_114541 | JGI IMG/M metagenome (GOLD analysis project Ga0172363, IMG submission 114541) | Sediment microbial communities from Lake Kivu, Rwanda - Sediment s2_kivu2a2 | ecosystem: Environmental > Aquatic > Freshwater > Lake > Sediment | place: Rwanda: Western Province, Lake... | reverse complement strand
GGATTTTTACTGCCTGGCTTCCGAAGCATTTTCAATAATAAGAGACCGATTAAGACTGTCGAGGATATGCGAGGGTTGAAGATTCGCTGTATGGAGAGTCCGGTCTACGTAGACCTGTTCAAATATTGGAGGAAATTATTATGAGTACAAACATTCCGGATAATGGCCTGAAGAGATCAAGTAATCTCAACTGGGGTATTGTTTTGCTCCGAAAAACCTCGAATGTAATTGAAATCCTTACAGATGTTTTAGCCATTATTGGTTATGTTATTATAACTGTAACCATTTTAGCGGCGTCACTGTCACGTTATGTTTTCCAGAGCCCTCTTGTCTGGACTGTAGAAGTATCACGCGTGGTCTTCGTTTGGGTAGTTTTATTGGGGGTATCCACCGCGGAGCGAGAGGATGCTCATTTCCAGATCAACATTTTCGTAGAACTTTTTCCACGGTCAGTAAAAGTTGTTGTAAAATTATTATCCGACTTGGTTGTGATCGCTTCTTTGATCATTTTGTTCTTTATATCCCTACCCTACGTACATCAAGGCAGTAGAGGGATATTACCAGCCCTGCAGCTCACCTATAATTACGTTTTCATTAGTCTTCCAATCGGAGTTGTTCTTACCTTACTCGTGCGTCTGCAAAAAGTATGGTATCATATTCAAGAGATTACGAATTTTAGTCCATCAAAAATCGAGCATATTTGGGATATGGAGCAGATCGCCCCTCGGGTTAAATCGGAGGGAAAATAAGATGATGACAGCGATAATTCTCCTTGCAATTTTTTTTGGGCTAATGATTATTGGTGTTCCTATTTCCTACTCCATGATAGCTACCTCCGTCTTTACTCTGAAGGTTATGTCACCTGAAATACCATTAGTGATTATTCCACAGAGAATATTGAGTGGAGTGAATAACTATATATTGTTATGTATTCCGTTCTTTATGCTCGCAGCCGAAATCATGGCTATGACGTCGCTATTCGATCGGCTTATTAACGTAGTACGAGCTTTTATTGGGCACATTTCAGGTGGTCTCTCACATGTGAATATCGTTGTCAGCATGATTTTTGCTGGTATCACAGGTGCGGCGACCGCTGACACTTCAGCTGTCGGTGGGATTTTAATCCCTGCCATGGTAAAAGATGGATACACCAAGAGCTACAGTACTGCTGTTACCGTGACTTCTTCTACAATCGGTGTCATTATTCCGCCGAGCAACCTTATGATCATTGCTGCACTTGCAACCGGTACGTCAGTCGTGACGCTCTTCATAGCAGGAATTATCCCCGGTATATTGTCAGGACTTACGCAACTTGCCGTAAGCCTATGGTATGCGCGTATAAAGGGTTTTCCAGCGACAAAAAAAATGAGCTTTCGTAACCGAATGCAAATGCTGTGGACGGGAATACCTGCTATTGGTATGCCTTTAATCATTCTGGGTGGCATTCTGGGTGGCATTCTTACCCCTACGGAGGCTGCTAATATTAGCGTGTTCTATGCTATCATTGTAGGTGTCGTTATTATGCCCGTTAAAATCGAGCCGCGAAAACTCTATCACTCTATCAAGCTGATTATTACACGAGTCTCAGCCGTCATGTTTTGCGTTGGAACTGCAATGGTATTTGGTTGGATATTAGCAATAGCGGAGGTACCTGATGCTGTGGGCGCATTAATAGAAAGATTTACCATCAACCCAGTGTCCATTAGAGCTATGTTTATCATTACGTATTTAATCTTTGGAACGTTTCTTGATCCCTTGCCTGCTATCTTGATTTTTACGCCAATCTTTATGCCGATTGCAACTTCTATCGGAGGAATGTCTACCGTGCATTTCGCGGTTACGATGGTATTCGGGTTTGTGATAGGACTGGTCACTCCTCCAGTTGGGTCATGTCTTTACGTTGGTTCTGCGATTAGCGGTCTTCAGATAAGTCAATTCTTTAAAGATGAAGTGCGCTTTTTGTGCGCTATTATTTTTGTATTGGTTCTTCTGATGTACGTTCCAGAACTTGTCACCTTTTTACCCAACCTTTTGCTTCGGTAATATATATTCGGTAATATATATTTTGAAAGAAAGGAAAAATTTAAATGAGTAAAATTAAGGAAATATTAAAAGATGTAGTTATACCACCTATGTATCGTATTCAGCGTAAGTTTCAATCTCAGTCTTGTAAAAATATAGAGCTATCTTGCGTGAATCAAATCCGTTCTTTACAACGCTTGAAAAGTATGTCGTCAGGTTCCCGTATCGCTGTGGGCGTTGGTAGCCGGGGCATCAATCAAATTTCGAATATCGTTAAAAGTGTTGTTTATGCTCTGCAATTAGAAGGGATGAAGCCGATTGTGATTCCTGCCATGGGTAGTCACGGGGGGGCAATAGCGGAAGGACAGAAACAGATATTGACGGGAATGGGCGTAACTGAGAAGTCCGTAGGGTGTCCAGTGCTGGCAACGATGGAAGTGGTAGAGCTTGTAAAACTCGATAACGGCTTGCCTGTGTACATGGATCGCATCGCTGTAGAGAGCGATGGAATCGTCGTCATCAATAGGATTAAACCACATACAGCGTTTCGTGGCCGGTATGAGAGCGGTCTTGTGAAGATGCTGGCCATTGGTTTTGGAAACCACATTGGTGCAGCATCGTGCCATCGTCTTGGTTTTGGGATGATGGAAGAAAATATCCTGGCAATGGCTAAAGTTAAACTTGAGCAGTGCCCCGTGCTGTTTGGTGTTGGAGTGGTCGAGGACGCCTACGATCAGGTATCCGTCGTTGAGATAATCGATGTTGACGAAATCCTCGATAGAGAGCCGGAACTGCTTGCCCAAGCAAAACGCAACATGCCATTCATAGGCTTCGATCCGATTGACGTGCTGGTTGTTGACCGTATGGGAAAAGATATCTCAGGTGACGGGATGGATACCAACATCACAGGGAGATACTCCACGCCCTACGCATCCGGTGGACCAACGGTTAGCAAGCTCGTAGTGCTTTCAGTGACCGAAAAGTCCCATGGTAATGTAATCGGGATCGGAGCTGCTGACATTTGTACCCAGCGGCTTTATGATGCAATCGATTTTGAAGCCACCTACATCAATGGGCTCACCTCTACAGTTTGTACAGCAGTTCGAGTTCCAATGGTATTATCAACCGATGAGGATGCAATCCGTGCTGGAATTCTCACTAGTAATTCTCTGGACCTTCGATCTGTGAGGTTGGTTCGAATCAAAAATACCTTACATTTAACTGAATTGATGATTTCAGAAAGTCTACTTGGCGAGGCACGTAAGCAAGACGATGTGGTTGCTATTGAAGGACCGTTTAATCTAACCTTTAACGAGGTTGGAGCGATAAAGGAGATGTGATGTTATGAAGTTTGCTCAAAGCTCGATGGTCTATTTCAACTATACGCTCGAATATGCTATCCGCGAACTCGGATTGCTCGGTTACGATGGAATAGAAATCTGGGGTGGACGGCCCCACATGTATCGTCACGATCTGGACAAAGAGATAGATGCACTTAATGAATCGCTTGATGAAAGTGGCCTCACAGTATGCAACTTCATTCCCGCCCAGTTTCGCTATCCGTCACTTCTGTGCTCGCTTAACGAATATGTCCGACGGGATAGCGTGGAGTACATCAGAACTGCAATGGATAATGCTATTGCCATTGGCGCACCATCGGTGAGCCTTTGCTCGGGCATGCTACCATGGAATCAGGAGCTTCCCCGGGGTTGGGAGAACCTCCGGCAGAGCTTCCGCGAGATACACGAATACAACAAGGACAAGGGGCTTGCCATGCTAATTGAGCCTGCTCATCGTTTTGAAACAAACCTCATTCTGACGATTGAGGACGCCCTACGAATGATAACCGAGCTTGATGTAGATGACTTCGGAGTTCTTCTGGACACCGGTCATTGCCATTTAAACGGAGAGGATTTTAGGACGATCATTCCCGCCTGCGCCGAACACCTGTTTCACATACACGTAGATGACAATCAGGGTGATATGGATGCTCACCTGATCCCTGGTGACGGTACAATTGACTTTAATGCCCTATCCAGAAACCTTAAACAGGTTGGCTACCAGGGATTTGTCTCTGTTGAGCTGGGACCAAAGTATATCATGGAACCGCGCGCTGCGTGTGAGCGGAGCCTCCAAGAGCTAACACGTTTATTCCGGTGACGCAGTCATGATGAATGTAGGGAATTTATCCGAATTAGTTGAGGATGATACTGATTACAGGGCTCAGAAAGATTGAACAGAAAAGTTTTGCTGGTAAAGCTTAACAAAGTCCGTTTGTTTATTAAGCAGAAGCAACTTGGCAGCTTGTACCTCAAGTGGAAGGACAACTTTTCCTGGCTTATATGTAGAGACAGTAATGCCATGACACAAAATTCGATTCGTGATGATAATCGTTTAATAATAGAATATTTGAGGATTGATTATGAATACTTTAGTTTTACAGAAAGATATACACAAGTAAACTAATTTCTAACTAACCGAGGTATACCGAACGGTATGTACAGTGGTGTGAGAGGATGGTAGATGAATTAATCATTTACCTCCTAGTCAATTTAAAATTTTATATATGTTATATATATTAAGAGGAGGTAGTAGAATGAGTTGTATTTTGGGAAAAGAAAAATATCAAAGTAAAATAACTAACTTGAGAAAGAATTTATACATTTATCATCCAAGTATATGTGCGGAAAGAGCTATTTTGCTTACAGAATCTTACAAGGAAAATGAGGCTGATCAAGTTATAATGAAAAGAGCAAAAGCATTTCGCAATATTTTAAATAATATGACTATTTATATATCAGATCATGAATTAATAGTAGGAAATCAAGCAAGTAAGCCAAGAAGCGCCCCAATATTTCCAGAATTTTCTTGGAGTTGGATTTATGAAGAGCTTGATATTTTTTCCATCAGAAAAGCAGATAAATTTGAAATTTCAGAAGAAGTGAAAACTCAATTGAAAGAAATTTTACCTTGGTGGAAGGGTAAAGCGGTAAGGGATAAAGTTGTTGCAGCTATGCAGAAGGAAGCTCTGCAAGCACATAATGAATTTGTTTATATACTTACTGCTTTAGGTAGTGGCATTGGACATATTTCTGTTGATTACTCAAAAGTTTTATCGTTAGGATTTTTAGAAATAAAAAAAATAATATTAAATAAAATTACAGAAATAGATTACAATGAACCTGAAAATATTAAAAAACAGTATTTTTATAAGGCAGCAACAATAGTTTGTGATTCGATAATAGAATTTTCTAATAGATTTTCTAAATTGGCTAAGGAAATGGCAAAAAATGAAAAACATATTAAAAGAAAAAAAGAGCTCGAGCATATTTCTGTAATTTGTTCAAAAGTACCAGCAAATCCAGCAGAATCTTTTTGGGAGGCACTACAATCTTTTTGGTTTATTCATTTAGTTTTACAGATTGAATCAAATGGTCATAGTATATCACCAGGACGATTTGATCAATATATGTATCCATTTTATAAAAAGGACATAGAACAAAGGAAAATAGAAAGAGAATTTGCAAAAGAATTATTAGGTTGTTTATGGATTAAATTTAATGAGATTATAAAAGTAAGAGATAAATTTAGTTCATTGGCATTTGGTGGATATCCAATGTTTCAAAATCTTATTTTAGGTGGTGTAGATAAAGATGGTAGAGACGCAACTAACGAATTATCTTATTTATGCATCGAAGTAACAAAAGATATTAAATTGCCTCAGCCTTCTTTGTCTGTTCGATATCATAATCAATGTCCAGAGGAATTTCTTAAAAATTCTTGTGAACTTGCAAAAGTGGGATTAGGTATGCCTGCATTTTTTAATGACGAAGTTATTATATCAGTGTTATTAGATATGGGATGTTCATTAGAAGAGGCTCGGAATTATGCAGAAGTAGGGTGTGTTGAACCTCAGTGTCCGGGTAAAACTGAGGGATTTTATAATGGAGGCTTTATGAATATCGCGAAAATATTAGAAATTACTATGAATAATGGTATTAATCCAAAAACTGGGAATGCATTAGGGATTAAGACTGGTACTAATTTTGCTTCTTTTAACGATTTCAAAAATGCCTTTAAAATACAAATAAAGTATTTTATTGATCTTCAGACAGCTGCGGATAATGTAATAGATTTGATGCATAGTGAATTTGCTCCGATGCCTTTTGAATCTTTGCTTGTTGAAAATTGTTTAGAAAATGGCATTGATATTAGACATGGTGGGGCAAAATATAATTATACATCACCTAATTTGGTAGGTTTAGCTAATGTAGGAGACGCGTTAGCAGTTATTAAAAAAATTGTTTTTGAGGAAAATAAGATATCTTATGAAAAATTAAATACAATTTTAAAAGATAATTATAAAAACGAAGAAATTTTAAGGGGTATGTTTCTTAATAAAGTACCTAAATACGGAAATGATATAGATTATGTTGATGAGTTAGTTGCTGAAATTGCAAATTTTTATTGCAAAGAGTTTAGAAAGAAAAAAAATATTAGGGGTGGATACTTTCAACCTGGCTTACAAAGCATTTCTGCTCATGCATTATTTGTAGGGACATTAGGTGCTACTCCTGATGGGCGGAAAGCTGAAATGTTGGTTGCTGATGGAGGGGTTTCTGCTGCCCAAGGTAGAGATAAAAAGGGGCCGACTGCTCTTTTAAAATCTGTTTCAAAGATTGATCATTTTATTGCAACGAATGGTACATTATTGAATATCAAATTTCATCCTTCTCTTCTTAGCAATGAAAAAGGAATTAAAAATTTGATATTTCTTATAAAAACGTTTTTCTTTTTGAAGGGGCAACATGTTCAATTTAATGTAATTGACAGTAAAACGTTAAAAGAAGCACAAATATATCCTGAAAAATATAAAAACTTAATTGTAAGAGTAGCAGGTTTTAGTGTATTTTTTACTTCAATAGATAAGAAATTACAAGACGATATTATTGAAAGAACTGAACAAAATATTTTAATATAAAATAATTTTGGAGATTGTAAATATAAAATATAATGAGTAAAAAGGGACTTATTTTTGATATTCAAAGATTTTCTATTCATGATGGTTCTGGAATTAGAACAATTGTATTTATGAAAGGATGTCCTTTGGACTGTAGATGGTGTTGTAATCCTGAATCTAAGTCTATTTATCCAGAAATAGCATTCTACCCTCATAAGTGTATAAATTGCAAAAGATGTATCAATATGTGTCCAAAAAATGCAATCATAGAGAATAACGGAGAAAGAGTCATTAAAAGAGAAATATGCAAGACATGTACTACAAGGACTTGTATAGACGTCTGCAACTTTGAGGCATTAAAATTAATTGGTCAATATGTTACAGTGGATGAAATAATGGTGGAATTGAAAAAGGATGAAGTATTTTATCAAAATTCTGAAGGAGGGGGTATTACAATATCTGGTGGCGAACCTCTTTATCAAGCGGATTTTGTTAGTACTTTACTGAAAAAATGCAAAGAAAGAGGTTATAATACTGCCATAGAAACATCAAGTTATTGTAAGTGGTATGAATTTGAGAAAGTTATTAAGTATGTTGATTTATTTTTATGTGATATAAAGCACATGGACGAAAAACTTCATATTAAGGGGACGGGTGTTTCTAATTTACTTATACTTGGGAATATAAAAAAACTTAGAAAAAGGGGTAAAAAAATAATAATTAGAGTCCCAATTATTCCAGGGTTTAATGATGAGGAAAGAAATATCAAGCAAATTTGTCTTCTTACCAAGAATAATGGTATAGAGGAAATTAATCTTTTGCCATATCATAGGCTTGGAGAATCAAAATATAAAAATATAGGCAAAAAATGTTATAAATTACATAATTTAAAAGTACCTGAAAAACAAAAGATGAAAGTTTTAAAAAAAATAGTAGAATCATATGAGCTTGTATGCCGAATTGGAGGCTAATTTAGCGAGGTGGTTAGAGAGGAAAATTGAAATAAAAAAGAAAAAGCAAAAATTCCTATCGAAGAACTAATAAAAACGGTTATACCGTCTATTTAATTTAACGGGAACTCCCTATCTGTTAAGGTGGGGATGAGAGCAAGTTTCCGGCAAGTCGGGACAGACGATAGTCTGTTAAAGCAAGTCCCACGCCTGTAAAGGCGTGGGAATCTGAGATTTTTGATAACTAAAAATATGTTTAAGTATAATTCGAATTCAGAAGACAAATTAAACAAGATAAATGGAGGTTATATATTTATTTGATGAAAACCAGCTTTATGACTTCTAATTTAAAACCAGTACAAGGTGACGTAGGTTTATTTGGTAAATTAAAAGTAGAAAAAGGTTTAGCTTTATTTCCTGGAAATTTAGAAAAAGCCTTCTCTGTGGCTAAAGAATTAAGATTTTATGGTATAGAAATTTCTGTAGCAGATCCTAAAGAAATTTCTATATCTAAATTAAAAGATTTGGAAAATAAGTACCAGATAAAGGTTTCTGCAATTGCTACGGGAGGGGCAGCGGTTAGGGATGGATTAATATTTTCTTCTCCAGAAAAATTAATCCGCCAGGCAACTATTCAAAGAATTAAAAATCATATAGATTTTGCATCACATTTTGGTTCAGTAGTGGTAATAGGATTAATAAAAGGATGGATAGATGGTAACTATTCTCAATTTGAAGATTATGTCACAGAATGCCTTAAAGAATGTAATGAATATGCAGGAGAAAAAGGGGTAGATATTGCCTTAGAGCCTATTAATCGTTTTCAAGAAGATTTCTTCCACTCTATTTCAGATTGTAAAAAATATTTAGATAGGGTTCAATTTTCTAATGTAAATATGATGATTGATACTTTTCATATGAATATCGAAGATGCAGATATGTGGGAAAATATGCGTCAAGCCAAAGATTATATTATTCATGTTCATTATTCTGATAGTAATCGTTTAGCCCCGGGAATGGGCCACTTTGATTTTGTTAAAATGACTAAAGTTTTAGAAGAAATAAATTATTCCAGATATATTTCTGCAGAGATTTTACCTATTCCTGATTCATATACTGCGGCCAAGCAGACTATTGATAGCATGAATTCTTATTTAAATCAATAGAAGAGAGAGGAGATTAAGAAATAGAAAGTATGGAAAATAAATTTAATTCTATAAAAGATTATAATTTGCCTAAAGAGAAACTAATAAAAATGTATCAAGATATGCTGAAGATTAGATATTTTGAAAATAAAATAACTGATCTTTATTCCAAAGGGTTTATGCCTGGTTTAGCTCATTTATATATTGGGGAAGAAGCTATCGCAGTGGGAGTTTGTAATAATTTAACTGAACGTGACTTTGCTACTAGTACACATCGTGGACATGGACATCTTATTGCTCAGGGTTGTGATCTAAAGAGGATGATGGCTGAGGTTTTAGGCAAGGAAGATGGTTACTGCAGAGGTAAAGGTGGCACCATGCATATTGCAGACTTTAGCAAAGGTATTTTAGGAGCAAACGGCATAGTCGGAGCGGGAATACCTATCGCAACTGGATCAGGTTATTCAGCTAAAGTAAGAGGTACAGACCAAGTGACAGTAGCTTTTTTTGGTGATGCAGCCTCTAATCAAGGGACTTTTCACGAAAGTATAAATATGGCTGCAGCTTGGAAATTACCAGTGGTTTATGTTTGTGAAAATAATTTATACGGGATTTCAGTTGACATACGAAAAGTAACTAATACAAACGATTTAGCTACTCGAGCTTTAGCATATGATATACCTGGGGTTGTGGTTGATGGTAATGACGTATTAGAGGTTTATAGGGTTACCAAAGAAGCCGTAAAGCGAGCTAGAAAAGGAAAAGGCCCCACTTTAATAGAGTGTAAAACTTATCGCTGGAAAGGACATCATCTGGGTGATCCTGGGCGAGTCTATCGTTTAGAAAAAGAAACGAAGGAATGGATGGCACGTTGCCCTATAAAGACCTATAAAGAGAGATTATTAAACGAGAGCGTTGTTACATATAAAGAATTAATCATAATTGAAGAAGATGTAAAACGAATGATAAAAGAAGCTGTTGATTTTGCGATTAAAAGTCCTTACCCTAAAGAAAAAGAAGCTTTTAAAGATCTTTTTACAGAGCAGGAAGGAGTAAAGTAAAATAATGAGAAAAATAACTTATGGTCAAGCAATTTGTGAAGCTATTGATGAAGAAATGGCAAGGGATAAAAATGTAATTTTTTTAGGAGAAGATATTGAAGTATTAGGGGGGAATTTTAGAGCTACTCCAGGGTTATCTGAAAAGTATGGCGGATGGAGAGTTAGGAATACTCCTATTTCTGAGAATAGTTTTACTGGTTTAGGTTTAGGAGCGGCCTTAACTGGTTTACGGCCCATTGTTGAGATTATGTTTTCTGATTTTTTAATGCTAGCTTTAGACCAAATAGGAAACCAGGCAGCCAAAATTCGTTATATGTCAGGAGGCCAGGCTAAAGTACCTTTAACTATACGTACTACTTTAGGAGGAGGACGTTCTACTGCTGCTCAGCATTCTCAAAGCCTTCAGGCAATAGTTTGCCATATCCCAGGCTTAAAAGTGGTAATGCCTTCTTCAGCTGCAGAGGCTAAAGGTTTATTAAAAACAGCAATACGGGATGATAATACAGTTATTTTCTTCGAACATAAGATGGAATACAATAAAACCTATGAAGTACCTGAAAAAGAATATACTATCCCATTTGGAGTAGCTAATGTTCTAAAAAATGGAAAAGATATTACTATTGTTGGGACTTCTAATCAGGCTCTTAAAGCTCTTAAAGCGGCAGAAGAATTAATTAAAGAGGGGATAGATGCAGAGATAATAGACCCTAGGACTTTAGTCCCCTTAGATAAAGATACTATAATTAAGTCGGTAAAAAAGACCGGAAGATTGCTTATTGTGGATGAAGGATATGAACGTTGTGGAGTTGCTGCTGAAATTGCTATGTCAATTTTAAAAGATGTTTTTTATTATCTAAATGCACCTATTGAGCGTTTAACTACTGCAAATGTCCCATTACCATTTAGTATAATATTAGAATTTTCAATTATTCCCGATGAGAAGAAAATTTATCAAAAAGCAAAAGAAATAGTAAAAGGATAGAAAAGGAGAGCGAATAATTAAATGGCAGAATATTTAATAATGCCCAAATTGGGATTTGATATGGACAAGGGAACCATTGCGAGATGGCTCAAAAAAGAAGGGGACTTTATTAAGGAGCAAGAGGTAATCTTTGAGGTAGAAACAGATAAAACTGTTATGGAAGTAGAAGCTCAAATATCTGGTTTCTTAAGAAAGATATTAGTAAAAGAAGGTGAAACTATCCCTGTAACTTTACCTATTGCAATTATAGGCGATAAAGATGAAGGTATTAGCAAAATGATTGAAGAAGCCTATCAAAAATTAGGTAAAGTGATGTTAAAAGAAGGAGAGAAAGCTAAAATTTTGCCTGAAGTTTCTTCGAAAGAGGAGGAAATAAAAGTTTTAAATCCAAAAGAAAAAGAGAAAGAATTAAAGAAGATATCTCCTCGAGCTAAAAGAGTCGCTAAAGAACTAGGAGTTGATGTTAATTTATTAGAAGGCACTGGACCGGAAGGTGTAGTAACTGAAAAAGATGTATTAGATTATTTACAATCAAAAAGGGAAGCATCTAAAACCTTTATTGAAGAAAAAGAAATAGAAAAAAGAATACCATATACAGGTATGCGAAAGATAATAGGGGAGAGGCTTTCTCAAAGTAAATTTAATGCACCTCATATATACTTTACCATATCTGTTGATATGACAAAAGCAATAGGATTTTTGAATACCCACAACACGGATTCTCAATCAAAAATAACG
>Ga0172363_10004037_pt1 | contig 11863 bp, 12 predicted proteins | sample LakKivs2_kivu2a2_FD_114541 | JGI IMG/M metagenome (GOLD analysis project Ga0172363, IMG submission 114541) | Sediment microbial communities from Lake Kivu, Rwanda - Sediment s2_kivu2a2 | ecosystem: Environmental > Aquatic > Freshwater > Lake > Sediment | place: Rwanda: Western Province, Lake... | reverse complement strand
GTGGAAACGAAGCACGTGGCGGTGAACCCGGTCAGCGTTTTGCCCAGGTCTACCAGGCGCCTCTTCCGGTCCACCCACGACCCGAAGGCAACGCCGTTCTTGGAGCGGCCCGACGACGTTCGGCGCGTCTTCTTGGCCCTGCCCGAACCGATCAACATCGCCTTCGCGGTGGGGGCGCTGGCAGGCTTGCGGACGGGCGAAGTCTTGGCTCTGGCATGGCCGGACATTGACCTGGCAGGCCGGCGGATCCGCATTTGGCGGCAAGTCCAAGACGGGCAGCTAACGCCCTTGAAGGATGAGGAACCGAGGGTGATTCTGCTGCAGAACGCCCTGGCGCCCATTTTGGCGGAGTACAAGCTGGCCACGGGCGGCGAAGGATACTTGTTCACACCAACGTTTCCAACCCGTGGCGGTCGGCCTGACTTGGGAACCCCTCCGGGCTTCATCCGGCCGCACACCTTGCTCCGACACCTACGCATCGCCTTGAAGAAGTGCGGCCTGCCCTGCATGACCTGGTATGAATGCACCCGCCACACCTTCGCGAGCTTGTTCGTGCTCGGTGGCGGCTCGCTGGAAGTGCTGCGTGACCTCATGGGGCATAGCTCGGTGACCACGACCGAGCGGTACAGCCACTTGAAGCCTGACCTGTTCGCGGAAAAGAACTACACGGCCATCGAGGTGGACCTTTCCAAGCCTGCCGGCGATGTGGTAGCACTGCGGCCGGCGGAAAATAGCTGCAAAATGACAACCATGCAGCAAGACAGCACACAGCAGCAACTGGCAAAAGTATCTTAGGTTTCAAGTACCTGGCCCCGTAGCTCAGGTGGATAGAGCGGCGGTTTCCTAAACCGTAGGTCGCCTGTTCAAATCAGGCCGGGGTCGCACGATGTGCATGGGGTTCGAACACCTGGCCGGATGCGCCCGATGATCGTCGTCGTCCAGCGCGTTTCTCGCGCCGAGGTGCGCGTCGAGGGTGAGGTCGTCGGCAAGATCGGCCTCGGGCTTGTGATTCTCGCCGGGGTCGAGCGCGGCGATGACCGAGCGGACGCGGACGCGTTGGCACGCAAGCTCGCGGCCCTGCGCATCTTCCCGGGTCGCACGCCCATGGACCTTTCGGTCAAAGACGTCTCCGGCGCGTGCCTGGTCATAAGCCAGTTCACGCTCGCCGGCTCGACCCGCAAGGGCAACCGCCCGAGCTTCGACCGCGCCGAGGATCCGGCCCTCGCCGAGGCCCTGTACGACTACCTGGCGGCCCAGATCCGCGGGCAAGGCATCGAGGTCGCCACCGGGCGCTTCGCCGCCCACATGGACGTGGATCTGGTCAACGACGGCCCCGTGACCTTCGTCATGCAAGCGCGCGGTGGGGGACTTGTGGGAGAGTAGGAGCATGAGATAGAGCGCGACGCTGAGAAGACCGCGCAGTCCGGTCGTCACCCACGAACCGGCCTGCGGCCAGATCGCCTGCAGCAAGGCAGGCACCGCGTACCACAACCCCACGGCCAGGCCGACCAGGGTGACCGCCGTGACCACGGCCACGGCCAGGGTGAGGAAGCGCAGCTTGCGGCTGGCGAAGACCAGGCCCGCTCCGCGCACGGCCAGCAGCAGGCCGCGCCCCGGATCGATCAGGCTGCCGAACACGCCCCCGCGCCGCAGATCGGGACAGGAGAGATGCGGCGGCGGCCCTGGCTCGACGTTCATCCCGCCCTGCCTGCCATCACGCTCCGGTTCGCTGCCGCCGCCGTGACACTCGCCTACGCGTAGTTGATCAGGACTTCGACCGGCACGCGCCCGAGGCGGTCTCGCCCCTTCAAGAAGTCGAGCTCGATGACAAAGGCGGCGGACACCACCTCGGCGCCCAGACCCTGCAACAGCTTGATGGCCGCAGCCGCGGTGCCGCCCGTGGCGAGCAGGTCGTCGACCAGGGCCACGCGCGCGCCGGGCGCCACCGCGTCCGCGTGCGCCTCGATGGTGTCGGTGCCGTATTCGAGGGCGTACGACTCCTGGCGCGTCTTCCACGGCAGCTTGCCCGGCTTGCGGATGGGCACGAACCCGAGCCCCATCTCGGCCGCCACGGCCGCGCCGAAGATGAAGCCGCGCGATTCGATGCCGACGATGGCTTGCGGGCGCGACGGCGCCAGGCGCCGGCACAGTTGCTCGATGCAGGCGCGGAAGGCCGGCCCGTTGCCGAGCAGCGGGGTCACGTCGCGGAACAGAATCCCGGGCTTGGGGAAGTCGGGGATGTCGCGAATCAGGGCACGGAGGTCGATAGCGGATGGGGCGCTGGCAGACATGGGCTGTTTCTACTTCAAAGGCGGCAGGAACTGCATCGGATCTTGCGGGGTATCGCGCACGCGGACCTCGAAGTGCAGGTGTGGAGCGGTCGAGCGGCCGGTGTCCCCTACCCGCGCGATCATCTGGCCGACCTCTACCCGGTCGCCGGTGTGCACGAGAAGCACGGAGTTGTGCGCGTACACCGTGACCAGGCTGTCCTTGTGCCCGACCACCACCATGTTGCCGTAGCCGCGCACCTGGTCTCCGGCGTAGATCACCTTGCCTTCCGCGGCGGCGAACACCGGCGTGCCGATGGGCGCGCCCATGTCGATGCCCTCATGCATCCTGCCCCAGCGCTTGCCGAAACGCGACGACACGCGCGGCTTCGCCAAGGGCCAGCGCAGCGGCGCCTTGGAAGCGCTGGGCGGCGGAGGCGGCGCAGCCTCGGCGGGGGACGGACCTTGGGCAGGGGCAGGCGGAGCGGGCTCGGTCTGCTCCGAGGCCTGGGGGCTGGCCAGCAAGAACACCGGCCGCCCCGGGGCCAAAAGCTCGTTGCGACGGAGGCCGTTGATTTCGAGGAAGTCCTCGAGCGGAATTCCCGCCTTCTGCGCGATCGAGGCCGAGGTCTCCCCTGCCTCGACCAGGTGCCACGCGCCCGGCAGGTGGTCCACGTGAAGCGGCTTGTCCGCGTCGGCCGTGGCGCAGCCGAACGCCAAGAGCATGCACAACGGACCTGAGATTCTTCCTGGACGAGCGGCCATGCCTCCTTCTCCCCTACACCGTCCTGGGTGCGGAGTCCATTACCCAAAGTGGGGCGGTATACAGACACGGCCCCTCGGGTGTAGATTGCCGCCATGATTCAGGCTAGCTTGAAAAGGGCGGGCTACCGGCCCGGCAGGCGATCCCCCGGCCACCATGCGGCCAGGCGGTCCAGGGTCGGCCGGTGGGTGAGGTCGAGACCGAGGGCGGTCACGGACACCAGCCCCTGGGCGATGGCGGTGCAGTCGGAGCCGGGTACGTCGGGGCCCTTTTCCTCCGGGCCGCCGATCCAATAGTAGTCGCGCCCGCGCAGATCCTTGCGCACGGAAACCTGGTCGCGATAGATGCGGTGGCCGAGGGTGGTCGGGCGCAGCCCGCGCACCGGCCCGGCGGGAAGGTTCACGTTGAGCAGGGTGCCAAGCTCGATGGCGCCGGGGCCGCGGCCCAGGATGTCGCGCACCAGCTCGACGGCAAAGGCGGCCGCGTGGCTGAAGTCCTGCGGATTCTGCCGCTCCAGCGAGAACGCGATGGCCGGCACCCCGCGCAGGGCGCCCTCGAGCGCGGCTCCCACGGTGCCGGAGTAGAAGACATCCGAGCCCAGGTTGAAGCCGTTGTTGATCCCGGACAGGCACAGGTCCGGCTGGCGCGGCACCAGGTGGTGGAGCGCGAGGTAGACGCAGTCCACCGGGGTGCCGTCGATGGCCCACGTCCTCGGCGCCACCTTCTCGACGCGCAGGGGGCGGTCAAGGCTGATGCTGTGCGAGGCCGCGCTGCGCTCGCCATCGGGCGCCGCGATGAGCACCTCTCCCACCGGGTCAAGGGCGGCGGCGAGCGCTTGGATGCCCGGCGCCTCAACGCCGTCGTCGTTGCTGATGAGAATGAGCGGATGCATTCACCGATGAAATACTTGTCGGGGCGACTGGATTTGAACCAGCGACCCCCTGACCCCCAGTCAGGTGCGCTAACCAGGCTGCGCCACGCCCCGATATGTCCTAGAGAGGATGCGAAATGTAGTGGACCTAGGGCTCTTCCACAAGCCCAATCAGATCCAGAACCGCGCGCTTGATCTTGCGCATCGTCTCGACATCCACCTCGGGCGGAGGCAGGGGCGGCGGCGCGGCCTCGTCTTCCCCGAGCTCGCGCAAATGGCTGCGCGCGCCCGCGATGGTGAAGCGTCGCTCGTAAAGCAGTTTGCGAATGCGCAGGAGCTGTTCCACATCCTGGCGGCGGTACAGGCGCTGGCCCGAACGGGTTCGCTCCGGCTTGATGGAGTGGAATTCGGTTTCCCAGTAGCGCAGGACGAAAGGCTTGAGCGCGCATAGACGCGCCACCTCGCCGATCTTGAAGAAGGGCTTGTCCGGTAGGGCGTTCGGGTCGACCGGCGCCGAGGCGCGTCTTTTCAACGGCTCCCTCGGCATAGGAACCTAGGCGGGCGGCGGCTCGCCGTTGAGGGAATTCTTGAGGACCTGGCTGGGTTTGAAGGTCAGCACCCGCCGGGCCGTGATGGTGATTTCTTCGCCGGTTTGCGGATTGCGTCCGGTGCGCGAGTTCTTGTCCCGGACGACGAAATTGCCGAAGCCGGAGATCTTGATCTTTTCCCCTCGCTCGAGGCTGGACTTGATCGTGTCGAAGACGGTCTCGACAATTTCCGCTGCTTCCTTCTTGGAGAAGCCACCCACCTTCTCGTAGACGGTCTCGACGATATCAGCCTTGGTCATGTCCGCTATGTTCTCACAATCCCCAATGCTGTCAAAGAGATGGAGGGCACAGGTGCACCGGGGAGTCGATCCGGAATGGTGGAAACAGCGGATCGCCGCGGCAGCTATCACCTCCTGGGGGCTGGCGTTGCGCCTGCCACATCCGGACAATCCCCGGCTGCTGCTCCGCGCCAACGGCGACCGGTGCTCTCAGCAAGGGTTCGCTGCGGCTTCGTCGAAAGATACTACCGTACCTGGATCCCGAAGGCCGCGGCGAGGGCGGCGACGACGCGCTTGTGGGCCAGGTCAGCCTCGGCGTCGGTGAGGGTTCGATCTGCAGCCCGGTAGGTCATGGTCCACAGGACCCCCTTCTTGCCCGCCGGGACGTACTTGGGATCGCGGAAATCCTCGAGCACGGCCAGCTCGGAAAGCAGGGGCTCGTTGGCCGAGAGGAAGGCTTTGCGCTGGGCGGCAGCGGGGATTGCGAGATCGATCCAGAAGGAAACGTCGCGGCTTACGGCCGGAAAGCGCGGCGGCGCCGAAACGCGCAGCGGGGCGACTGCCGCGGCCAGAGCGGCGATTTCCAGCTCGAAGTAGAAGGCGATGGCTTCGATGCCCAGCTTGTGCGCCGCCGCGGGATGCAGCTCGCCCAGGCTCCCGAGCAGGTCGCCCTTGGCGCCGCGCACGCGGGCCGAGACACCCGGGTGCAGGAACGGCACCTCGGCCGGCGGCTCGAAAGCGATCCCGCTTGCGCCGAAGCCACGCGCGAGGGCTTCGACCACTTGCTTGAGGTCGAAGAAATCGAGCGGCTCGCCCGGCTTGAGCCAGCCCGAGCGATTGCCGGCCAGAAGCCCCGCGGCGTAGGTGCTCTCAAGCGGCGCCTCGTCGTCTTGGGATGGGCGCCGCACGATGGTCCCGACCTCGTAGAGCCAGGCGTCGGAGACCCCACGCGCGAGGTTGCGCCGCAGGGCATCGGCCAAGCCGGGCAGAAGCGAGGTGCGCATGACCTCGTAGTCGGCGGAAATCGGGTTGCGCAGCGCGATCCCCTGGCCGAGCTGCGGGTCGTCGCCGCCGATGGCGGCGAGCGCGGCCTTGGGCACGAAGGCCCAGGAGACGATTTCCGAGAGCCCGGCGGAGGCGAGGAGCAAGCGCGCGCGATCAGCCGGCCCCTCGGGGCTCCGCATCTCGGTCGCGTTGCTGGCGATGCGCTCTTTGCGCGCGGGCTTGGCGTATTCGCCCAGGCGCAGGACTTCCTCGACCAGATCCTCGGGGATGGCAAGGTCGGGCCGGAAAGACGGCACGGTGACGCGAAGGTTCTGTCCGCCCGTCTCGCAGGTGATGCCCAGGCGGGCAAGCTGGTCCTTGGCGAAAACCAGGGAATACTCGCCGCCGCTCACCCGGCGCAGGCATGCCTGGGAAAGCTCGACGGTCACGGTTTTGGGCGGCCGCGGAAAGCGATCGACGTGCGCATGCACCAGGCTGCCTCCCCCCAGCTTGGCCATGAGCGAGGCGGCCCGCAGCGAGGCGAAGGCGATCCCGTTCGCGTCCACGCCGCGCTCGTAGCGGTAGGACGCCTCGGAGGGAATGCCCAGGCGCTTGGCGGTGCGGCGAATGCTGGGCGGGTCGAAGGTGGCGGCTTCCAGGAGGACGTTGCGCGTGGAGTGCGAGACCTCGCTCTTGGCACCGCCCATCACGCCCGCGATGGCCACCGGGCCGCGCGCATCGGTGATGAGCAGATCCTCGGGGACCAAATCGCGCCTCTGCCCATCGAGGGTGTCCATGCCCTCGCCTGCCTGCGCCCGGCGCACGATGATTCGGCCGGCAAGCTTGTCGAAGTCGAAGGCGTGCAAGGGGTGACCGGTTTCGAGCATCACGTAGTTGGTCACGTCCACCACGTTCGAGATGGGGCGCATCCCGCAGTGGCGCAAGCGTAGGCGCATCTCGATGGGACTTGGGCCAATCGCAAGCCCGGTGACAAAGCGCGCTGTGTAGCGCGGACACCCCTGGCTGTCCAGGATCTCCACCTCCATGGTCGGACCGGCCTCGACCACGGCGGTCTTGTCGATGCTCGGCCAGCGCAGCCGGGCGCCAAAGTGCGCGGCCAGCTCGCGGGCGATGCCGATGTGGGAAAGCGCATCCGGCCGGTTGGGCGTGACGTTGACCTCGAAGATGTCGTCTGCCGCGCCCACCAACTTGGCCACATCGTCGCCTGGCGAGGCCGAGGTTGACATAATCAAGATTCCGTCAACTTCCTCCGACAACCCCATCTCGCCCTCGCTGCACAGCATGCCCGGCGAGAGCACCCCGCGCACCTCGCGTGCTGCGATGATTCTGCCCCCCGGCAGGCTCGCCCCGGGCAGGGCCCAGCACACGCGGTTGCCGGCTTCGGGCACATTGGGGGCGCCGCACACGACTTCCTCTTCACGGCCTCCCGCGCGCACGCGCACCAGGCGCAGCTTGTCGGCCTTGGGGTGCGGACGGATGGCCAGCACCTCGGCCACCACGACACCTGCAAGCTCGCGGCCCTTGGCCTCCATGCCTTCCACTTCCAGGCCTTGGCTGGTCAGGGCGGCGGCCGCAGCCTCGGCGTCAACCTCGGGGGGAAGCTCGACGAGCTCGCGCAGCCAGTTAAAGGAGATCTTCATCTGTCGACCCTATCCCGCTGGAAACTGACGCAAAAAGCGCAGGTCGTTTTCGTAGAACAGGCGCAGATCCGTGACCCCGTACTTGAGCATGGCCATGCGCGACAGGCCCATACCGAAGGCGAAGCCGGTGACGTCGTACTTGTCGTAGCCGACGGCCTTGAAGACGTTGGGGTGGACCATGCCTGAGCCGGCGATTTCGAGCCAACCGGAGCCCTTGCACAGGCGGCAGGTGGTGCGCGCGGGAAGCTTGCCCCGGCACAGAAAGCACGAGGCATCGACCTCGGCCGAGGGCTCGGTGAAGGGGAAGAAGCTCGGGCGCAGCCGGATGTCGGTCTCGGGGCCGAAGAAGCGCTGGACGAACACGATGAGGGTGGCCTTCAAGTCCTCGAAGCTCACGTTCTTGTCCACGTGCAGGCCCTCGCACTGCGGGAACATGGGGGTGTGGGTGGCGTCGTCGTCGCGGCGGAAGACGTTGCCGGGCGCGATGATCTTCACCGGCGGCGGCCCGGCCAGCATGGTGCGCACCTGCACCGGCGAGGTGTGGGAGCGCAGGATGCGGCCGCCCTCGACGAAGAAGGTGTCCTGCATGTCGCGCGCGGGGTGGTCCGGCGGCGTATTTAGGGCATCGAAGTTGTTCCACTCGGTCTCGATGAGCGGACCCGTGCGCACCTCGTAGCCCATGCCGAGGAAGATCTGCTCGATCTCCATGCGCACCCGGGTCAGCGGGTGCAAGGTGCCGGCCGGCTGGCCGCGGCCGGGCAAGGTCACGTCGACGGTGCGCAGAAGGTCGCTTGCCAGAGCGGACTTGGCCAGGCTGGCCAGGCGCTCCTCGACCAGCTTCTCGATGCCCTCGCGGGCGCGATTGGCGGCCGCGCCCACTGCCGGCCGGTCGGCCGCGGGAATGCGGCCGAGCTGCTTCATGAGATCGGTCGCCCTGCCCTTCTTGCCGAGGTAGCGCGACTGCGCCAGCCGGATCTCCACCTCGGTTGCGAGTCCGGAGATCTCGGCGGAGAAATCCGCCAGCAACGCCTCGAACGAGCGAACGAGGTCTTGGGCGGTCGCGGCTCCCTCGCTAGCCATCGTGGCTAGCCCGCCTGCGCGGCTTCGGCGATTCTCTTGAAGGCGCCGGGATCGCTGATAGCGAGGTCCGCGAGGATCTTGCGGTCGATGGCGATGTTGGCCTTGGCCAGCCCGGCGATGAGCTTCGAATAGGAAACGCCGACTTCCCGAGCCGCCGCGTTGATGCGCGCGATCCATAGAGAGCGGAAGTCGCCCTTCCGCTTGCGCCGATGGAAGTAGGCGTAGCGCCACTTGCGATGGACCGCCTCTACCGCCGCCTTCCAGAGCTTCGAACGACCGCCGCGGAAGCCCTTGGCAACCTTGCGAATGCGGTTGCGCCTTCGTCTTGACTTGTAACCACCTTTAACGCGGGGCATGAATCAGACTCCTACTTGGGTACAGCAGCCGACCTTCTCATCATCATGGCAATCCATAGGGAATCATCGCCTTGATCTGGTGCTCCTGGGACTTGGCGATGTAGCCACCATGGCGCAGCTTGCGCTTGTTGCCCGGCCGCTTGGGGGTAAGAATGTGCCGCAGGTAGGCGCGCTTACGCTTGATGCGGCCGTTGGCCGTGAGCTTGAAGCGCTTCTTCGCCGCGCTCTTGGTCTTCATCTTGAGCTTGGGCATGAGAGGGGCGCAGTATATCCACGGCAGAGGCTGGTGCAAGCAATTCCGCAGGTCGTACCTGGGCAGATCCTAGGTATTGGGCCCGGCTGGCCCTCCACCCTGGGGGGTCGTGGGGCCGACGCCGCCTGGGCCCGGCCGGACAGGAGGAGTCTGGGGCGCTTGCGGTGCCTGCGAGGCCTGCTGCGCCTGTGTCTGCTGCACCGATGCGGCGGAACGCACCACGCCTGTGCGCGGTCCAAGGACCATAATCATGCGCCGCCCTTCCATCGTGGCCCTCTGCTCGATGACCGCGATCTCGGCTACCTGCTTGGACACCAGGTCCAGTATGGCGTGGCCGGTTTCAGGGTGCACGATTTCGCGCCCGCGGAAGACGATCATGAGTCGCACTTTGTTGCCTTCGCCGAGGAAGCGGCGGATGTGCTTGAGCTTGAAATCGAAGTCGTGGGTATCGGTCTTGGGCCGGAACTTGATCTCTTTGATGACCACCGTGGACTGGTGCCGGCGCGAGGCCTTTTCCTTCTTGGACTCCTGGTACTTGAAGCGGCCGAAGTCCATGATGCGGCACACCGGCGGCACCGCCCGGGGGCTCACCTCGACCAAGTCTAGCCCCTCGTCCTCCGCCATCCGGAGGGCTTCGTGGGTCGGTAATATGCCCGCCTGGCTGCCGTCGCTGCCGATGAGCCGCACCTCGGGCACGCGAATGCGGCGCCCGACGCGGTAGTTGTCTGCAATCCTCCCCGGGCCGCGCCCGGACCCTTGATAGCGGCCTGGTCTTGCGATGCTCTTTCCTCCTGCTTCTGCCTACGCGGGCCTGCGCTTGGCTTCGCCGAGCGCGGGAATTGCCGCCTCGGCGACCAGTCGTTTGGCCAGCTCGTCGATGGGCTGGGCGGGGAGCTGCTTGCCGTCGCGCGTGCGCGGCGAAACCACGCGCGAAGCCATGTCACGCTCGCCGACCACCAGCATGTAGGGAATCTTCTCGAGCTGGGCGCGCCGGATCTTGGCGTTCAGCTTGTCCGGCGACAGATCACTGTCCATGCGCAGCCCGGCGGCGGCGAGCGCGGCCTCGACCTCGCAGCCATAGGCGTCCGCCTTCTCGCTCACCGTGATGACCCGGGCTTGCACCGGCGCCAGCCACATGGGGAAGGCGCCTGCATAGTGCTCGATGAGCACGGCGAAAAAGCGCTCGACGGAGCCGAAGAGGGCGCGGTGGATCATCACCGGCCGCTTGCGCGAGCCGTCTTGGGCCACGTACTCCAGATTAAACCGCTGCGGCATCTGGAAATCGAGCTGGAAGGTGGTGCACTGCCACTCGCGGCCGATGGCGTCGCGGATCCTGAGGTCGATCTTGGGGCCGTAGAAGGCGCCGCCGCCCTCGTCGACTTCGTAGCGCATCCCCGCGGTATCGAGGACGCGGTGGATGGCTGCCTCGGCGTCATTCCAGGCCTGGATTTCGCCCATGAAGTCCGCCGGCCGGGTGGCCAGGAAGGCCTTCACGTCGGCGAAGCCGAACAGGTTGAGCAGGTCGAGCCCGAAGCGCAGGCAACCGGCCATCTCGGACTCGATCTGGTCTTCGCGGATGAAGAGGTGGGCGTCGTCCTGGGTGAAGCCGCGTACCCGCAGAAGCCCGTGCAGCACGCCCGAGCGCTCGTAGCGGTAGACCGTGCCCAGCTCGGCGTAGCGCACGGGCAGGTCGCGGTAGGAGCGTAGCTGCGAGCGGTAGATGGCGATGTGGAAGGGGCAGTTCATGGGCTTGACCAGGTAGCGCTGGCCTTCCAGCTCCATGCCGCCGAAGAGGCTGTCCTTGTAGTGGGCCATGTGGCCCGACTGGATGAGAAGCTGCTCGCGCGCCACGTGCGGCGAGTACACCGGCTGGTATCCGTGGCGAACGACTTCCTTGCGGATCATGTCCTCGAGCACCTCGCGCACCACGGCGCCCTTGGGGTGCCAAAGCACGAAGCCGGGACCGACCACCTCGTCGAACGAGAAGAGGTCGAGCTGCCTGCCCAGCACGCGGTGGTCGCGGCGCTTGGCCTCTTCCAGGCGCTCGAGGTGGGCCGAAAGCTCCTCCTTCGAGCCGAAGGCGGTACCGTACACGCGCTGGAGCTGCGCCTTCTTCTCGTCCCCGCGCCAGTAGGCGCCGGCAAAGGACAAGACCTTGAAGACCTTGATGTCGCCGGTGCGCGCCACGTGCGGACCGGCGCACAGGTCGATGAAATCCCCGTGCTGGTAGAGCGAAATCTCTTCGCCCTCCGGGATCGAGTTGATGATCTCGACCTTGTAGGTCTCGCCCCGCTCGCCGAACAGCTTGAGCGCCTGGGTGCGCGAGATGACCATGCGCTCGAAGGGCAGGTCCTGGGCGATGATCTTGGCCATCTCGGCTTCGATGCGCTCGATGTCCTCGGGCACGAAGGGCTCGGTGTCGAAGTCGTAGTAGAAGCCGTTTTCGATGGCAGGTCCGATGGTTACCTTGGCCTTGGGGCGCAGGCGGCGGACGGCATCAGCCATGACATGCGAGGCTGAATGACGCATCCGCGACAAAGGATCGTCAGGCACATCCCCCTTGTCGCGGGGACGAACGGGCTCACTCACGGTTCATACTCTCCGCGCGCGGGGCTGGTATGCGCCAGCCGCGCGATCTTCTTGGTCAACGGGTGGGGAGAGTTCAACGGCTTCATACCATAGCATCCGGCGTGGACTCTTGCTCGGGATCTTCTTATTAATGGGAACCCTGGGAGGGTTCCCAAACCCTCCCGCGATGGTCCGCGTCGAGCAAAGCTCGACGCTCCCCACGCGGATCTTAAT
>Ga0172363_10004036_pt1 | contig 11863 bp, 11 predicted proteins | sample LakKivs2_kivu2a2_FD_114541 | JGI IMG/M metagenome (GOLD analysis project Ga0172363, IMG submission 114541) | Sediment microbial communities from Lake Kivu, Rwanda - Sediment s2_kivu2a2 | ecosystem: Environmental > Aquatic > Freshwater > Lake > Sediment | place: Rwanda: Western Province, Lake... | reverse complement strand
TTTGCTCATGCAGGAGCTGCAAATTATGTTTACGAACCAAGTTATAAACAGATAGTTAAAATGATTAAAAATTTAAGAGCTAATAGTCCATGGTCAACAAATGCTCTTCAATTCAGTGGCGGAGAACCAACGTTAAGAAATGATTTGCCAGAGTTGATAAAAGAAGCAAAAAAAGCTGGGATAACCCATGTCGAAGTAAACACGAACGGCATAAGGTTATCTGAAGATTTGTATTATTTTAAAAAACTAATAAAAGCTGGTTTGGATACCATTTACCTTCAATTCGACGGTTTAAAAGATGATATATACAAAAAATTACGAGGAAGAAAAGATACTCTATCAATAAAAAAGAAAGTAATCGAGAATGCAAGAAAGTTAGGTATGAATTCAATTGTCCTGGTTGTTACTCTTGCAAAAGGAGTCAACGATAATGAATTAGGTAATATAATTCAGTATGCAGTAGATAACAAAGATGTAATTAGATGTATGAATATTCAACCTATTTCTATGGCTGGAAGAGCTAAGAAAGATGTGATGAGAAAACTTAGAATTACTATACCAGACACGATGAAATTAATAGAAAAACAGACTGACGGTATCATTTCCAGATGGGATTGGAGACCAGTTAATTGGCCTTTACCTGTAGCAAAAGGAATGGGAGTGTTGAATAATAAAATGTACCCTGAATTTACTATGCATCCTCATTGTGGTGCTTCCACTTTCCTTGTTGTAGAAAATGATGAATCATTTAAACCGATAACAAAATATGTAGATGTGGACAAGTTTGCTGGAGTTTTCTGGAATATATACTATCTTGGGATAAATGGCAAAAAAACAAGGGCAAAGATTGAAGCGTTTAGATTTCTTCCGATGGTTAAATCAAAATTAATTAGGAGTCTAATCAAAGGTGTAATGACAAAGGGGAGTTATGAAGCACTTGGAGACCTGATGAATAGAGTGATAATGATAGGAATAATGCATTTTCAGGATGTATGGAACTTTGACGTAGATAGAGTACAAAGATGTGCAATTCATTATTCGTTGCCTGATGGTACTATAAGATCTTTCTGTACGTACAATAGTCTTTATAGACATGATGTTGAAAAGAAATATTCAATTCCAATAAAACAATGGATGAAAAAGAATAGAAAGAAACTCACAGAATACAATTGATCACGTTTTCTTTAAAAAATTCAAAAAAATATTTGATTCATTATTTAGTATCTTAAAATATATGTTAAAGTAAATTAAGTATTTTTAAAGTCTTCTCGATAAATTATTATTCCCAAGAAGTTGTGGTCATAGATTACACTAAACACAACATGTTGTACTTTTTGGTGGTAAAATGAAGTGCCCGTATTGTTCATCAACTGACACAAAAGTCATCGATAAACGAGCTTCTCCTGAAGAAGGAATGAATCGTAGAAGAAGAGAATGTATGAAGTGTGGCAAAAGATTTACTACTTATGAAAGAATCGAGATGACTGACCTTTCTGTGATAAAAAAAGATGGAAGAAAACAAGAATTCAACAGAGAAAAATTAAGAACTAGCATCTTGAAAGCATGCGAGAAGAGGCCAATCAGCTATAGAGATATAGAGAGAGTTGCTAACAAGATTGAAAGAAAAATCAGGGACCTTGGAAAGTCAGAAGTAAAAACCAGCTTGATCGGGGAAATGGTGATGGCTGAATTAAAACCTTTGGATGAAGTTGCTTATGTTCGTTATGCATCATATTATAGACCTTTTTCTGATGTTCAATCATTCCAAAGAGAGTTGAAGAGAATAAGAACTTTCAGCAGAGGAAAAATAACTAAAATCAAGAAAAGGGATGGAAGAATCGTCAGGTTTGATCAGAGAAGGATTACAGAAGCTATATGGAAGGCTGCTCAAGCTGTAGGTGGCGAGGATAGAAAAATAGCTGAAGATCTTTCAAATGAAGTCGTAGAAATTCTAAAAGAAAAATACAGTCACAAGATACCTACTGTAGAAGAAGTACAGGATGTAGTCGAAAAAGTATTGGTCGAGAATGGGCATGCGCAGACTGCTAAGGCGTACATTCTATATAGAGAACAGCACAAGAAAGCAAGAGATATGAAAGAACTTTTGTTGAATGCTGGCACTCTTGTTGAAGGTTATATCAACATGGACGATTGGAGAGTAAAAGAGAATGCAAATATGGGTTTCTCTTTTTCAGGATTGACTTGGCATGTTGCTGGATCTGTAATGGCACACTATGCTCTCAATCATATTTATCCGAAAGAAATTGCTCAAGCTCATATTGAAGGCGATTTTCATCTTCATGATTTGTATGCAAGTATAGCAGGATACTGTGCAGGTTGGAGTCTTAGGCAACTAATCATGGAAGGTTACAATGGTGTTCCTGATAGAGTTGAATCAAAACCTCCAAAACATTTGAGAGCTTTGCTTGGACAGATGATGAATTTTCTTGGAACTTTGCAGCATGAATGGGCAGGGGCTCAAGCCTTCTCTTCATTCGATACTTATCTTGCTCCTTTTGTGAGGCAGGATGGTTTGGATTACAAAGAATTGAAACAAAATATTCAAGAATTAGTTTTTAATCTTAATATCGGATCTAGATGGGGAGGACAGTGTGTCAGTGAAGATACAGAATGTTTAACAGAAAATGGATGGAAAAAATACAGCGAGATAGAGAATGAAAAAATAGCCACTTTTAACATGAGCAATGGAAAAATAGAATTCCTTAAACCAGAAAGAATTGCTTCATACGATTATGATGGATATCTTGTAAGGTTAAAGAACAGGACACAAGAACAATTGATTACTCCAAACCATAGAGTTGTAAGAAAGAAGTTTAATTCTGATGTGTTCGAATTCACAGAAGCACAAGAATTGTCCGCGTTCAAGACACCAATCTTGATTCCTTTGGCTGGAGAGACTGAGAACAATAAAGAAATCGATGATAATCTTGTTAAACTATTAGCTTGGCTTGTTTCTGAAGGTTGCTTTTCTGACGGTCAGAGAGAAAGGGTTATGATTTACCAATCTGAAAAACATCAAAAAAAATGTAACGAAATCAGAAGGATTCTTAGAAATTTAGGTTTTAAATGGGATGAGACAAAGAAAAAGTCTGGCTTTTCCAAGATACCATGTATTAGATTTAGACTTAATCAAGATAGTTCCAGAAAAATAAGAAATTTAATAGATTCCAAAAAAATCCCAGATGAAATCAAAAAATTATCCAAAAGGCAAGTTAAGCTTTTCATAGATACTTATGTTAAAGGTGATGGCTTTGTCGAAAAGAATGGAAGGACGAGAATCGTTACAAAAGATTTAGACGTAAAAAACAGTATACAAGAATTGTGTTCCTTGTGTAATTATGGCTCTACAAACAGTTTAAGAGAAAATGGGGTTTGGCAGGTTAACATAATAAGAAATCCAGTTGCTTCTATAACAAAATTGGACCGGATTAGATATAAGGGTAAAGTTTGGTGTCCGACAACAAAAAATGGGACTTTTATTGCAAGAAGAAAAGGTAAAGTCTTCATTACAGGGAATACTCCCTTTACTAATATAACTCTTGACTGGAGAATTCCAGAAGATTTAAAAGATAATCCTGTCGTCATCGGTGGAGAAACTAATGGCAATGTTTATGGTGATTATCAGGATGAAGTTGACATGATCAACAGGGCATTCATAGAAGTCATGAAAGAGGGGGATAAAAATGGAAGAGTGTTCACTTTTCCCATACCGACGTATAATATAACTAAAGATTTTGACTGGGGTTCTGATAATACCAATTACTTGTTTGAGATGACTGGAAAGTATGGTCTGCCTTATTTCCAGAATTTTGTCAACAGTCACTTGAGACCTGGGGATGTTAGAGCGATGTGTTGTAGATTGCAGTTGAATATGAAAGAATTGAGAAACAAGACTGGTGGACTCTTTGGGTGGGGTGAATCCACTGGTTCGATTGGAGTCGTCACTATTAACATGCCTAAGATTGGATATCTTTCAAAGGATGAGAACATGTATTTTGAAAGATTGGAAAAGATAATGACCCATGCTAAAAATTCTTTGGAAATAAAAAGAAAAATTATCAACAGGAATTTTGAGAAGGGATTGTTGCCATATACTAAAAGATATTTAGGGCATTTGAACCATCACTTCTCTACGATTGGTTTGGTTGGAATGAATGAATCATGTCTGAACTTCTTCGGAAAGAATATTGCAACAAAAGAAGGGAAGGCATTTGCTTTGAAAGTCTTGAAGTTCATGAGAGATAAACTCGTGGAATTCCAGAACGAGACTGGCCATATATACAATCTAGAAGCAACACCTGCTGAGGGAACATCTTATCGTCTTGCTAGAATAGACAAGAAAAATTATCCGAATATAATAACAGCTGGGAAAGGTGCTCCTTATTATACCAATTCTACTCATCTACCTGTCAATTTCACTGATGATATTTTTGAGGCTTTAAAGCATCAGGACGATCTTCAGACTATGTACACGGGGGGAACAGTCTTCCATGGTTTTATCGGAGAGAAGATTGAAGATGGAGAGGCTGTAGCTGAACTTGCAAAGAGAATTTCACACAACTTCCATTTGCCTTATTTCACTATCACTCCGACGTTCAGTATCTGTCCTGTCCATGGATATATAAGCGGGGAGCATTTCCGTTGTCCTTTCCCGCATACTCAAGAACAATTGAAGAGATTTGGAGTTAAAATGGGTGGTTGAAATGAAAAAAGAGAAAGTTTGTGTTCCGTGTGAGGTTTATTCAAGAGTTGTTGGATATTATAGACCTGTTCAGAGTTGGAATGAAGGGAAACAAGAGGAATTCAAGGATAGGAAAGAGTTTGTTGTTAAATAATCGTTTTATAAAAAAATTTCAATATTCAGTTATTGGTAATTCTTTATGATGATAAAAGGTCTTCAAAAACTCTCCTTGATAGAATATCCAGGAAAAATCTCAGCCATAGTCTTCTTAGGAAATTGCAACTTCAGATGTCACTTCTGTTACAACACAGACTTGGTAAAGAATTACGATAAATTACCAGACATTCCAGAGAAAAATATATTAGAATTTTTATCAACAAGAAAAGGTTTATTAGATGGATTAGCAATAACAGGTGGAGAACCTACTCTCCATAAAGATCTACCAGATTTCATCAAGAAAGTAAAGGATTTAGGATTCTTGGTCATGCTCGAAACAAACGGTTCTAATCCAAAGATGTTGAAAGAATTGATCGACAAGAAACTAGTCGATTACATTGCCATGGATATCAAAGCTCCTTTAGAAAAATATGATGAAGTAACAGGAGTTAAAGTTAACAAGAAGAAGATTCAAGAGAGCATAGACATCATCCATAATTCTGGAATAGATTACGAGTTCAGAAGTACAGTGATACCGAAACATTTTAAGAAAGAAGATGCTCTTGCTATAGGAAAATGGTTGAAAGGTTCGAAAAGATTTGTTCTTCAACAGTTCAGATCAGATAAGACTTTGGATGAGAATTATAAGAAAATGGAAGCTTATTCTCCTGAAAAGATGAAAGAATTTGTAGAGATAATGAAACCATTCTTTGATTTTGTTAAAGTAAGAGGAATATAAAACTTTTATTTACAAAATTGTATTATTAATTTAGAAAAAAATATTTTTGTGTCTTAATGGTTCATTTTAAAGATTATTCAGGCAAGAGATCAGGAAGAATAAGAAGAGCCTATCAGTTAAGAAGGTTTGTTCAATCATATGGAGGCAATCAAAGAGAAACAAGTACTCCTGGAGAAACAGAGAATAAAGGTAATAACCCTCGTTCTCAGCCAGATTTGATGATATTATATGGTAAAAATGGTAAAAAAATAATCATAGGTCCGGGAGGTATAATAGTCACTAATCCTTCGAGTGGAAATCCATTGCCAGATGGTACTAGTAGTTCAGATAAGTATACAAAACCTCTTCAACCAGATAAGTTAGAATATATTCATTTTCTTTTAAAGAGATGAACAACTTTTATAAACATTGACAACAAGAAAATAATATTCCATTGGTGATATCATGGAATGCAGACAACCTAAAAACTTAAAATCTTGTCCATGTACTTATCCTGGTTGCAGTAGGAAAGGATTATGTTGTGAATGCTTAAGACATCATCTAGAAAACAGAGAATTGCCTGCCTGTTGTTTTCCGCCAGAAGTAGAAAAAACATACGACAGGTCTTTCGAAAGATTCATAGAAGTGATAAAGAGTGGTAAGTAAAGAAGATGTGATGAAAGTATTGAAAGAATGTTATGATCCTGAAATAGGCATCAGTCTGGTTGATTTAGGCCTAATATACGATGTAAAAGTAGACAAAGATAAAGTAAGAATAAAGATGACTTTAACAACACCTGGCTGCCCGATGCATGGTATGATGGCAGAAGATGTAAAAGAAAAAGTGAGTAAAATTAAAGGAGTGAAAGGCGTGAACGTAGATATAGTCTTTGATCCTCCATGGACACCAGACAGGATGTCGAAAGAAGCAAAGAAGATGTTAGGTTTTAAATGAAGGTGATTTTTTATGCCAAAGTATAAGATAATACACAGAGTTAATGAATGCATTGGTTGTGGTGCTTGTGCATCCGTTTGCCCAGCCAACTGGGAGATGAAAGGAGATAAATCCAAGCCGAAAAAAACTGAATTGACAGATATAGGTTGCAACCAAGAAGCAGCTGATGTATGCCCAGTCCAGTGCATCGAAATAAAGAAATCATGAAATTAGTGTTGTTTTAGCAACAGAAAAGGCTTTTTTAGTGAATTCTTTACCTTTTTAAATATCCTTCATATAATAAATCATTGATGATAACTAAGATTAGAAAAAGAGATGGTTCGATAGTCGACTTTAAAAAGAAGAAGATAACCGATGCCATTTACAAGACGATGCTGGCAGTTGGGATAGTAGCTGAAAAAAAAGCTAAACTTGTGTCTAATAAAGTCGTTCGTATCCTGAACAGAAGATTCAAGAAAGAGATTCCATCAATTGAAGATGTACAGAACATTGTCGTTGAGACTTTAAAAAAAAGTGGATACAAGGAAGTCGCAAAGGAATATTCGGATTACAGAGAGAAAAGTGCTGAAATAAGAAAATTAAAGAAAAAATTCGGGATAGAAAAAGAACCAAAATTAACTGTAAACTCGATGGAAGTGTTGAAAAGAAGATATCTTCTAAGGAATGAAAAGGGAGAGATAATCGAAACACCTGAACAATTGTTCAGAAGGGTTGCAAATGCGGTTGCTGAAGTTGACAAATTATACGATGAAGATTCTGAAAAGAGTGAAGAAGAGTTTTTCACTATCATGAGCAGACTTGAATTCGTACCAAATTCTCCTACTCTATTTAATGCTGGAACTGAATTAGGTCAGCTCTCCGCTTGTTTTGTCCTGCCAGTAGAAGATTCTTTGATTAGTATATTCGATGCAGCCAAGTATACTGCATTAATAGAACAGACTGGCGGTGGTGTTGGATACAACTTTTCTCACTTAAGGCCTTCTGGTGATTTAGTGAAATCAACTAAAGGTGTTGCATCAGGTCCAGTTTCCTTCATGCGTGTATTCGATACAGTAACTGATGTTATAAAAGCGGGTGGGAAACGTCGTGGGGCAATGATGGGAATTCTCAACGTAAATCATCCTGACATTCTTGATTTCATAACCATCAAATCTAGAGAAAAAGTATTGACTAACTTCAATGTATCTGTCGCTATAACTGATAAATTCATGAATGCTGCTAGAGAAAACAAAGAGTATGATTTGATAAATCCGAGAACTTGGTATCCTGTTAAAAAATTGAAGGCCAATGATGTATGGGATTTGATAATAGAAAATGCTTGGATGTCTGGTGATCCTGGCGTAATATTCATAGATGAAATAAACAGACGTAATCCAACTCCAAAAGTTGGTAAGATAGAATCGACCAATCCTTGTGGTGAAGTCCCTCTATTGCCTTACGAGAGTTGTAACTTAGGCAGCATAAACCTCACAAAAATTGTTACTGAAGTTGATGGTAAACCTACAATCGATTGGAGAAAATTAGAGTATCTGGTTAATGTTGGCGTACATTTCTTGGATAACGTGATCGATGCCAACAAGTATCCCATACCAGAATTGGAGAGAATGGCAAAGGCTAACAGAAAAATCGGGTTGGGAGTGATGGGATGGGCTGAATTCTTGATAATGATGGGCGTTCCCTATGATTCAGAGAGGGCTGTTGAACTTGGAAAAAATATCATGAAGTTCATATCTGATGTAGCGAGAAAGAAATCCGAGGAACTCGGAAAAAAACGTGGTTCATTCCCCAACTTTGAAAAAAGTATTTTCTTTGGAAAATATGAAGCCATGAGAAATGCTACGGTCACTACTATCGCGCCAACAGGAACAATTTCAATCATCGCAGGATGTTCTTCTGGTATCGAACCTTTATTTGCTGTATCATTCATGAGGAATGTGCTTGAAGGAACTAAATTGTTCGAAGTCAACCCTATATTTGAAAGGATGGCAAAAGAAAGAGGATTTTACAGTGTTAAACTCCTAGAAAAAATAGCAAAGATTGGATCATTACAGAACATAAAAAAAATTCCAAAAGATGTTAGAAGGTTGTTTGTCACAGCTTTAGACATAAAACCAGAATGGCATGTAAAGATGCAGGCTGTATTCCAAAAATACACTGATAATGCTGTTTCAAAAACGATAAACCTACCAGAGAATGCGAAAATAAATGATGTCAAGATGATTTACGAAATGGCATGGCAACTGAAATGCAAGGGAATAACTGTGTACAGATATGGAAGCAAACCAGAACAAGTATTATACATAGGAGAGACTAAGAAGAAGTCTAAATATGTCTTAGCTGAACCTGAATATGCCGGGGGATGCCCAACTAAGACTTGTCCGTTTCCGAGTTGATTGAAATGGGGATGATTTATCTTTACACTGGAACTGGCGGTGGTAAAACAACAAATGCTCTAGGCTTAGCTTTGAGATCTATTGGACATAAACACAAAGTCATCATCATACAATTCTTGAAATGGTGGAAGAACACTGGTGAGTATAAAATCAGGAATAAGCTCAAGCCTTATTATGAAATCTACATGTTTGGAAGGAAGGGCTGGGTTGGTTTAAAGAATCTGGATGAAAGAGATAAAAAATTAGCTGAAAAAGGATTAGAATTTGCCAAAAAAATCGTGAAAGAAAAAAAGCCTGATTTGCTGATTCTAGATGAAATTAACCTTGCTGTTTACTGCAAACTCTTGAAAGAAAAAGACGTGATAGATTTTCTGGATGAAATTCCAAAGAAGACTGATGTTGTTATGACTGGAAGATATGCTAGCAAAAAATTAATCCACAGAGCTGATTTTGTCAATGAAGTAAGAGATATAAAACATCCTGAAAAAATACCGACAACAAAAGGAATTCAGTATTAACGATTTATCAAGTGATTGAATGATACTGGAAGAATACTATAAAAAAAGAAATTTCAGTAAGACAACTGAACCTAAAGGAAACAAGACTGAATCTAGAAATAAAAAAATATTTGTCATACAAAAACATGATGCCAGTCATTTACACTATGATTTACGACTAGAGATAGAAAGTGTCCTAAAGAGCTGGGCTATTCCAAAAACACCACCAGAAAAAGAAGGTGAGAAAAGATTGGCAGTCCAGACTGAAGATCATCCATTAGAATATGCAGATTTTGAAGGCACAATCCCAGAAGGACAGTATGGCGCTGGAACAGTTGAAATATGGGATAAAGGAGATTTTTTGCCAGAAAAAATTAGTGATAAAGAGATTCTGTTTGAACTTAAAGGTAAAAAAATGAAAGGTAAATTCGCATTGGTAAGATTTAAAGATAAGAATTGGTTGTTCTTTAAAAGAAAATAACTCCGAATCAGATAGGTTTTTGTTATAAAAAAGATAATTTAATTATCAGAAAGAAAATTGGTTTAGGAACATGAAAGGAATCGCTATAGAAACTATTCTTTTACTTCTTTTAGGGATATTAGTTGCGGGGATATTAGTTTTTTTGCTATACAAGTATGTGTTTAATCGTGTTTTACCACTAGAACTATGTGCATCAATGGCTATTAATTGGTGTACTCTTTGCAAGAATGCTTATCCTGATTTTCAATGTGAACCAAATTGTTATGTCCCCGTGGGACCAGATTTGAGCGAATGTGCAAGAGAATATTTTGGTGGTGTTCCTAGTAATTGTGCTGATGGTGAATGTTGTCATAATGCAGGAACTTGGTGTGCGGTTTTCATACAGACTCATTAACCCAAGTAAATTAGATATATTTTTCTTTTGAGAAAATAAAATTAGATTATGAATAAAATAATATTTCTATTTTTAATTTTATCTACAGTCATCCTATTGTTACCTTCAAAAATTCTTGCCGATGGAGGCATGTACAGGCATATAATTACATATGAAAAGGACGAATGGGTCCCTATTAATCAGGATGAACAAGTTTGTACAATCAGTTATGAGAATGGAAAAGAAACCATGATAATTTCTGTTAAAGGTGAATTAGAAGGAAACGAAACAGTATGGATATTTCCAGTTCCTACCAAACCAGAAAAAACTACTATCGCTATCATTGATGAATTTCCAGAGTTTAGTGGTTATGAAGTGAAAAGTAAAGTGGGCTATGAGATGCATGAGAAAATCCCTGTTTTTGCACTAACTCAGGTCTATCCTATCGTTTTCTATTCTGTATATACATTTTCTTTTTCAGCAGGTTTGGGAGGTAAAGGTTATGGTACTGGGTTAGAAGAAGATACAGGAGTAACAATCCATGAACATTTAGAAAAAGCAGGTCTAACAGCAGAACTCATAACAACAAAAGATGAGAACGCACTGAATGATTATTTAAAAGAAAAGAATTTAGACTTGCCAGATGAATCACTCTCTTTGATCAGAGAATACATCGGCAAAGATTACTCATTCGTGATTTCTTGGATATCAGATGTTACAAAATATAAACAAGAGACAGGAGGTAACGTATTGGGAATAAAAACTGAATTTTCAGCTGGAGAAATTTATTATCCTTTGAAGTTGACCTCAATCTATGGAGAAAGAAAAATCCCTGTCTTAATCTATGTATCTGGTCATGTCAGTCCTAAAATCTATGATGAGATAAAAGATGTGACAAAAGTAAATTACTATAGTGGAGATAAACAATATACAAAAATCAAGATAAATGCAAAATCAAACCTTTTTATCGAGGATTTATGGATAGGTAGTTTTGCTCCTCCCGAAATTTTATTTGCAGATTTTATACTACTTAATCCCATAATCTTTTTAATAATAGTTTTTGCCTTGTTATCTTGTGCAGCGAGTATCCTTTCTGGTTTCATTGTCTTTAAGAGGGAAGTTTCTTTGAATAGACTTGGTTTAATCGGTCTTTCAAATTTTTTAACTTTGATAGGTTTTACCATCGCAACGAGCATAAGTATTAAGGAAAAGAGAAAAGAAAAGAATAAATCATATCTCAAATTTTTCTATTTGCTCCTTGGTTTAACGGTTTTACTTTTTATTTTAGCATTTATAGTTCGATCAGGGGGATTATTATTAATCGCCATCCTCATCTTATTTTTATCGATAATAACAGGTATGCTAATATTAGCAACAAGCAGTGGCAAGAAATTTGGGTTTATAGTTCTTTTTAGTATCATATTTTTGATTCTAACAGGATTATTTTATTATTACATGGTAAATGCCTATCCATATAAGGTATCATATGGTCCAGGTGAGTGCAGACCAAGAGCCATTAGCTGGTGCACAACTTGTAAAACTGTTAATTGGTCAGCTCCAGCATATCCAATTGACGAAGGACTTGCAG
>Ga0172363_10004033_pt1 | contig 11866 bp, 4 predicted proteins | sample LakKivs2_kivu2a2_FD_114541 | JGI IMG/M metagenome (GOLD analysis project Ga0172363, IMG submission 114541) | Sediment microbial communities from Lake Kivu, Rwanda - Sediment s2_kivu2a2 | ecosystem: Environmental > Aquatic > Freshwater > Lake > Sediment | place: Rwanda: Western Province, Lake... | reverse complement strand
TTCTGCTATGTCCTCAGCTGGTATAACTCCCACAGAGATTTTTAAAAGTCTTTCCAAACAAGATATCTATGGTGAAATAAGAGATGAATCACTTTGGGTATACCGTGATGTAAGTCTTTTAGGGCGGGATATTATTTCTGCGCTAAAGGCAAATATTAACAGGACACCTTCTGTGAAATTTAAAGAGTTTCTACAAGGTGCTGTTGTTACTGTCCAATCAGGTGGTAGCCTTAAACCATATTTTATGGCAAAGGCTGAGCAGTATATGCGTGAGAACAGGTTGGCGCAGAAACAACTCATAGAGGGTTTAGGAATTATGGCTGAGTGTTATGTTACAGCGGCGGTTGCAGGTGTTCTCTTGGTTATTATAATTATACCGTTGATGATGATGATATCTAACAGTGGTACAGGGCAGTTGATTATTATGAATATCTTTTCCTTAATTGTTATACCTTTGATACATGTAGGATTTGCGGTAACTATTTCACTTATGACTACGAGGGTGTAAAAAATGGTTGAAGAAATAAAAAAACCAGGATTATTAAAAAACCTGATTCTTACAGGGCAGCTTACAAGACTAATCATATATTTGTCTGCGACTATACCTGCTATAATTTTTATTATTTTTGCTTTATTGGTTCATTTGGGTTTGATGAGCTCGCTTGTTATAGGACCTTTACGTATTGGTACATCCTTAGATTTCATCTTCTTTGCGATTTTTCTTGGTACCGGAACTTTTGGTATATACGAATATCTTCGTCTGCGAAGGGTTCGTAAGATAGATGACAGGTTCCCTGATTTTGTGCGTGACCTGGCTGAGTCAAGACGTGCTGGTATGACTTTTACAAAAGCGATATTGTATGCCTCAAAGGGTAATTATGGTGTTTTAACTTCTGAGATAAAAAAGATATCACAACAGATATCATGGGGTAGTAGTGTGGAGGAGGCTTTGGCTGCTTTTGCTAGAAGGGTTAATACAAAGCTGATTAGAAGGACTATTTCTCTGATTATTGAGGCTAGCCGCAGTGGTGGTAATGTAGCTGATGTGCTTGATGCTGCATCTAAGGATGCAAGGGAGATTAGGTTATTGGAGAGAGAGAGAAGGTCGAATATGATGTCTTACGTAGCAATCATATATGTTGGTATGGGTGTATTTTTATTGATAATCGCCATATTATGTGTCACCCTTATCCCTGCTATGACTGGCGAAGGATCCACAGCGCTTTCAGCTGCTATGGGTGGGTCAGGAGTGATTACAAAAGCAGATATAGTCCCTGTGTTTTTTTATGCTAACCTGTCTCAGAGTATCGGTATGGGGCTGGTAACAGGTGTGTTTGAGGAGGGGAATATCGTCTCAGGGGTAAAACATATCTTTATAATGTCTCTGGTGACATGGGTTGTGTTCAAGTTTGTGATAGGGTTGTAGAGAGATGAAAAATGGTTTAAATTTTGTCAGAAATGACATTTCACCACGACATGATTAAATATTAGTTTAAACAAAGTATAGCGTACTAAGCTGTTCGTATAATAATATATAGAAAAAAATTGTGAAAAAATAATATAAATATGTATTGAGAAAATATGAATATTAGAGAGGATGTTTATCTCACATAAGGTGAAAGGTTATGAAGAAAAACGATAATGCGGTTTCACCTGTAATATCGGCTGTTTTAGCGTTAATGATTGTTACTTCTACAATGACCGCTGTTTTTGTATGGGGTGTACCCTACATTGATCAGCTTAATACAGTTGCAGCCACAGAAAACTCTTTAAACCAGTTCACCTCGGTTATTGATTCTATAGGTGAACTGACTAATTCCTATTCTAATGATAGTAGAATAAACACTTTAAGTATCACTAAAGGGGAGGTTACCGCTGATAACAGTGAAGATGAGAAGGATAGGACTGTTGTTATGTATTCCTATGATGATGATCATGATTTTACTGTATCGGGGTTTGACACCTGTTTCCTAGCTGGTACAAAAGTGTTGATGGCAGATGGGTCTTACAAGAACATTGAAGAGATAAATATTGGGGATATGGTGTTATCATATCATGAACATACCAAAAGGATTGTTCCTTGCAGAGTAGCCAATGTTTTTGCTCATCACCCTAATGAGATGGCTGGTTATTATCTTTTGATTAACAACGGGCTTAGGGTTACTCCGAATCATAGGTTTTATTCTGATGGCAGATGGGTTTATGCTGGTAATCTCAAAGTTGGGGATTCTTTGTTTAGCAAAGATATGGGTTCAAGCTATCAGGTTGTTTCTATTAAAAAAATATATGAGAGAGCAGAGAGTTTTGATTTAGAAGTTGAAAGTTGTCATACATACTTTGTATCAATTGAAAGTAGTGGTGTTGATGTTCTTGTGCATAATGCTCCTGGCGATCCAGATCCAGGCGACCCAGGTATACCAGGACAGGGTCAACAATTATGGTCTGTTGATGCTGGTGGACCATATTTTGGTCATATCAATGTAGAAAAGACTTTTACTGCTACGATTATTGGTAATATTCCTTGCCCTGGATGTAACCCAAACGTTGGTTATTTAGTTTTTGATTGGGACATGGACAGCGATGGAGAGATTGACCGAAATGAATATTGTGACCACACCACAACAACGTACACATATACTGCTAAAGGAACTTATACAATCACTTTAAACGTATATTGTTTGAATGATCAAACTATTATTAAAACCGATACAGCCACCGTATATATCTACGAGCCAATGGTTCTATATCCTGAAAAAGACACACATATCAGAGAATACAATGGAGAGTTTGGAGGCGGGAGATGGCGATACAAGAATTTCGGCAATTCGCCTAAACTTTCTGTGGATAGCACATTTGGAATTACTGATCTTATTCAGGGCAGAGAAAATACACTTATTAGATTTAATTTATTCAATGTCCTAAACAGTCTAATTAATTCAACTATAATATCAGCAACTTTACGTCTATGGTATTACCAATGGGGAACTGGAGGCACTGGCGTTTTCGCCGGTGTAAATCCTGCAGGTAGCCATCTTGATTGTCATAGGTTAATTTTTGATTGGGATGAAGGCACTGGCGGAGACCCTAATGGAGTAGAAGGTGTTGCAAACTGGGAGTATCGATTACGAGACACTGAATCTGGTGAGAATATTTCCTGGATCAATGAGGGGGGTGACTACGATTCATCTGTTACAAGCTCACTAACAATACCAGACATAGGAAATAAACCTTCTTTTAACAAGGCTCAGTGGATGAATTGGAGTGTAACAGAGGATGTGAAAAATTTTTTAAAAGGAGTATATCCAAATCATGGGTGGTTAATAAAATACCAAGAGTATTCTTTTACTAAATCACATTTAGTTAATTTTAGCTCAGATGAAACAACTAAAGGTGATGATTATAAACCGAAACTTGAGGTTATATATCTAAAAACTCAGACCCTTAATACCACTAATGTTAAGAAATATAAAGAGGATAAAGCTAAGGCAACCCTCAAAGGCTTAGTGGTCTCAGATGCTGACAATGGGTGTAACTATAGTTTTTATTATAAAAAATATAACGATTACTATTGGAATTTTGCTGGTTGGTCACAAACACTTATAGGTAAAACAGAATTCAGCAAAACTATACAAAATCTTGTACCAGGGTGTCTTTATGAGTATCGCGCAAGCATAAAATGCAGATACCAATCCAAGAATTACCTAAATAATGGCTCTAAAATGAAATTCCTCACACCTGGGAATATAACTGGTTTTAGTGCAACGGCTTTTAGCCCTGGTGCGATAAATCTTGAATGGCAAAATGCTATGGGTGCAAAGGGGGCTTACATTGAATGGTACACAAGCCCAGATACTACCTGGGAGCGGGGTGACCATTATAAAGTAGATGCAGATGGTTATTGCAAAGGTACACGTTTTCTACATACTGGTCTAGAACCAAATACAAACTATTATTACAAAGCATGGGCATATGCAGATGATTGCGACTATACGTCCGATGGAACCGAGAACTTCCCCTGGGGAAACAATTGGACCCGCATGGATAAAACATACCAGAGACCATCTATTTCAACTGAGGAACCAGTAGTGATTCATTCAAGAGACGCGATACTAAATGGGTATCTAACACATACCACACAGGGTGAAAACTGCATGGTTTGGTTTGAATATGGTCGCACCCCAGCATGCGGCACCAACTCCAAAACGTTCAATTGGACGAATGGAACCGGCAGTTATACTTTTCATATACCCATCGATGGGTTAAAACCGGGTACAATATATTATTTCCAAGCCGTATATAAGGCTATATATAGACACGGAACTGAAGAATATGTATATATTTATAAAGACCCTGATGAGAAGAATTTTACAACTCTCATAAGTGATATAGAGATCGTTTCACCTCAATATGGTAATAGTTGGATAAAAGGAACCAATAATACAATAAAATGGTTTTATAAACCACAGTTAGACGGCACTAATATAACTATTTGGCTAATCAGACCAGAAGGTCCTTATGTGCTAAAAGAAGCTTTGCCAATAAATAGCGGATCATGGGATCCAGATAACATTTACTCTGGGTCATGGGATTGGGAGATACCCTCTGATCAAACTCAAACCATTGGAAAATTCAGATACAGGATTCTGATAACCAGCGACTTTGACCCTGGCAGCCGTGATTTCAGCGATTATTTCACAATAAAAGAGTTACATGAGGGCATGGTATGGCATAGAACGATAGTACCAATAGATGAAGGAGACAACACATTTTTAGTTGACTGTGGTCAATCTGATTGTGATAGAGGCGAATCTTTTCATCTCAAAATGATAAAAGGTAATTTAGATAGAGTTGAGGCATATGGGCTTTATTACGGGGGGGAACTGTGTGATTGCTCATTCAGAGGAACAGTACAAATAGACCTATATGATGGGAGTAACTGCTTTGGTAGTATTATCCTTCTGGATTCTGATTCCTTAACCTATAAATTTCAATCTGGTAGTGGAACCTATGTTTCAAAAATTGAGAAAGGCGGAATTTTATATTCTGACTCCACTACAAATAAATATCTGCAGAAAGCTCCACCTATCTATGGGGATGAACGCACCTTTTCAATGCATGCGGTACAACTTGTAGTATCACCTTTTGGAGCTAGTGGAAATAGCGAATTCAGAATAAGAGCAAAAACTATTGTAACTATAAACAGTATAAGAGAAAAAGATTATGTGTATAATCTTAAAATACAGTTTTATGGTGACAACGCTGAATTATGGTTAAAATATTTCGAGAGTAAACACCGTGGTTTTGAGAGGCAGAGTGACACATTGTTTTATAAACCTTCGACATCTAGTGTGTGGTTTGTATTTTCACAAACTGCGATCCAGGTTAGCTTTATATAGAATAAATATAGGTATTAGATATCCAATTTTTTTAAAAAAAAATTGGTTTATGTTACATAGTATTTATATAAGAGATATAGAATTACTATTATTATCTTGAGTGGGATAGTTGGATGCATACTAGAACTAATTATGCTGTAACTGAGGTTCTAAGTCTTGTCACCGTTGTTATAATCGCATCAGCAGCTGTCACTGTGGTACTCTTATGGGCTATACCGCAGTTGGATGCAAAAAAGCAATCTGTCCGCGCAGATAGTGCTCTGACACAGTTTAAAACTATAACAGATGTTATAGAGGATATTACCAGCGGTGGTGTAAACTCAAGTAATCTCGTTGATTTTGTAACAGATGCTGGTGATGTTTACTTAGATTCTAAAGGCGATAGATTTATCTTTTACTATTCGCTTGTTGAAGGTTTTGATTTCAATGTATCTAATCTTGGGGATGAAGGCGATACAGAATTTGTTTTTACGGTAGAAGATGGAAGAGCAAGTTCTCTAACAATCTATTATCTATACAGTGGTGTATCAAAAAATGAGCAATTGGACTCAAATCCAAAAACTGTTAAAAGTGATAATAATGCTTTAGCAGATGCTATCAAAATAGATGTTAAAAATTCTAGTAACATTGTTATTGGTCGTATCTGGCTTTTTGACTCAGGATACATATCATACGAGGCAGCATCTGGCTCTGGGATTTATAGATTTTTTGCTGAGAACGGAGCAGCTATCTCAGAGTATTCATCTGGTTACCTGTACCATGAGCCTAATTTTTACAACAAAGATAACTCAATTGTTATGAAAATGATACAGTTAAAAACAAGTGATAGCAGCGGGGGAAGTGGAAAAGGCAGATACACCTTCCTTATCAAATCAAATGCTGGCTATGTAAGAGAGGTTAAAGCAGATATACAGGGATGTTTTAAAATGCAGATATACGGAAGGAACAGCAAGGCTTGGGTGGATTATTTCATGAGGGAACATGGTTTCAAAAAATATGGGTCACATGGTCAAGATACTTTATATCTGGAAGGGGATAGAACTTTTTCGCTTGTTCAATCAATTTGTGATGCCAAGTTGATGGTGGTGACATCAAAATGAGGAATATAATCTACGACAGAAAAGGTGTTTCAAATATTTTGGGTTATCTTTTTTCATTTGGCGTAGCATCTATGTTGATGATTAGCGCTGTTATTATAACAACAAACATACTTGATAAAAGAACCGCTGCAGTTGCAGGTATGCAGGCTCAGAGCATCGCTAACAAGGTAGCAGATGCAATTGTAGAGGCAGTTGCAGTATTACAATCTCCATCTAACGTTGGTTATAAAAAAACCTTGGATATGCCCATGGACTTAGCAGGGCGTGATTATTATGTTGATGTCACAGATAAAATGATATATGTAAATACAACAGATGGGTTAGTAAGTAAAAGTTGCCCAACATACACTGCTGAGGATTTAAAAATAGGTGTAGGTGGTGGCAGAACATATTGTGGTGGCATAGGAAAAATCAATGTTTCTGTTGATAAATCTGATACACTCTACAAACTGGATTTCGGTACAGGAAATATAACCAGGCATTCACCTGTTGCATCGGGATATTATTTTGTGAGTAATGAGACTAAATTAAATCCTAATAACCCACATTTTTCTCCTAGAAATCCATCATGGTGGAATATAAGCTATGCAAACAGGATTCCCATATTGATAAACAACACTTCCCCAAATGATCTGGTAAATGTACCAGTTAAGATAATACTCAACACCTCAAATTTTGATTACAGCCGCGCAAATGTGATTTTTACAAACTCTTCTTCAGATATAACATCTGATCTTGTTTTTAATGACCCCTCAGATAACATTGTTGCTAAAATAGAAATTACTCCAACAGCTTGGGAACCTAGTTGGTTTTATACATACTACTATCCTACTGAAAACACTGTTACTGTTAGAATCAAAGAGATTTCAGGGGGATATGATCCCTCTTACATAAACAAAGATACAATTAGGTTAAATGGAAACATCAGACCAAAGATTTGGAGTGTGTCAAATGGTGTAGGCACCGCTAAATTTGATGGTAAAGAAGCTATGGAGTCACTTGAAAACGGGAGACATTTCCTAAAAAAGCCTAGTTACACTGTTACTGTCTCAGGTTTACTTAGAAACGGGGTTGAATTCCATGGCTTAGGTTATATATTGATAAAAAACGTTGTATATGTTCGTGAAGGACAAAGCATACAGAATAAAATAGATAGTTTACCTAGTGGGGGTACGGTTTTCGTCTACAACGGAACATATTTAGAGAATGGTTTATTCATAAATAAACCATTGAATCTCATTGGTGAAAGCAGAGATGGAACTGTTTTTAATGTAAATGAATTTGATGAACCTGCTTTCAAGATAGCTAACAAAGATAATGTAAACATCGACTCATTTTGGATATACCCAAAAATATCATATGAATGGCCACTCGTGGATGGTATCGATGTTTATAGATGTAATCGTATTAATATTACAAACTGTAGGATAAACGGAACTGCAAAGGGCATAAAAATAGCTAGTGAGTCATCTGATGTTTCTATATCAAATTGTTTAACATATGAAATGTCTGAGTACCCTGGAGCTGAGCATGGCAATGGGATTGCCATTTGGGATAGTAACTATGTCCGTATTACAAACTGCGTAACCTATCATCTTAATACAACCGTTGGCGATGGCTTTGATATACGCTTATCTAATTACGTCGATGTTATAAAATGCATATCACATGACCATTATGGAGATGGGGCAAATGGGGTAAAAATAATAGGCAGCAATTACTGTAATGTTATAGATGGCAGGTTCTATAATCTAACTGGTCTTAGCTCATCTGGTGTAGAGATTTGTGGAGAAAGCAGTATAACTGTTGTAAATCCAAGCAAATATAATGTGGTAAGAGGCTGTGTTATATATGGGAATAACGCGTCTTCCAGTGAAGCGTTAACAGAAGGACGTGGGATTCATATCGTAGACCCTGGCTGTGATGATAATATAATCGAGAATTGTAATATTTATAAGAATCGTATAGGTATAAAATGTGCAGAATTTTTTGTTTTTAGTGACCTTAGTGAAGGTTTTTTTAATGCACCATGGAGTCGCATAAGAATATCTAACTGTACTGTACATGATAATGAAAACATTGGTATAGCTTTTCACCATAAGTTAGGTAACATTATCAGCAACTGCAGTATTTATAACAATGGCAGAGAACCAAATATATCGGCCTTTAACAACTCCTGTGGCATTCACCTCTTAGCTTCTGGTTTTAACATTATAAGAAATTGTAACATCTATAATAATGGGCTAAACGAATATGGCGGCAATGGCATTCTTATGATTTTTGCTGGATTTAACACTATAGAAAATTGTAATATCTACGGTAACATCAAAGGTATCGGCTATCAAGGGGATAAAAGAGGAGATGGTATTAGATGCCAGTCCGTTGTTGCTGTAACTGGAAGTGGATTTAACACAATAAAATATTGTAATATCTTCGATAACGGTGACGATGGAATCCAAATTGGAATTCAAGGAGGCTTTGTAAACTGGGGTAATCGTATTTATTATTGTAATTTCTACAATAATAAAGGAGTAGGAGTACGTATCCATCTTTTTGAGACGGCACATCAAATAAAATGGTGCAACTTTGAAAATAATACTGATTGTGGCTATGAAGCAGGTTTAGATGTGTGGAGATTTAACTATTATGATGATTATAGTGGAACTGGCTGGTACCTAATACCCATCGCTACTTGGGATAGTTCTCCAGTATCTACTCGTTACAATTATCCTGCTTTCTTCCAAGTTAACCCTAGCTATACTGAGAGTTTCTACAAAACGAAAACAATAAAAAAGGCTATGCAAAATATGGATATCATGGGGGTTGGAGGGACTGTAAAGGTTTATCCGGGTACTTATTCTGAGAACATAGCAATAAATCAAGCAAAAGTTAAATTGATAGGCGAGGGAAGCGTTACCGTCATTGGCAGTGGCCAAAATCCGGACTGGACGGGAAATGTTATTCAAGTAAACAATTATAGCGTCAGCATAGAAGGACTAAACCTAAAAGATGGCGATAAAGGAATATATTACACATACAACCTTCCTTCAGTAGGAACGCCTTACATAATCAAAAATTGCAAAATAGAATCCACTGGCCAGGAAGGCATTTATCTTGGAGGAAACATCAACAACTACTGCATTATAAATAACTGTAACATATCCGGCAATAAATACGGTATATATGTTGGTACAAAGAATAACAAAATTACGGATTGTATCATCAAAAATAACAATGTTGCTGGTGATAGCTATGGTATTAAGATTCAAAACGGCGATTCAAATATCTTTACAAACTGTACTCTATCTAACAACAAAATCGGGTTCCAAATAGCATCTGGTTCTGATAATAACATCATTAACAACTCCAGGATACTTGTTCATTCAGACTGTGGCATCAAGATTACAAGTTCTTCCAATAATAACAAGATTACAAACTGTAGTATAAGTAATAATAACAACGGCAACGGTATACATATTTATTCTTCAAACTACAACATAATTAGAGACACGACTATATCTGGCAGTACAAACGGTGTAGAAATAGAAAATTCTCCTACAAAAAACAATATTTCATACTGTTATATTTATGACAATGGCTGTGGCATCTATATACATGATAACTTTGAAGATATGGCGGTTCTATATAAAAATAGTATCACAAATTGCAGCATATATGATAACAATAATTATGGTGTTTGGACTCATACAACTTCAAATTATAATAAGATATATCACAACATTTTTAAAAATACAAACAACGCTAAGAATGATGGATCAGCCAATAACATATGGGACAATGGTTACCCTCTCGGGGGAAACCTATGGTCTGATTATGACGAAGAAATAGAAGGAGCAAAAGACTACTGCAAAGGACAAGTTACTCCCCAAACAGTACTAGGCAGCGATGGCATAGCAGATAACCCATATACTAAGAACGGCGTGAATGACAGATACCCATTTTGTAGAAAAAACCCTACAATACCCTACTTCATAGATTACTGGAATCCATATGGGGACTCTGTAATCCTTGTAAACATGAGCATCGGAGCCTCCTCATCTAAATGCATAAATCTCTACTATGGATATAATGGACCATTAGATAAAATCCATAATCATACCATGAAGGAGATATCACTGGTTTTTGATGATTTTAATCCCACCACCATATTTGTAACTCCACTGGACTATCCATGGCAAATAATAGGTTCGTATAGCTTTGAAGACGGTTGTATCAACCTATCAGATGGGACGTATATTATAGCAAAAAATTATTTCATACCAAGTATAGGGGATCCACCAAAAAATACTCTATATCCAACTACAAACGAGTCAATGTATATAGTTGAAGCAAAGATGAAAATAAACAAAGGACAGGGCAATATGATTTTACTACGACATAATTTACCGCCAGATCCAGGTTATTCAGAACTTTATCGACACTACTATTTTATTTCAGCCGACACAACTCCATCCAATAAAATATCCCTTAATAAATTAAAGCTTGCTACATATTTTCCACCTCCCCCATTCATGGGTTGTTTTCAATTAGACGAAGCTCCATCATCAAATTTAAGCCACTGGATAAGAATGAAATCCTATGTACACCTAAGCAAAACCTATTACCCTAATCCGGATGAACCAAGCAAGTACTCGCAAACTAATGCCACGTTTATAAAAACTTATGTCTATGATTATAATACATTTGCTGATCTAAGCAGCGTCTCAGCTTTAGATACCTACGGTTACAGCAATTACTTTACATGGACTGAACGTGAAGAACCTGACAATGGTCCACCATTTCCATTTAAACCATATATAAATGGATATATTGGTTTAGGATCCGGGGAGGATAGCAACGTTTTAGTTGATTGGATAAGGGTAATGAAAAGCCCGGTTGTTCAACCAACTGTTACAGTTGGAAGCATGGAATCCATAAACTATGGGTGGGATAGCAGCACAACTAATGTAAAAACTTTGAGTACAAACAACCCTAATCTTTTAGAACCAATTAGTCCAGTACTCTGTGATTTCAACTACTATAGTAGCAGTGGCGGCCCAGGAGTAGTTACAAACTTTATAATAAAAAATCTACCCAAAGGTAAATATACTATCACAGTTACGAAAGGCAATTACACAAATACAAGTAACGTTACAACATTTACAGTTATAGAATCTGGCCAATCCAAAAGCTTAGCCACTGCAACAATCCCAACTACAGGTTACGGTAAATTTGAAACAAAATGGGTTACAATAAACAAAGAAAACGATAATAGTGATCTAATTATTGGATTTTCTGGTAAATGGCTCATAAACTCACTTATCATAGACCGAGAAGCAAAAGGCGTTAAAGTAGGATGGAAATAAAAAT
>Ga0172363_10004032_pt1 | contig 11868 bp, 10 predicted proteins | sample LakKivs2_kivu2a2_FD_114541 | JGI IMG/M metagenome (GOLD analysis project Ga0172363, IMG submission 114541) | Sediment microbial communities from Lake Kivu, Rwanda - Sediment s2_kivu2a2 | ecosystem: Environmental > Aquatic > Freshwater > Lake > Sediment | place: Rwanda: Western Province, Lake... | reverse complement strand
GGGCATGAGGACCCGACCAAGGGTGACTCCAGAATTGCCTGGGATAAGCTGGCCACGGGCGCTGACACTCTGGTTTTTCTTATGGGGATGGGCAACCTGGCGCAGATAGCTGAAGAGCTAATCAGGAACGGCCGCTCACCCTCAACCCCGGTCGCTGTCATTCGAGAGGGTTCCACCCCTCGCCAGCAGACTGTGGTGGGCACGATTGCCGATATTGCGGCCAAAGCTGCCCAAAGCGGCATTGAGTCCCCGGCGCTAATCGTGGTCGGAGATGTAGTAAAGCTCAGGAAGCGCTTGAGCTGGTTCGATAAGCAACCCCTCTTCGGTAAACGGGTGCTGGTAACCAGGACGAGAAAACAGGCCAGCGTCCTGAGCCAACTCCTGGCCCGTCACGGTGCCCTGCCGGTAGAACTGCCCACTATTGAGATAGAGGTTATCCCCGATAACAAAGAGCTCGACCGGGCTATTGCCCGCCTGTCGGACTACTCGTGGCTTATATTCACCAGCGCCAATGGCGTGGAAATCTTTTTCGGACGTCTGCGCGCCCTCGGGCATGATGTCAGGCAATTGGGGAAAATCAAGTTATGCGCAATCGGCCCCGCTACTGCCGCTGCCCTGAAACGCTACGGGCTCACGGCCGACCGCATCCCCCCGGAATATGTAAGCGAAGCTATAGCAGAGAGCCTTCGGGGCGAAGACCTATCAGGCAAGCGTGTCTTGTTGCCACGAGCCGCAGGTGCCGCGCCTGAACTGGTTAACAGACTAGGACAGCTCGGAGCCAAGGTGGATGAGATAGCCATTTATCGCTCCGTCTTACCTGAAGCAGACACAAACGGCGGCAAACAAATGCTGCTTGCGGGCGAGATCGACATCACCACCTTTACCAGTTCATCCACAGTCGAACATCTGGTTTCACTGCTCGGCTCAAAGTGGGAAGCCGTGAACCGGACCAGGGTTGCCTGCATCGGCCCTGTCACAGCGGCAACTGCTGCCAGGCTGGGTGTGCGCGTAGATGTGGTAGCGAAAGAGCACACTATACCGGGACTGGTTCAAGCTTTAATCGAGGACTGCGGAAAAGGAAAGGAGGTACCCTGATGGCTGCGTTTCCCCAGCTTAGACTTCGCCGCCTGCGCCGCACGGATGCAATCAGAGAGATGTTGCGAGAGACCAGAGTACATCCGGCCGACCTTATCTATCCCCTGTTCGTCGTGACAGGACGCCATGTCAAGAAGGAAATTCCCTCTCTTCCGGATAATTTTCATCTCTCCGCTGACCTTTTAGCTAAAGAGGCAGAGAGCGTAGCAAAGCTCGGTATCCCGGCAATATTGCTCTTCGGCTTGCCCCAAACCAAGGATAAAACAGGCTCCGGCGCTTACAGTGCGCGAGGAGTTGTCCAGAAGGCTATCAGGGAGATTAAGCGTAGCGTGCCGGAACTGGTCATAGTCACCGATGTCTGCCTTTGCGAGTATACCGAACACGGGCACTGCGGCGTGATAGTAGACGGGCAGGTGGATAATGACAGGACGCTGGAGCTTATAGCCCGAACGGCCCTGTCCCATGCCGAGGCAGGGGCTGATATAGTAGCACCTTCCGCCATGATGGACGGACAGGTGGCTGCCATCCGCAGCGAACTGGATGCCAAGGGATTTAAGGACACCATCATCATGTCCTACGCAGCCAAATATGCTTCAGCCTTCTACGGACCTTTTCGGGAAGCGGCCGAGTGCGCTCCGCGCTTCGGTGACCGCTGTCCCTACCAGCTCGACCCGCACAATATGCGCCAGGCTTTACGCGAGGTGGAGCTGGATATACAGGAGGGGGCTGACATCATTATGGTCAAACCGGCGCTTCCTTATCTGGATATTATCGCCCACGTGCGCTATCGTTTCCACTACCCTATAGCTGCTTACAATGTCAGCGGCGAGTTCGCCATGGTCAAGGCAGCAGTACAAAAAGGCTGGCTCGATGAGAAAGCCTGCGTCAGAGAGGTGCTCACGGCGATAAAGAGAGCAGGCGCAGACCTCATCATCACCTACCATGCAAAGGAGGCAGCCCGTTGGCTGAAATCGGGCGCAACGATATAGAGGTAAGACTCAATAGAAGGGGCTCCGACAAGCTGTTCGCCGAGGCAAAGCGCTATATCCCCGGCGGAGTCGACAGCCCGGTGAGGGCCTTCCGCGCAGTGGGGGGCAGACCGCTTTTCATCAGCAAGGGGCAGGGGTCTCATATCTACGATGTTGACGGCAATGCCTACATAGACTATGTCTGCTCCTGGGGGCCACTTATCCTGGGCCATGCCCACCCCCGGATAATCGCCGCTCTAAATAACGTCATTGAAAAGGGAACCAGCTTCGGCGCACCCACAGAAAGAGAGACCATCCTCGCCAGAATGATTACCAGCGCCATGCCTTCTATGGAACTCGTGCGCTTTGTCAATTCAGGGACAGAAGCTACTATGAGCGCCCTGCGGCTGGCACGGGCTTTCACCGGCAGGGATAAGATAGTGAAGTTTTCCGGCTGCTACCACGGACACTCCGATGGCCTTCTGGCTAAAGCAGGGTCAGGCATCACGACCCTGGGCCTGCCCGACAGCGCCGGTGTGACAAAGGCTTATACCAGAAACACCGTGGTCGCAGCCTATAATAACCTGGATGGGGTGAAAAGGATTTTCAGCCGCTTCGGCAGGCAGATAGCGGCTATAATCATTGAGCCTGTAGCAGCCAACATGGGCGTAGTGCTACCCCGGCCCGGTTTCCTGGAAGGACTGCGCCGTATCTCTGCCGACAACGGCAGCTTGCTTATATTCGATGAAGTTATCACCGGTTTCCGCCTTGCCTATGGCGGAGCCCAGAGCGTATATAAGGTAACTCCCGACCTGACCTGTCTGGGCAAGATTATCGGGGGCGGCTTGCCTGTAGGTGCATACGGCGGCCGAAAGGATATAATGGAATTAGTGGCCCCGCTCGGGCCCGTATACCAGGCAGGCACCCTGTCAGGGAATCCTCTGGCTATGGCCGCCGGTATCGAGGCCCTGAGCATTCTGAGCGAGCCCAATACTTATGAGAAGTTAGATATGCGAACTAAAATGCTGGCTCAAAGGCTGGAAAGAGCTGCAGCAAAGGCTGGAGTCAAGTTGTCAATCGCTCGTGCCGGCTCTATGCTAACGCCTTTCTTTAACGCCAGAGGTGTGACCGACTACGATTCAGCGCTGTCTTCTGATACAGCTCTCTACGCCCGTTTCTTCAATCACATGCTGGAGCAAGGTATCTATCTACCTCCATCGCAATTTGAAGCAGTTTTCACCTCTCTAGCCCATACCGAGGAAGACATTGAGAAAACGCTCGCTGCAGCTTCATTAGCTTTTGGCGCCTGTGGAGCATGAGGCGTATGAGGAGGTTTTAAGCCTCTTCCTCCAAGACAGAGCTTCCCTGAGCGAAGCCGCTGCCCGCAGTTGGCTCCAACGAAAATCAGCATAGATGTGATGTGAAGGAATGGAGACGCAAACAGAGCAGACGCCCCGTAAAAAGAACGTCCCGCTGTTCAAGAGAAAGCGGGTTATCTTCGTTGCGGCAATAGTGGTGATAGCTATAGCCGTTATAGCCTATATAGGTATAAGTAAATTTGCAACCTACGACATTACAGTTAGCGAATTCATGGCAAAAGCTGATTACTATACGGGAAAACAGGTGCGGGTGGTCGGTGAGGTCGTTCCCGGTTCTGTGAGCCAGGATACCAAGAATTTCACCCTCAGTTTCACCATCGCTGAAGGTAATGAAAGCCTCCCCGTCGTCTATCAGGGCATTGTGCCCGATACTTTCAAGGAAGGCACTGACATAGTGGTGGAAGGTAAGAGCGACCAGCAGGGAGTGTTCCATGCAAGCCAGCTAATCACCAAGTGCCCGTCGAAATATGAGCCTTCGGGTTAGCTTTATTCATGCCGTATAAACAGGAGTTCGGTCTGTGGCTGATATCGGTTACATAGCACTGGTTCTGGGCTTTGTTGTCTGCATCTGCTCGGCAGCCGTCTCATTCTGGGGGCAGATGAGGAAACACCCCAGGCTGACAGCCGGTGCCCAAATCGGGGTCTTCGCCGCCTTCGGGTTGGTTACTCTCTCCGCGATAGTCCTCATTTACGCCCTGATGACCCACGATTTTCAGTTGGAGTATGTTGCCTCCTATACCAGCCGCGATATGTCCTGGCCTTACCTTTTCAGTGCCTTCTGGGCCGGTAACGCCGGCTCGCTGCTATTGTGGGCGTGGCTGCTCACCTTCTTTGCAGTGGTCATGGTGCTCTGGCAAAGAAGGAGCACTAAGGAACTGCTCCCTTATGCTTCATCGGTGGTAATGCTGACTTCTGCCTTCTTTCTACTGCTGCTCGCCTTCATCGTCAACCCGTTCGCCAAGCTAGCCACGGTACCGGCTGATGGCAACGGACTGAACCCCCTGCTGCAAAACCCGGGCATGATTTTCCATCCCCCGGCTCTGCTGGCCGGATTCGCAGCACTGACGCTTCCCTTCGCTTTTGCCATGGCTGCCCTGATAGCCAAAAGGAAAGACCGTGACTGGCTGGCCGACCTGAGACGATGGACATTGATTGCCTGGATATTCCTGAGCATAGGCAATGTGCTCGGGGCCTGGTGGGCTTACGTCGAGCTGGGGTGGGGCGGGTACTGGGGCTGGGACCCCGTAGAGAACATGTCGTTTATACCCTGGGTGGTAACCACAGCCCTGCTCCACTCTATAATCCTGCAGCGTACCAGAGGGAAGAATAGAATCTGGACTATCGGGCTGGTCATCATCGCTTTCAACCTCCCCATCCTCGCTACCTTCATCACCCGTACCGACGTGCTGTCCTCGGTACATGCCTTCACAAATACCGGCATGGGGCCAGCATTCATAGGCTTCATGGAACTGGGCCTGATTATCCCCCTGGTCCTGCTCTATGTCCGCCGCCACCTTTTCCAGAGCGAACAGAAACCAGCTCCCACCCTCTCCAAAGAAAGCGGTTTTCAGGCCATCAACATTATTTTCATCGTAGTCTCTGCTATTGTTCTGATAGCAACGTTATTTCCCCTCATCTCCGAACTGGCAGGAGGGAGTAAGGCTAACCTGGGGCCCTCTTTCTATAATATAGTAGTCGGACCCATCTTCCTGGTGATAATCCTGCTCATCGGAATCTGCGCCCTCATGGGATGGCGCCATGAAACCGCCCTGACCCTGCTGCGAAGATTAGGCCTTCCCTTGATAATAGCCTTCATACTGGGCCTGACGCTGGCGTTCGCCACATCGACAGCAGGCTGGATTGCAGTTTCTTTTGCTTTGTGTGCCTTTGCCGCCTGCTCTATTCTTATCGAGGCATACCGCATGATAAGGGCGCGGAGCCAGGCAAGAGGCGAAAACCCTGTCAAAGCGCTCGCAGGCTCACTGAGCGGCAGCCGAATACGGTATGGCGCGATGATAATTCACCTGGGCATCATCCTTATCGCTGTCGGCGTCATCGGCTCCTCTGCCCTGACAACGCAGAAGGATGTTTCCCTTGCCCCCGGAGAATCAACAACCCTGAACCAATATACTCTGACCTATGACGACCTGCAGAGCCGCTCCACAGGTTCCACATACGATGTGAGGGCTATCCTGTCCGTGCAAAACAGCGGGCACACTATTGGTCAGCTCACACCCGAGAAGATACTTTACCTCGATTCCATGCAGCCGGTGACCGAGGTCGCCATCCATTCTACTCTGCGCGAAGATTTATACGTCATTCTGGGGGAGTGGAGCAGCGATAACACTGCCCAGTTTACCATAATGGTCAGACCTGCTGTAAAATGGATATGGATTGGCGGCGGATTCCTCTTGTTCGGAGGTCTCATAGCCCTCTGGGCACCAAGGAAGACAAAACCCAAAACGTCCGAAGGGGAAACATAACTTTGCAGTTGCCTGCCCCGCCGCACGGCGAGATTCAACCCATGGATGCGTAACAGGAGACTCGACTAACAATGACGACTGCTCAGACCGATGGGTACGCTATAGAGGCTAAACGGCTGATTAAGAGATATGGCGAGCATTACGCCCTCAGGGGCATAGACCTGAGCGTCAAATGGGGTGATTTCCTGGCCATCTTCGGACCCAACGGAGCAGGGAAGACCACTTTACTCAAGGTGCTGGCCACCATAGTCAAACCCTCATCAGGCGATGCGTCAGTCGCCGGATTCGATTTGAGGGAGGATGCGGTAAAGGTCAGGCAACGAATCGGAGTAGTCTCCCACCAGACGCTGTTGTATGATGACCTGAGCGCTTATGAGAACTTGAGATTCTATGGCAAGATGTACGAGGTCCCCGACCTTAAAGACAGGATAAACCGACTGATAGCGCAGGTTGGGCTCGAATCCCGCATGCACGACCCTGTACGCACCTTCTCCCGGGGGATGCAGCAGAGGCTGGCTATCGCCCGGGCATTGATTCACGACCCACCCATCCTGCTTCTCGATGAGCCGGGCACTGGCCTGGACCAACATGCAAGCGCCATGCTGGCCAACATCATTATCTCGACGCTCACCGGGCAGCGCACCATAATCATGACCACCCACAGCCTGGAACAGGGGGCAGCCCTGGGCAACCGCATCATGATTATGGCCAACGGCAAGATTACTTACGAAGAGTCGAAGCAACTGGACATCAGCAGCCTTCGAGAAGTCTACTACCAGCATACCGGGGTGAAGAATTGAGAAGTGCCGCCGGTAAAACCCTGGCCATAGTGTGGAAGGATATTACCTCCGAGATGCGAACGAAGGAGATCGCAACCTCGCTGATCGCCTTCGCACTGCTGGTAATAGTAGTAGTCAGCTTCACTCTGGAGCCAGGCGAGAATACAAGCCCCATCGCTGCGGGCATCCTCTGGGTCGCCTTCACCTTTGCCGGGGTATTAGGCCTGAGCCGCTCCTTCGCCACAGAGAAAGACAAAGGCTGCCTGCAAGGGTTGATGTTATGTCCGGTAGACAGGAGTATCCTCTACCTGGGGAAGATGCTCAGCATCGTGGTCTTCATGATAGTGGTTGAGATAATTATAATCCCCATCTTCATCGTCCTTCTCGACCAGTCCGGTTTCCCACCTCAACTGGCGGTCATTGCGCTGCTTGCCACTATTGGCTTCGCTGCTGTGGGGACATTGTTCTCAGCCATGGCGGTCAACACCAGGGCACGGGAGGTGATGATGCCCCTCCTCTTCCTTCCTGTAGCATCGCCGGTAATCATTGCAGCCATCAAGTCCACCGCTCTGGTACTGTCAGGCGGTTCCTGGGGTGATATAGCATCTTGGCTGGGGGTTATGGCCGCTTTCGACGCAATCTTCCTGGCGGTATCACCGCTGGTATTCGAGTTTGTAATCGAGGAATGAGGGCTCAAGAACAAATGCAGGCTTTGAAACAAAATACACGCAGCGTGAATGGCCTTCTCGGCCTCACCTTCGCGCTCATGATAGCAGCGCAGTTTCTCATCTTCGTGTACGTACCCACCGAGCGGACAATGGGCGTGGTGCAGAGGATATTCTATTTCCATGTTCCTCTGGCCTGGAACGCATTCCTCGCCTTTGCGATTGTCTTTGTATGCAGCATTCTCTACCTGCGCAGCAGGGATATGAAATGGGACAGGCTGGCCCGCTCCTCGGCAGAAATCGGCTTGCTCTTTACTACTCTGGTGCTCATAACGGGGACAATCTGGGACAAGCCGGCATGGGGGGTCTGGTGGACATGGGACCCGCGCCTTACCGCTACCCTTATCCTGTGGTTTATCTACCTTGCCTATTTGTTTGTGAGCGCGTATGCTACGGAGGAATCCCAGGGGGCCAGATATGCCGCAGTGATAGGTATTATCGGTTTCCTGGACGTTCCTATCGTTGCCCTGGCTATCGTTTTATGGCAAACCCAGCACCCCAGCCCGCTTATATTCGAGGGAGGGTTAACAGGCTCCATGCTGCTAACCCTCATGGTCTCCATCGTTGCCTTCACCCTGTTGTACCTCAGCTTACTGATACTGAGGAATTCACTAAGACGGGACACTGATGAGATTAAAAAATTGAAACAATATATGGATGAAAGGAACTAGAATGGAAAACTGGGGCTACCTGGTAGCAGCTTACAGCATAATCTGGGTAGCGATATTCATCTACATATTTACACTTCACCGCAGACAAAGACAATTGCGGCGCGAGATCGATTCTCTGAAAGAGAAGCTGAAGGGTAATTGAACTAGTACCTAATTACGCAAGAAAGCGTAATAACGAGATTCTTCGCTGACGCTCAGAATGACAACTAAGAACTGTCACCCTGAGCGTAGCGAAGGGTCTCGTAACTCTTCGTTAGCATTGCGATCATTATCGCAACTAAGTACTAGACCTTGACCACTCTTTTCTGCAGGGCGTAATAGAGAGCCAGTCCGGCAACGAAGGCTATCCCGATATTGATGATGGCAACGCCTGCGGTAACCAGCAGCACATAGATGTCTTCCTTTTTTCTGCCGATATCCCAAACAATAGATGAGAGTTCCAGCCCGGCAAAGAACAGGATAACGCCCAGCACAGCTTCAGGAATCATGTTAAACAGCAGCCCTATCGACTGGCTGAAGAACAAACCCAACACCAGGAGAATGATACCCAGCATAACCAGCGCGCCGCCGGTCCTGGCCCCGAACCTCACATGACCGGCCATTCCTCCGGCACCGTGACAAATCGGTATCCCCCTCAGAACCAAACTGACAATATTTATTAACCCGTGGCTTAAAGCAATCTTCTTTACTGTTACCGGTTTATCCGGGAACAGCTCATTGTTCTCTGCTACAGTGCCCAGGACTGCATTGCCCAGTGTCAGCGGGATTTGAGGTATAGCCAGCACAAACGCTCCGATGGCCAGGTCGCCCCAGCCTATTTGTCCGAAAACGAACTGCGGCAACTTAAAATGAACTGATACTTGCTTCAACTGAGTTAGTAAACCGGGATCAAGAATCAGCGAAGATACAATCCCCATAACCAGCAAGACCAGCATCGCCGGCAGTCGCTTGCTTGCCAGCAGCAGGAAGGCGATAACCATAGCAATTACAGCTATCACCCACTGATCTTTCATCATCTTCAGCCCTTCAATGGCAAAACTCAGCCCCAGGCCGAGCATAATGCCGCGCATGACCGGTTTGCCGACAATTTTGTTCAAAAAATTTGCCGCTCCGGACAAAGCCAGCACTATCCATGCCGCAGCGGTGAAAAGACCGGAAGCCCAGACCATCCCCGGGGTGATAGTTTCGGGATTAGCGATAGCCGCAGCACCTATGGCCTTCATCGGCTGTATGGGTATAGGCGTCTTATAATAAAGGCCTGTGAAAATCTTCACCAGCCCCAGCGATACTAGAATGCCTACCGGATCGAGCTTGGTAATAGCAATATAGCCGACAACGAAGGGGATGAGCGTGCCCAGGTCACCGAACGCTCCGGCAAGCTCGGTGGTGTTATAGACATTACCACCAAAAACAGCTTTGCGTATATTGCCGAATACCCTGGCCTGCAAATCAGTCTCCTTGAACAGCAATCACTGAGCGCGCGGATGCTGAGAGACGCCGGACCCGATTATCTCTTGAAGCACTCGCCCGATCATTATGTATATAAGTATTTGCTAATATGGTCATATAATGCACGAGCAGGGCTGAAGTGTCAAGGCTGTCGGATGGAGCATCCTAACTTGATGGATTACACCGCCCGACCGATACCGAGATTGACAGTGCAAAGTGCCGCATATACAATAAGGAAAATCGTTAAAAAGGGAAGCTACTCCAAGGTATCACTCTGAGAACCTGACCAGTGTGCTGCATCTCGCTTTGTGCAAGCAGGCGCCTGTCTGTCGAGTGTCCCTTCTTACGAGAAAAACCATGCGAAATGCCGTTAACGTATTATATTAATGGAGAGCAAGTTAAAAAAGTCTTTCAAAATATGTTATAATGAAGTAGAAGGAGATGAGCGTGTTTTTCCCCCCACCCCGGCGAGAATGACGTGCAGAGTGGCTAGACTCAGCTAAGGCCAGGACCCCCTTCCCGCAGTCAGCTATAAATATTTATGGAGGATACCTGTGAGTACACCCGCTGTCATGGTATTACAAATTTTCATTATTGTTTCCTATTTGTACATCGTCTGCGCTTACTCGTACAGGCTAATCAAGTATATCAGGATGCCGGTACACTTGAGATGGGAGATTTATCCGGTCCCCCATGAGAAGGGGAGTAAATACGGAGGCTCCTACCTTGAGGAGCTGGAGTGGTGGAAGAAGACAAGAACTAAAAACACCGCTAAAGACATCTTCTACATAATAAAGGACTACCTCTTCTTTATCCAATATTACGCGCGGAACAGAAAATACTGGTCAACGTTATACCCCTGGCATATTTCATTCTATTTAATCGTTGCTTTCCATGTTTTTGTTGCTTTCGGCGCCCTGGGGCTGATCTTCGGTCTCGATGTATCCACTGCCTCCTCGGCCAATGCCGGGGGGCAGGCCCTGTACTACATTGCCCTGGGACTTGGCATCGGCGGTTTCATTATCGGCTGTCTCGCCAGTATAGGCATGCTTATAAACAGAGCTACCGATCCCGACCTGAAAAAGTTTGCCAACCCGCGGCTTTATTTCAGCTATGTATTCTACTTTGCGGTCTTCCTCAGCGGCCTGGTAGTCTGGGCTGTCTATGACCCGACTTTCGCAGACTACAGGGAGTTCTACAAGAGCGTGGCTACGCTCCACAACATAAATCTTGCCGCGCCGTTAATTATTCACGCTGTTCTCTTCGCCCTGTTCCTGGTTTACATGACGTTCACCAAGGCTTCGCACTATGTAACCAAATTCGTCATCTTCTTCGCCACACGCTGGAACGATATTCCAAACACCAGAGGAAGCAAGTTGGAGCAGAGAATACAGGAACGGCTTGGCCATGCGGTGAACTGGTCAGCCCCTCATATCCAGACCGGCGAAAAATGGAGTGAGGTAGCCGTAGAGTCACCATTTATAGAGAAAAAGGATAAAAAGAAATGAAACAGAAAACAGAAGAGAAAATAACAACTGCAGATTTGGGCAAGCCATGCGAACAACTGGTTAATATTAATGGCAGAAGCCTGATGGCGCTTCCTCCTCCCTACGATGGCACCGATAAATACTCGACCGTAGCGCAGCTTAAAGAGGACCAGAAAAAGAGGTATGAGGCATCACTTGACGGAGTTCTGGCCGTCAGCATACCTAAGCCCGCAAGTCCGGCAGAAGAGAAAGCGCTGGTCGACAAATTCCTGTCCGGGTTGAGCAAACTACTCGATAAAAGCGATAACTGGACCTTTTTGCAGCCCCTGAAGTTCTCTCTGGATTACTGCGCCAGGTGCCAGACGTGTAACGAAGCCTGCCCGATATTCATATCCAGCGGCAGACAGGAAATATACCGACCCACTTACCGGGCAGAAGTGCTGCGGCAGATTATAGATAAATATCTGCACGGACAGAGCAAGTTCTCCAACTGGTTCCTGGGTAACAACGTCGAACTCAACTGGACCACGATTGCCAGGTTAGCCGAGCTATCGTACAGATGTACGATTTGTCGCAGATGCGCCCAGACCTGCCCCGTGGGTATCGACAACGGGCTGATAACCCATGAGCTTCGCAAGGTGTTCAGCCAGGAACTGGGCATAGCTGCCAAAGAGCTCCATGAATCAGGCACGATGCTGCACTTAAAGGCAGGCTCCAGCACAGGTATGAAGCCGAGCGCGTTTCTGGATATTAAGAAGTTCATGGAGGAGGAAATTGAGGAGAAGATAGGCAAGAAGATAGAGATACCCGTCGATAAGAAGGGTGCGGATAT
>Ga0172363_10004029_pt1 | contig 11875 bp, 7 predicted proteins | sample LakKivs2_kivu2a2_FD_114541 | JGI IMG/M metagenome (GOLD analysis project Ga0172363, IMG submission 114541) | Sediment microbial communities from Lake Kivu, Rwanda - Sediment s2_kivu2a2 | ecosystem: Environmental > Aquatic > Freshwater > Lake > Sediment | place: Rwanda: Western Province, Lake... | reverse complement strand
GCGATACTATCAGGCCTGAGGAGCGGCAGGAGTTCCTCATAGGCGCCACGCGATTCAGCTGTCATTTGACTGGAGTCGAGTTGATGTCTCATAAGGATTTTCTTCAAACTGATCGGAAACAATCGTGATCCTGCGCTTTGGCGGGAAAAAGCTGAGGCTGCGAGGGTCTAGGCGATCCAGTGGATTTCGGCTGGCTCACACCAATAGAGAAATATGTCCGTTCTTCTCAGCTCTCCTCATTGCCCGCCAGCCCCTCCTTGGAGATAGATCCGTTCGAGGATCCGGATTGGGATTATGCCAGGGCGAAGAAGGTCATGGTCAGGTCCCCATCCGTCGAATGGTCCTCAAGTGTGAGATCGGTAAAGGTGGAGGTCCCCGAGCTCGGGAGCTTCATCATGCCCAACAGGAACATGCCGGTCGAAGGACTTTTGGTCCTCCTGCGGGGGGAGCTCTGGAAGGCCATAGACGGGGTTGGCGTCTCCTTCGACGATTCGCGCCAGCTCGAGCCGTCCACGGTTCGCTATGCCGTTGGGTCCGCTCAGTACAGGTACTGCGCTGACGACAGGGAGGCCCTGACTGTGGAGTATGCTGCTGCTGACGCTGGAGTTGCCACCTCGGGAGGGCTCAGGATAGGATTCAACTTCCCGCAGCAGGCGATGGGCAATCGCGTCAACTTCTATGTTCTCACGGATCTCAGGCCACTCAAGCGACCTCCGGCTCCGGTCGACTACTACCCTGCGATCCATGATGGACTGATGGGGTCGTCCTCGGTCGCCAAGCTGGGCTTGCTGTCAGACGCTAAGGTGGACAGCTCCTCAGCGAGCAGGCGCGAGCTGAATTGGCAGTACAAGATGGGCTACGGGTTCAGGAGTGAAACTGAGCGGGGCGTGGTCTTCACCCAAGAGGAGCGGATGATTGGAGTGTTAGGGCCATATAGCCTGACGGTGTCAAGTCCCTCTCATGAGTTGCTCGTCGTCCTGTCGAACACTTGGCCTCCGGAGGGCCAACGCAGGGACACGATGCACGCATACGCCTCAACCTACACTTCTCGCGTTGAAGCGATGCTATCATCGCTGCCTGCGCCAAGGGTCAGCGAAAGCGTCAAAGAGGCGCTTTTCGGCAGGACAGCTGCGCTCCTGTCGTTCGGGATCAGGCCATGGGACGGGGATGCTCGTCTGTGTGGCGAGGCGGGGAGCCACTGGTTTAGAGAAGTCTGGTTCAGGGATATTTTCGAGGGGCTTCTCAGGAACATGAGGACCCTCACTCTATTGGGGTTTCATCTGTTCATCAGAGATCAGTTGGACATCGCCATGCAATTTGCCGACCCGAACGGGATGCTGCCTAACAACCTCGCGTCGAGTCTTGGATCTGTGAGGCCGTCGTACGACTCGATAGATTCGACCCTCCTATTCCACGAGCTGCTACTCAATTACGCTGATGCCTTCGGGGATGAGAAATTATTGAGGCGGGGGTTGAGCCTTCTCAACAAGTTCCTATGTGCCGCTCAGGGAGGTAGGGTGGCGGGCGCGAGAATCGTCGACGGCGCCCTTCTTTCGCTGCCGAACTACAGCTGGACTGACAGCAGGTCAGACATTGACGTTGCTGGAATCCACCTGTCATCGATCCCTTGCAGGGTCCCCCTGGAGCACTTGGAGAGCATGTTGTCGGCAGGGCTCTCGCCTCAGGATGTTGAGATGGCGATGAGAGAGCCTGTCTTCCTGATGCCCGAGGTGCAGGCCAGGCTTGTACTCGTGTTGAAGCGGTCGAAAATGGCGGCTGAAAGTCTAGGAAGTGACTCAGAACTGCTTGAAAATCAGGAGAGGTCGTCATTTGAGTCGTTCAAGGTCGATCTGTTGAAGGAGGCTGCGGGCCTGCCGCCCAATTTAGTGATGTTCGACCGGGGCGTGAAGAGGATCGACCGGACGCCCTCTTCCATGTCTTTCCTGGCCATGGCTGTTCTCAGGGACTACTTGCCCATTGACGTGCTCAAGGCAGCTTACGCGCAGGCGGAGTCACAACTCTTGGTCCGAAGGAGCATGATGAGCCTAGGCTCTGGAGCCTCCCCATTCGGGTTGCTGGTCCAGAAGAGGGTATGCGAGCCTTACTTCGGAGATGGGCAATATCACGGTTGCGTGGTCTGGCCCAGGGACACCCCATATCTCATCGACGTGATGGAGAAGCTGGATCTTCACGATGAGATCAACGCGGTATTGTTCAACAATTTGGACGCTTCGGTTTCCGAGGTCATTCCCTTCTACATGAATGAGCTATATGGTCTGCCGTTGGGAAAGAACCCCAGTCCTTCCTCGGCTACAGCGGAACAGTTGATACCCCTCAAGAATCCTGCTCAGTTCTGGTCCATGTGGGTTGATCCCTACTTGAGATGGTTTGTCTCCTAGGCGCACCTATTCGGCCTTGACCATCTTAAGGCCACCCGCCCTCACTTTCCTGATGATCCTGTAGCCGCAGTAGGGGCACTTGATCTCCCTGGTGGAAATCATGTCGGGCGCGAAGACCTCGCTGCATGATAGGCACTGATACAACACCTTTGAGGTCGGCGCATTGTCAGTCGTGGACCCTTCCATGACTGTCGGATTGGGCCATCCGGTCCTATAAATACCTTGGTCTTGGTGGACGTCTAGAAATGGGAGGTTCCAGCCCCCAGTGACCCCTCGTTGAGGGCCCAGGACTCTCTTTGGAGCTTGTCGCCCACGCGCCGCCCCTCCATTTTCGATGAAGTCAGTGCGAGGGGACATGGCCTCTTCGATGAGATATATATCGGAGGGTCGCAGGTGACCGAGAAAGGTAGCCCCGATGCAGAGTCAGGTCGTGATCGACGGGAGGCCATTTGACCCAGCCTTCCTCCCAGAGCAGCTGATTCACCGTGAGTCTCAACTCAGTGAACTAGAGAGCTACCTTTCCCCGCTCCTGAATGAGCCCCCAATTGGGTCCAAGGCCCTAATAGTGGGGCCAAGAGGCAGCGGAAAAACAACTATCTCAAGACGCCTGGTCAATCGGTACCTGATTGAAAGACCAAACGCGACGAGTTTCGTGGTCAATTGCAGGGTAGAGGGCTCAGAGTACAATGTAGCCATGAGGATGTTGGTTCAATCCAGATTCGCCAACGGTTTCATCCGAGGCGTTTCGAAGGAGGAGGTGTTGATCTCCTTCATAGAATCCCTTTCAAACGTCAGGGATCCGGTATTCGTCGTTCTGGACGACGCGGATTCACTGCTGACGAGAGGCAAGTCATATCTTGTGTCCTCACTGCTCAGGTCTCATGAGGGGTTCGAGGCGGCAGCGTCCAAGCTGGGCGTCGTAATGACCATGAGGTCGGTGGTATTTGATTCCACCTTCGATGTAGCCGTCATGCCCACTGTCAAGCTATCCCCATATACTTCTTCTGAACTGCGCGACATACTGGAGGCAAGGGCTCGCACTGCCCTGAGGCCAGGTTCGTTCGACGAGGAGATACTGTCAATGATAGCAGATGCAGTCTGCATTACTGGGGACGCCAGGTACGCGATAGAAATCTTGGCACGCGCCGGTCGCATGGCTGAAGCGTCCGGAGCGGGCAGAATCCTACCAGAGCATGTCAGAAGAGGTCTCTCGATATTGCCGAATTTCCCTTCGCCTTCTGAGATGTCATTATTGAGTGGCCTTCAGAGAGATGTACTGCTGTCGATTGTGAACTGCTTGCAGGAAGACGACGCGTCATTCGTCACGACCGGGGATCTGGAATCTAACTACAGGCGATATTGTGAGGAGACTGGAAAGGAACCTGTGGCACACACACGCCTCTGGGAGACCTTAGAAAGTCTGGAGACGCTGGGATTCATCAGAAAATCGGTCAAGAGCTTCGGCAGGAGGGGCAGGACTTCGGTGGTTTCGTTACTTGCCCCCGCGTCTGCCTTGGGACAGATGCTGAGAAAGGAGATCATGCAGTGACTCATAGAGGCAAATCCGAAGAGGAGTCATTGCTCTCCTCCCAGGCCCTAAGGGTCTTGCGGATCTTGACGATGACGGAGGATTTCACCACGATATCCGCGCTCTGCAGAAAAGCCAACCTTAACCATCCTTCTGCGGAAAGAATCCTGTCGCGGCTCAAGAGGATGGGCGTGGTCCTTGAGAGGAGAGTGGGCAGGAGCAGAATGTTCAGGGTTAACTACGAGGACGAGCGAATTTCACTGTTCAGGAAGCTAGCGACCTCTGGCTTTTGAACGACGAGACCTGGCCGAACTCTTGGGCCTCGTCGCCTTTCCCCTCTCCCTGCCGGTCGTCGTGACTCTTCTTCCGATGATTCCAAGAAGGGGGATCGTCTCCTGAACGACCACGGACCTCCGCTCGTGAAGTTGTGTACCGATGTCTACGGCCAGCGCTGCCCTCTCCTTCGCTTTGGCGTACCTTGCCCATCTATGTGATATCCTGTTCGGCATCCCAAGCCTCATCCATCTGGTCGCGCCACGGCCGCACGCAACAAGCCCTACGGATAGAATATCGTAGATGTATGAGATGAGCATCCAGGTCCTGAGTCTCTTCATAAGGGCTGATAGATAGTCCGCCTCGGCCACGGCTCTTGACAGCAACCAAAATTCATCCGGACTCGCCGCAATGTTCTCGGCATTCCCGTATACCCAATCTATGATATCGTAGACTTGCAGGCCGGTGTTGCTCAGGTGGGTTCGGGCCTCGTAGAGGCTCTTTGATTGCATCGCGCCTCTCAGCGCCTCGAAGATGTCTTCCTCCTTTATTCTCTCCTGCAGTATCCACGACGCCGCCTCCTCGCCTGGGGTGGCCCCTCCGGAGGCAAGAGCCTGCAAATCTGCCATTGCGCTCCTCATGTCCCCCCGTGCTCTTTCGGCTATACCCTCCAACACCATCTCGTTGACTGACAAGCCGAGCTTGGCTGCAGTGGCCGTCAGCCTCTTGATGATCAAGTCCTTCCTCAGCCTCGTGAACTTGAACATCTCGCTTCTACCTCGGATGTCACGCAGCGACGGTTCCCATGGGTTGTTCGCCACAAGCACGACAGGGGTCTCCGTGTCTCTGATTAGCTTCAATATGGCGCTAGCTCCCCCGGTGTCCTGTCTGCGATGAAGGCCATCAATCTCGTCCAACAGTATCACGTTCCTCTCGTTGTACAGAGATCTCGAACGAGAGGCAGGGTAGACTCGCTCCATCAAGGCGTCCTTGGTTCTCACGTCGCTTGCGTTCAATTCCACAAGATTGTACCCCAGCTTCCTCGCGGCAAACTGAACCGTGGCGGTCTTTCCTGTGCCTGGGGGGCCGTAGATGAGAGCGGCCTTCTTCGTTTGCCCTGACTTCCACCTGTCCAGCCATCGGAGAAAGTTGTCTCTTGTCTCCTGATTCCCGACAAGGTCGGCCCATTCGTCGGATGGTTCCTCTTCAGTCGGTCGCATCTCAACGATTACCCTTGATTTGCGACAGCTTCGCCAACATCAGGGTGAGCTGAATTTCTGGGTCGGCCCCAACCATCAACCTATACTCAATGTCAGCGAGGAGGGACAAGAGAGACAGCTTGACCTCTGGCGGCATTTCCATGTTCGATATCCTCCTGTGGAACCTTCTGACTATTTCCTTTGGCTGGACGCCTGACTCGTATATGATCGCTCTCAGCAACTCAAGCGCCGCTTGGGTGTTGCCAGAGACGCTGGTGTCAATCAGTTCGTCGACCTTGTCCACGCCGTAGAGCCCAACGAACTCCTTCGTCGTCTTCGCGTCGATTTTCTTCCGAGAGGCCGATATCCCCTGCGTCAGGTTGATGGCCATCCTCATGTCGCCACCAGCCCTTTCGACTATCATCCCAAGCGCCTCATCGTCGTAGCGAACTCCCTCGCTGTCAGCTATCTGTTTTATCCTCTTTAGTATGATATCGTCGCTGAGAGGACCAAACCGGAAAACTGAACATCTCGACTGAATCGGCTCTATTATCTTGTACAGCTCGTTGGCCACCAGGATGAACCGCGTCGTGTCTGAGTACCTTTCGGGAGTTCTCCTCAAGGCTTGGAAGGCGTCGTTGGTCATTGCGTCGCACTCATCCAGTATCGCTATCTTGAACGGGATCTCCGCTATCGGGATGGACTTGGAGAACTCCTTGATGCGCCCTCTTACCGCTTCTATGCCTCGATCATCCGACGCGTTGAGCTCAAGATAGTTGCCTGTTGTGTTTCCATCATACATGTCGTTCACAAGGGCGAGTGCCGCGGTCGTTTTCGATGTGCCCGGCGGACCGACAAATAATAGATGTGGCATGTTCTTCGTTGACACGAATGTCTTGAGCTTCGCGACAATTTCCTCTCTGTCCAGCATCTCATCCAGGGTTCTAGGCCTGTATTTCTCGGCCCACACGAGGTCGTGGAGACTCACGAAGTTCACCAGGCGAGCAACCATCCGTCTCATTCACGTTTTAACCGTTGCGGCCCGCGGTTCCTACAGGCACCAGACTGAAACTGCGCGACGGACGCAGTCCATTGGGAGTGGTCCTCAGTTGATATGTGTCGCCGAAAACCCTTCGAGGTCGGACGGACATGGGGATCGGGGCACTTTTGCGGGCTTCCGGAGCGTCAATCAGCCAAGAATCGAGCGTTCTCTATCGGACTAGTTCTCGAATGAAAACTCGCTTAGGGTATAAGGTTAAATCAGATTGACCTCGAGTGACCAGCGAATGTTAAGGGCAGAGGCAAACCTAATCGAGCAGGTGATCCAAAAAGGGCTGAAGCGCCTAGAGGTGGATCAGCAACTGCGACAGATCAGGATAGTGCCAAAGGAGGACTTCAAGTATTCGTCTCTGCTTGGAGTGGAAACGAAGTTGGAAGATTCAGTGGAAGCCGAGGTTCCTTTCTATATCGCCGAGCAACTTCTTGACGAGGGCATGGCTGATCCAGCTGTGAAGGTCTTAGATCACAAGGCCTTGGCAATGATAGCTTGGGATGAGAGGCACAAGGCCGGCGGGATATCTGCAGTGCCCGATTTCTTCTACAGGCAACTCATGCTGCTGATTTCATCCAACAAGATGACCGAGAAGACGAGGCGAATCACGGAGGCATCAGCGATCGAAGTCATGGACGCGAGGCTCAAGAAGATACTGACGTATTCGTTGGTCCCATCGTTGCCGCATGAGATACTGGCCAATCTGACGCCGGAGGAATCCTATCTCCTGGAGCTGCTCAGGATGGTTATGTCGTGTTGGAGGAAGGAGGTGCTAGGTGTTGGAAGAGAGTAAGGACAAGGTAAGAGAAGCCTTCACGTCATTCATCCGGGGGTTCAGGAACGATGAGGGGCAACTGACATACTTGGATGCCATGAGGTCGCTTCCCACCAAGGGAGAGCACTCGCTCGCGGTGAATTTCGAGGACATAGTTTCCTATGACAAGGAACTGGCTAGCATATTGGATGAACAACCAGAGTCGACCCTGAAGATCCTTTCGGAGGGAGGATTGCTCATGCTGACCGAGTTTGACATGGAGTATGCCAAGAGAGTCCAAAGGCTGAACGTCAGGATATGGAACTACAGCAAGAGGGCCAGCATCAGAGGGCTGAACTCATCCTTCATTGGCACGATCGTGTCAATATCCGGTGTGATAGTCAGGAGCTCAGAAGTCATGACGCAGCTGAAGACGGGGGCCTTCAGGTGCACGAGTTGCCAGACGGTCACTCCAGCGGATCAAGTCGGAACCCTCTTCACCACGCCCAGGGCGTGTCCGGTGTGCAACAGGTCTGGTCCTGGCAGCTTCGAGCTGGACCCGTCCCTCTCCACCTTCGAGGACTTCCAGTCGATATCGCTTCAGGAGAGGCCTGAGGATCTGCCGGCCGGGCAGATGCCACAAACTTTGGACCTGGGACTCACAGATGACTTGGTGAGCACGGCTAGACCCGGCGACAGGGTAGTCGTGACCGGAATCGTGACCGTGAAACAGAGGCCATCGGGCTTCGGGAGGTCAAGGTCAAAAGTCTTCGAGCTCTCATTGAACGCTAACCACATTCAAGTCGAGACTGAAGAGCAACTCGAAGAGGAGCTCGACGAAGAATCGATGAGATCATTCAGGGCAGATGCATCTCAGCCTTGGCACTACAAGAAACTGATATCGTCCGTTGCTCCCTCAATTCACGGGCTGGAGCCCATCAAAGAAGCTGTCCTCTTGCAACTCGCAGGGGGAAATCCGAAGACCTTCAAGGATGGGGTGAAGGTCAGAGGGGATGTGAACATATTGCTGGTCGGTGATCCGGGCTGCTATTCAGGTGATACCAGGATCGTCTTGGGGGACGGCAGAATGCCGACCTTAAAAGAACTCGCAGACAACCTCGGGCTCAGCTGCCCTGGTGTCTATCCCGTCTCGTTGACCGTCAAGAACAGATGTGAAGAAAAGGCCACTGCCCTTCATATCTATGAGCGCCAGCCCATCATGGAGATCACACTTGCAGGCGGACGCAGGGTATCGGCCACTCCCAACAATCCGTTCTTCACCAGCAAGGGTTGGCGGCGGGCAGATCGACTGAGAGTCGGCACGAGCATCCGCATTCGCAGGAGAATTCGATCCCACATGAGCAAGTTCTGTGCCACGGGGTGGAAACTCGCATCACAGGACAGTTCTCGAAACAACGTCGTCTCTGTACCTGAGGTAGTCGATGAAAGACTCGCGGCCTTGATGGGGATACTGACTGCTGAGGGGTACACCGAAGACCATAGCATAGCGCTGGCAGTAAATCAACATGAGCGGCAGCTGGTCGCGTCCATGGCGCGGACTGTCGAGCAACTCTTCGGATACAAGCCAAGCGTTTCCCTCCTAAGGAGGAATGGCAAGAACGGCCGCACACTCGATCTCATCAGGCTGAAGGCGACCAACCCTCACATCGTCGCCTGGCTCTCGCCTGTCGTGAAGACGAAAAGAATCCCCTCCAGCATTTTCTCGTCGCCAGACGGAGTAGTTGCGGCCTATCTAAGATGGCTCATCGAAGGGGACGGGAACGTCCGGTGCAATGTTGCAGAACGAGATCGTTATGTGGGCTTGACATCGAAGGGTATTGAGCTCCTCAGGGACGTTCAGATGCTATTGCTGAGGTTTGGAATTGAGAGCCAGATTTACTCCAAGTCGAGGGAGAATGACTGCTATGTGCTTAGGATCAGGGATCAGAGGAGCCTGAGGCTTTTCAGGCGTAACATAGGCCTAGTATCCAGCAGAAAGAACAGGCTTCTCACTAGTCTGATGAGTAGCTACTCAAACTCGAGGAAACTGCCGAAGAGGGACACCATGGAGAAAATAGTGAAGATTGAACGCAGAGGACCTGAGACGGTGTATGATCTGGAGGTTCCGACCACCAATACCTTGATCGTGAACGGGGTCATTGGCCACAACACCGCCAAGTCACAGCTGCTCAAGTACGTTCAGAGGATCGCGCCTCGCGGCCTCTACACCTCTGGTCGGGGAGCCACTGCGGCCGGTTTGACGGCTGCCGCGATTCGCGATGAGAGCGGAGCGTTCTCACTTGAGGCTGGCGCGCTGGTCTTGGCCGACAAGGGTCTCGCGGCCATCGACGAGTTCGAGAAGATGAGAGAGGAAGACAGAGTCGCCATACACGAGGCCATGGAACAACAGTCATACCATCCATCCCTGGAGATACTCCTCGCTGACGGAAGGAGGGTGAGAATCGGCGAGTACGTCGACGGACTGTTCAAGAGACATGAGCGTGAGAAGATCAGGGGTGTGAATTGCGAGATCCTGCAATCCCCGGTCTCAGATGAGATCCTTTCGGCGGATGTGAAGACCGGGTTCCTCAGGAAACTTCGCATAAGCAGAGTAAGCAGGCATACTCCACCGGACACGTTTGTAAGCATCACCTACTCAAACGGGAGAGAGATCCTAGTGACCCCTGAGCATCCGGTCTACGTCTATAGAGGAAGGCGCATTGTGACTGTTCCTGCCACACAGCTGAAGCGTGGCGACTTCGTGCCCGCGCCTAGAACTACTGCGACAGAAGAGTCCATTGCGTCCTCGCCTTTGTCCATGCCACAGGCGGGTCCGCGCGAGAAAGAGGTGTCCCTGCCAAGAGTGCTCACTTCAGATGTTGCAAGCATACTGGGCTACCTTGTAACCGAGGGTTGCTTCTACCGAGGTTCGAGCTGTGAGATCGGCTTCACGAATACTGACCCGCGGATACTCAGTGAGATGGAAGGCCTTATGAGGAACACCTTTGGAGTAGGATACACCCGCGGGGTCAGCTCGTTCGGTGTGCCTTCACAGAGGTATGTCTCATCTAGGCTGTACAAGTGGTTCGAACTCAACTTCCCCGAACTGATGCAGAAGGCCAGAAACAAGAGGGCTCCGTCAAGGTTGTTCTGTGCAACCGATAGCGCAGTGAAGAGCTTCATGAGATCAGCATTCTTGGGCGATGGCAGTGTCGAGTCAGAGGCCGTCTGCTACCGCACCGCCTCAAAGGGACTAGCTCAAGACTACCAGGATCTCCTCCTTAGAATGGGCGTAGCCTCTCGCATTGTCAGAGACAGCAGCAGTGACACCTTCAAGACATACATCACAGGGGACTCATTGTCTCACTTCATGGATGAGACCGTCGATCGAAACGATGGCAGAATCAACAAGGTGCGTGACATGGTCGAGAGAGGCAAGAACACAAACCGCCATCATGACGTCATCCCTGCCGATTTCGCTCACCTGATCAGTGACACATATAGAAAGCTTGGGGTCGGGAATGACGGACGTTTCAACATTCATCTCAGCGCGGGGTACGGAATGACGACAAATGTGGCCAGAAACACTGGCTTCAGACTATCCGACCGTATCAATGAAATCGAGAGCAACTGGAATATGGCCTCCTCAGTCCGGGATACGAGGCTGGCGACCAACTGGTCGCAGCAGCGTCTAGCGAACGCCATGCTCGTCAAGCGCGGCAATATCGACTATTGCGAGAGAGGGGGATATGACGGAGATGTCAGGCTCAAAATGGCCCAGAAGGCAAGGGGAGTGATACTGTCTGGCTTGTCCGAGGCTCGACGCAATGTCGCTGAGCTTGAGGCGGCTCTGAAGTCGAACTTCAGAGTATTGAGGATAAGGGCAGTGCGGCTGGTGCCAAACGAAGGGGAATACAGAACCAACTGGGTGTACGATGTCACAGTGAAGCCGACCCACAACTTCGTGAGTCAAGGCGTCTTGCTTCACAACACTTGCTCTATTGCCAAGGCAGGAATAGTTGCGACCCTCAACGCCAGAACTTCGATACTCGCTGCGGCCAACCCTCAGTTCGGGAGATATGACCTCAACAGGAACTTCGCCGAGAACGTGAACCTCTCACCCGTGGTCCTCTCCAGGTTCGACCTTTATTTCATCCTAAGAGATGTGCCAGACGAGACGAGGGACGCACTGCTCACCGAGCACATCATAGCGCAGCATAGGAAGATGGAACGGCAGGCTGAGGCGACGTATGACACGAACTACCTCAGGAGGTATGTCGCATACGCCAAGCTTTCCTCCCCCAAGTTGTCAGATGAGGCCTCAGAGGCGATCGCCAAGTTCTTCTTGGAACTCAGGAAATCGAGCGTCGATTCGGCGGTGCAAATCACGCCGAGGCAACTTGAATCGCTCATACGCCAGAGCGAAGCCAAGGCCAAGCTCATGTTGAGAGATGTGGTAACAAGGGAAGACGTCGAGGTCGTGATCAAACTGTTCAGATCGTCCCTCACTCAAGCGGGGCTTGATGTGGAAACAGGGAAGACGGACATCGACATACTGATGACCGGCAGGCCCAAGTCGTCCTGGGACAAGATGAACGTCATCATCAAGATAGCGCAGGACATGGAGAAGGAGTTCGGCTCAGCCAACATAGAGGAAGTCCTCAGGAGGGC
>Ga0172363_10004026_pt1 | contig 11877 bp, 13 predicted proteins | sample LakKivs2_kivu2a2_FD_114541 | JGI IMG/M metagenome (GOLD analysis project Ga0172363, IMG submission 114541) | Sediment microbial communities from Lake Kivu, Rwanda - Sediment s2_kivu2a2 | ecosystem: Environmental > Aquatic > Freshwater > Lake > Sediment | place: Rwanda: Western Province, Lake... | reverse complement strand
CGGCGGTTCCCCGCAGTGGGGATCCGACATGTCGTGCCCTCCACTAATTTTAATAAAGCCTGCTGGACACCTTCGCCCGATACATCACGTGTGATCGAAGCGGACTCGCCCTTGCGCGATATCTTGTCGACTTCATCCACGAACACGATGCCTTTTTGTGTTTTTTCTACGTCATTGCCGCTGACTGCGTAGAGTCGGCTGATCAGCATCTCTACATCATCGCCTACATATCCCGCTTCGGTCAAGGAAGTGGCATCGGCGATGACGAACGGAACATCTAGATACCGGGCTACGGTTTTGGCCAACAAAGTCTTGCCAGATCCCGTGGGACCTACCAACAGGATGTTGGCCTTGGCGATCTCGGGATCATCTTTTTTGCGGTTCATGCGCTTGACATGATTGATGATGGCCACTGAGATGTTTTTTTTGGCCTGCTCTTGCCCAATGACATACTGATCCAAGAACGTCTTGAGAGACCTCGGATCCATATCAATCGACGCTGGCTTGACGTCTTTCGTGGTATCAGTCAACAGTTCCTGGCATAAATCAACACACTGATTACAGATCGCCACAGATTCATTGACGATGAGCTTGGCTACATCATTTTTATGCCGTCCACAGAAACTACAGCTTTCCACGGATTCTGCCATTAAATCTCCTGCCGTAGTCGTTTTTCTATCTCGCTGCGTTCGGCATCTGACAGCAGATCAGGATCGTATCTGCCCGAGCTGATCGATGATATGAGATAATCAATGTAGGCTTCATCGTGTGTATAACTATCGGTGCTATTTTTGTCTATGATGATCCAGTCCTTGCCATTGAATTTAAACAGGCTGGTGGGGGCAGATCCAGTGTAGACGAAAAGATCACCTTTACCGGGATCGTCGGGAAAACCCTCGCCGAATCCAGTTTCTATGGTGTCTCCTAGATTGGCTGGTTTCAATCGCGATGACCATTGGGGATTTACCACCAGTGCAGGATCAGCCAGTGGTTCGACTTTCACAGGCGATGATTCCTGCCTCAGCGGGGGGTCTGGCTCCACCAACGGTCTAAGTGCGGCTCTGGGATCCTGAAGGGGCTGTTGCGAGGTTGGAAACTGTTGATCAGATCTATGGTCAGCATCAACGGCATCATGGTCCAAAGTCGTATCATCACGGGGAGGTATAACGGGCTCATGGGTTTTCTCCAGGGGCGAATCGGGATTGTGGGATCTTATCCATCGATGACTTTCGGCGGACGCCAGCAGCATCATGATGGCCAGGGGATCAAAAACAATCACCAGCAGGATGATTACCCAGCGTACAGCGCGCTCCAAGAGATTTTTGTCGGGATCATCTCCGTAGATCAAGGCAGCGATGTATTTAACCGGACCCACTTCGGCTTCGATCTTACGCAGGTCCCGGGCGAAAGGTGCTTTTTCTTCCTGCAGGGCGATGATACGCGCCTGTGATTGTTCTATGGTCGCAGTGAGCGCGGCCCGATCACGCGCTTGCTGTCGGCGGACCTGCAGAGCTCGTTCGGCAGAACTTATTATACGGCCATTGACTTCTCGGTCTGTTGTGTTGCTGATGTCTACCACAGCACGGTCTAATTGCGCCAGTAGGCTGCGTGCGTTGGCTATGGTGTCGCGTTCGTTGTTGATGCGTTCATCGATCAGTGAGACTTGGGCCGCTACGTCGCCCGTGGGTACGGTCTGATCTAAGTGGGCCTTTGATAAAAATCCAAATATCCCCATGCTGGTGATGACCATCAGCGCTATCACGGCCGGTACTAGATACAGTTTTATGGCCAAACGACAACGCCCCCAATACTCGTGAAGCCATATCGTGATCACGACTTTGGCTATTTCCAGGATTGTGCCCATGATGATGATGGGTATCACGGCAGCGGCGAATATTGCAGTGAGTCCCACTATGCTGTAAAAGGCGGCCACCGCAGAGAGAGCGATGGCCACAACGAACATCAGGGCTGTCAAAAACATCTTTTATTTATTGGAGGGTTCCGGAGCTTGTGCGGTGATTTCGAGGCTGTGTTTGGTGGCTATCCAGGTACAAACACCGAGATCGGGCACTTCAAACCAGGCCGTGATCTTGATCACATGCCCAGTCCTGGGACCTATGGCACGGCCAGATCGTAGTTTTTTACGAATTTTGTTCTGACAGCGCCAATTTTTCCCAAACCAAGCCCGGCACTCGCTCATGACCGCGTACCACTGGCGATCATTGGTGAGCCGGACGTAGAATCGGTGTAGCTCAGGAGCCGTTGTTCTAAGTGGGTCAGATTGTTTTGACATTTCGTTAATCGTAGAGATCTCCACATTGACACATCAAGCAACGATGCTTTTCACTGATGACCGTACCTTTGCTTACACCGGAACATTGGCTCCAGCTATCGAAGCATGTTCTTAGGTTTTGCCGTGAATCCCAGCGGTCTGATCTCACAGCGGTCCAGTGCCACACCCTCGAGGATTTTATAGAGCATACGCCACGGTGTCTATCCGGAAGACCCAAGCTCCACCTCATCGTTCTCCCTCGCTACCATGATATTATATGATAGCTGATCAGAGAAATCAACGGGGTTTGGTCTAGATGTCATGCACTGAAAGATCTCCGCTGGGTGATGTTTCGCCAGAATCGGCGAGCGTGCCACACAATGTAAGACAACCACTCTCTATGATGAACCATTTTCAAATCCTTCTAAGAACACGGCCAGGGCCGTGCTTATCAACGCGGATGACATCGATTCCAGGGCACCGGTGTACAGGGCATGAACCGCTGCCACCAAGGCCAGCGCATATACCCAGCGACTCACCGATACACCGAAAAGAATACACTGCCCAGAGCCGCTACGATGGCACAGCCGATCAGCAAGGGCGTGTTTAGAACCAGTCCCACTGTAAAAGACACCACCATGATGGTGGTCAAGATTACTAAAATCTCTTTCAAAATTTTTCTCCTGGTTCGAATCCACGGAACCTCACGAAGCGCGGGAATCTCAGGCTGTATGATCCGTCTTGGTTTTGGCTGACTGTGTCCGCTTGGACTTCCACCACTCGACCAAGTAGCTGATCCCGCTGGGTCCAATACTGATCCCTATCGCCATCACCAAAACCACTGCCAACATTGACACGAATACGACGTCCATCGTCTTCTCCTTCGCAGATAATAGCACCCAACCGGCCCTGATTGCGTCCGGTACCCTCTTCAAATCCCACGATATTTAAGTCCACGGTGATGGTGGGTTTCCATTTCAACCATGCCGTAGTACGTTTGCACTCATAGGGAGCACCGAGATCCTTGATCATGATGCCTTCGAATCCCTGTGCCACGGAATCCTGCGCGAACTGCTGCATGGCATCGCGTCCAGATTCAGTATCGAGATCCACGGTCATGCCGGGCATGATCCTGACACACTCACAGTTTTCTTGGAAACGATTGGCCAGCTTTGACAGGAGCTCTAGCCTGCGCGACTGCTGTCGGTTCCAGAATCCACGCTCAAAGTCTTCCAGGGGAGCCCAATCAAAGATGTGATAGCGCATGCCTTGAGTCCGGGCGCCGTGCTTGCGATGGGCCTGGCGCATGAGTTTTTGGAAACTCTCGCCCACGATCTCGCCGTCCAGCACGATCTGCCGGGCGCCCAGTGATTCACGGATGTGTGATAAGTTGTGCACCAGCTCGCGCTCGATCTCCTGAAAATTGTCAAACACACGGCCGCCTCGACTGCACAGGCTCACGCCAGCACCGCTGAGTATGGCTATCACGCGCACACCATCCAGTTTGGCTTCCAAGCGTTTGGTGCCGCGCATGTCTTGGGCGCGGTCCGAGCTGTCTTTGGCCAGCTGGCACGCGAACGTGGGTATGGCCCAGGGCGTGTTCGCCAAGACCTTGTTCAGGGTCTTTTCGGAGATACCGCAGCGCAGATCTTTTATCAGCACGCGCCGGCACATCAGATTCCACTGCTCGCTGTCAAACTCCTGGCTCATGTCAACGATGGCACGGCGCGCGTCGTTGCCGGTGATGCCGCGTGTGCGCAAATTTTCCAATAGACCCCAGAACCGTGGCCAGGGATTGGGACGATCGGTAAGAGCCTGGGTCTCGTGGACCTTGCGCACGTTATACATGTGGAAAGGATTGTAAGCGGCATAGGCGTTGAACAGGAAACACTGGGCCGATGATGATCCCAGCCGGGCCGCCATCAGGGCTTTCTCTACCACGCGCTCTTTGTGTAGGCGGCTGTCGCTGGATTCGAGATCGTGTATCCATTCCGCGCTCATGGCGCCTTGCAGATCATCGTCGGTGAGAGTGGGGATGCCATCTAATTGGGTCTCTGTCATAGTTATGCCTCTACCAGGAGTTGCAATTCGAGATACCGGGCGCTGAGCTGTTCGAGGCGAGCACAATCGTTGTCAGACGCTTGACCTTCGTACACACGATCGCCCAGCCTCAGCATCTCGGCTATGACCTCGTTGAGTTCTATCACTGCATCAATCTCGATGGTGTGTGGCATGTTCTAGCTTCCTGTGTGTAGTATGACGGTATTGTCGGACTGGGGGCGGAACTGCTCGATAAAGATATGATGACTATCGCCGCTGTCGCGTATGGCCAGGTCCGCGGCGCGATACACGTCCAACCAAGTGGGTCCCATGATGGGATAGCGTTTGTCACCGTGATACTGGATGAACGCATCGCTGACAAACGGATGCGGCTGGTCAAAATCCACGTCCTCGGCGCTCCAGACGGCCGCAAAGCCCGAGTTGAGTTTGACGTTGTCGCAATAGGTGAATCGCTGATCCCACTGGGCTTCTTCTTGCTCATAGGCTGGCTTCAGGGCCCCACGCAGGGCCTCCACAGCGTCGCGCAGTTCGGTGCCGTGTTTGAGCACATCAAAGATGCCCTGGGTCTGGCGCTCTACTGCACACAGGGCGTTGTGTACGTCGCGCCACTGACGCTTGTCCAGTTGGATGAATGCGGGTTTGGTCATATAAGCCTCAGGTGAAGGTAAATCGCTGTAGTGACACCAATGCGGTTCTGTCATCAGTCTCTCCGTTTCTCTACACAATATTCAAACAGGATCCATTTGGCGCGATTGAGACACTGGCGCTGATCTTCCAAGATGTTGGCCAGTGTGTCCCCGTCGTAAGGGCCATAACTCACCATCTCTTGGCAGTCGCTCATCAAACTGGCCGCCATCATGGCCGCACCAGAAAAGTGGCGTACGATGCTGTGCTCCACTGCTTCGCGCATCTGGGCTTCGGTGCATCCATACATGCGCACTTCACGGCGCTCCTGTTCGGTCATGTCTGCGTAAGTGGTCACGGTCATCGTCGGCTCCTTGTGGTCTACTATACCTCGATTATACAGAAAGAATCTTTTTTGGTCAACCCCTACTCGTCTTCCAAAACAGCATCGACCCGATCGTTGATGACCTGCTCGACGGCACGTTCTGCCCGTTGCGCGAATCGGCGAGCCATAAACGCGAGCTCGTTGAAGCTGCGGAGCTCGTCCATGGACAGATCTTTGACGAAAGCCACATCGCCCTCGTCGTCCATAGCGTCCATGATCTGATTGAGCGCGGCTTCTGTATTGTTGCACATGCAGTAACTCATGTTTGGATAGTATCGCATCATGCGCTCCTTGTTGTTGACTATACCTATATTGTAGCAAAATGGCGATTTCTGGTCAACCGGACGAAATTTTCGTTTAGTTAGTGAGCACTAACACCGCAGGCCCGGAAGAATCGCTCGCTATCAAAGCGAGCATTGATCTGGCTGCAGGCCCCAGCCACTGCAATAGCGGCCAGGCGGCGCGCAGCAGCGTCGGTGATATAACTGATGTTCAAGGCGATGAGTTCAAAATCTCTGCGGCTCACGAAATCCTCCTGGTTGTCGACTATAACTCTATAGTAACACGAGGATCATTTCTGGTCAACCCAATGGTCAGTGAGTACTAACTGGGAGTGTCAGGGAGTTGGGTATCTAGCTTGATGCCAGTGTCTTGCAATGCTGCAAGATTTTTTCCCTCTCGCAGACTGCCCAGCATTGATTGGCCACTGAGGCTGCTGGTGTTGGCCGTGGCAGTGAGGAACTCGTCAGCATCTACATTGACTGCATATTCATGGAGATTCGCCGTGAATATCATGGTACTGGAGACATTGTTGGCCGTGAGCTCTCCAAAATCGATCTCGGCTTTGGCCTGGTTGTCGGCTTGGATTTCAAGAGACTCAGTGATGGCATCCCAACCGCTGTTCAATGTCTCCACTGCACTGGGGTTGGCCACAACGATAATGCCAATCTCGGTGTTGGCTGCCGGTATCAATCCGATTCCAGCCAGTGGATTGGGATCAACCCCAGTAAACGCACCTTCTACTGTGTTATATTCACCAGCTGCTGGGCCCGATGCTATGACGATGGGCGGATCAGGAGCGGCTATCACTGCCAGCATGTCCTGAAAGATACTTTGTAAATCTTGGGTATCGATCTCCGACAGAACCTGGGCGGATCCAACGAAAGTTTCCTCGAACACCGGATTTACTACGACACCCAACACATCAGTCAACAACACCGTACCGTTGGGGCCTGATCCTTGTCCCAGCTGTTGCCGATAGAGATCTTTCACGGAATCGGGGATGGGCGTAGAGAGTCCATTGACTTGGTCTAAGCCAGTCATGGGCTGTACCAAAGACATCGATCTTGCCAGTTGCGGGAGAGTAGTGGAAGTTATGTTCTTGATCTGCTGCAGGCTGCGGGCCAGGGCTTTGTTGGCTATGGCAGCATCCTGCGGAATTATCTTCTTTAGTATAGCCAAACTGTTGACATTGTTGGGTCCCGAGTAAGCTTCAATCAGCGCATTGTCCAGCACGGGTTCGAGCCCAAGATTCACACCGTAGACCCCGGGTGCGCCCTCGATGGGTAGATACACCAAAGACAATCCAGAGGCGTCTGGACACAACAGTGTCATAAAGCTATTGGGCAATGCATGCCGTGGATCTAGTATCTGTGCGAGATTGGCAAGATTTCCGGTGGCAACACCCAGTATGGCCTTGACCTGTGCCAGTAAATCGCCGGTCACCGCGCTCATGGCCGTGTAAGCATTGAGCTCTTCTTGATTGGTGAGTTGATTTACCCCGCGATTGAGACCGTTGACTCCGGACTGAGATACTCCCGTGGCCAACAATAGATCAGATATGCCCGGCAGCAAGCCCCCCGAGACTCTGGACATCTGTGCCAGCAATTCCCCAGGAAGTCCGAGATCATTGAGATTGGCCAGCGATATAGCCTCTCCGAGATTTTTAAAATCTGTGGCCAGCACTGGGATATCATCGCTCACGAGATTTAATCCGCCAGTGCTCAGTACATCCATGCCACCCTGGTTGGGATCAAATGTCTGAGCTATGATATCGCTGTTCTTGAGAGAGTTTAGTGTGGCGTTGGCCTGTGACAGGTACCCCAAAGAAGTCATGAACACTTGGCAAAACTTTGAGAGATCCGTGGTATCTACCACTGCACGAGCATCGACGTCCACTGACCCCGACATAGTGTAATTGTTGATATAAAATTTCCATCGAGAAGTATCGGTACCGGGAGCAACGTTCTTGCTGTTGGCCACGGCTTCATAGATATTGTCTTGATGCTTTACTACATCGCCGGTGACATAATCGGTCTGGTTGTCCCAGATTGATATTATGCCGTTGAACACGAGACCGCCAGGAGCGATCCCGGATGGGGGAAAGATCACCGATCCCGGCAAGGTATCAGTCAGGGCCGGACAATCATCAGACCCCAATGACAACAGCGAAAGATAGGTATTGGCGGTGATCTCTGTGGTCAAAGAAACCGGAGGTTGTACCACGAGATCCCGTGCTTGATTTTTGACCGAGGTCACTGATGCGATCACAGGTACTGCAGAATAATCTGCCACAGAATCAATGAGGTCAGTTGGCGGCACGAAGGTCGTGCCTACGTCTGGGGGAGGATTGGGCAGCAGTCCGGCCCCAGCTATGCTCATCAGCGGGCTGAGTCCACTCATTGGCTATCCCGCAAAAACGTCGCCTGATCCAGATTTGACCTGGGTACATGAGGCGAACGGATCTCCTGCACGTGCCAAGGGTTTTCCATTGACAAATACTGTGCTAGATCCTGATGATATACTGCTGGCATGAGGTACACAACGCTTGCCGCCAGGGCGGAGATGCGTACCAGACTGATCACCGACTCGAGCTACTGGCTGTCCATTGACGAAAACGTCCGAGCTACCGCTGGTTATATTAAACCCCGAGCAGTGAGTTGCACCAGGATCACCCTTCCTTGCCACGGCCGGCATGGTTCACCCTGTTAATATTTTTTTGGTTACTGGTTTTATACCAGTGGTGGCTTCGATCCATGAATTACGCACATCCTCTCGGGCTTCGGCTATCATCACCCAGTTGCTGTTATTTAGCCGTACGTCTTGGGAGAGATCTGCCGAGAACAACCCAGGCATCATCTGCAGACCTTGCGGACTCAGCACAGTGAGTATGGGATGAGAGATAGTTATATAACCTTCGGTGAGATTCTGTGCTGTGAGCCTCGCTACTATTTCTTCACCAGTGGTGAGTTTGAATGTGTAAATCACGTCGTTTTCTAATGTTTTCATAATGTCCCAGGATCGTCAGTTGATGATATTGTTTGCATGCGTTGTAATATCTCTTCGGTGCTGAGTTTACTTAACCCCTGCCATCCACCCGCGACCAATAATCGATCTCCTTGATAAATCTGCGGCACAGTGCGATGTCCTTGTTCTAGGATGAATTCGCGAGCTTCGGTGTCTTCTTCGATGTTGACTTCGTGATAGTTGATGTTGCGGCTCTGCAAGTAATTTTTGGCATTGACGCAATGCGGGCAGTGCGTTTTTGAATATACGGTGATCATAGGCTCAATCCTGATAGTGTAGTGGCATCGACATCTTGTCGGGTTCCGCCGATGACATAACTGACTATTTCTGTCTCTTGTGGTGCTACCTGTACATCTGACCCAGCGATCCACTTGGCGGTCCAGGGCAAAGGGTTGCTGCCGCCACGATAGTTGTTGGGTAATCCAATCGCGGTCATGCGCTTGTGCGCGATCCACTCGATATAGTCACACAACAATTGCTCATTGAGTCCGATCATGCTGCCATCACGGAACAGATAATGTGCCCAGGCTTTCTCCTGTGCCACTGCTGACTCAAACATCTCTCGCAGCAAGGGCTGTGTCTCATCGCGTATGGCAGCGTAGTCGGCGTCATCCTGTGGCAACAGTTTCAGTAGCTGCTGGGTCGAGGCCAAGTGGACGTTTTCGTCACGGGCGATAAACTTAATGATCTTGGCGTTACCCTCCATCTTCTTGAGTTCTGCGAACGCCCAGCTGCACGCGAAAGACACATAAAACCTGATGCCCTCGAGAACATTGACCGAGGCCAAGGCCAGCCACAATTTTCGTTTGAGTTCATATCGACTGATCCTTACGGTTTGTCCATTGACCGTGTGTTCTCCTTCGCCCAGGACCTGGTACTGAGCGCTGTAGTCCGCGAGATCATCGTAGTACTTGGTGATGTCTTGGGCGCACTGCACTATCTCTTCTACTTCCAGCATCTCGTCAAACACCCGACCTGGGTCAGCATAGATGTTGCGTATGATATGAGTGTAACTACGGCTGTGTATGGTCTCTGAAAAAGTCCAGGTCACGATCCAGGTCTCGAGTTCGGGCAGGCTCACCAAAGGACCAAACACCAATCCAGGGCTGCGGCCTTGTACTGAATCTAACAAGATCTGTCGCTTGAGATTGCTGGTAAAGATATGCTGTTCCCACTCAGTGAGATCTCGGAAATCTTTGGCATCTCTCAGGATGTCAACTTCCTCGGGTCTCCAGAAGAATCCCAGCTGTCGGTCAGTGAGTTTGTCAAACTGCCGATACTTGAGAGCGTCATATCTCTGCATGCCCACCCCACCTTGTGGGTCAAGGAAGGCCAGGCTGGTGGTGTGATTTCGATCGCATGCGAGGTTTAGGACTGTCATGGTTTAGCTTTTTTATATTTTACAGCTATCACAATCAGCATCATCAGTGATCTCTGCTGATTGTGATTGTAGCTGGTTTTCTGCCAGCCTGTCTAGATCGATCTCACCGGACCCATCGTAAGTGTTGAAATAATAAAGTTGTTTGATGCCATATCGATAACACATCACGAGATGCCGCAACATATCGCTCATGGGTATCTTTTCATCTCCGTAGTGCTGTGGATTGTAGCTGGTGTTGACTGATATACCTTGGTCTATGTATTTCTGTAACACAGCACAGATCTTCAAATATCCTTCGGGGCTCTTCTGATCCCACAGTAGCTCATAACGATTCTTGAGCCGACGATATTCCGGTACCACTTGTTTCAGCACACCGTCTTTGCTCTGCTTGATGCTGACATAGCTGCGGGGAGGTTCTATGCCATTGGTGGCGTTGGCTATCTGCGCCGAAGTCTCGGCCGGCATCAAGGCCATCAGCGTGCTGTTGCGTATGCCCCACTCTCGGAGATCGCGCCTTAGACCTTCCCAATCCACTTGATCTTGGTGCGGTACCAGTTCATCGACTTCGGGTTTCCTAGTGTCCAGCGGCAATACACCTTGCGAGTATCTCGTCTCATTGGATCCAGGGCAGGCACCTTGTTCGCGCGCCAGGTCCACTGATGCACGTATGAGATAGTAGCTCCAGTGTTGGGCCCAGTGATCCACCAAAGGCAATGCCCGTGGATCACTGTAACTGGTTTCGTTCTTGGCCAGCCAGTAAGCCAAGTTGATGATTCCCACGCCCAAGGGACGGCGGTTCTTGGTGGCCATCTGCGCTGCTATGATGGGATAGTTCTGATAGCTCAACAGCGCGTCCAGTCCTCGCACGGCCAGAGTACACGCACGCTGCATGTCTTGGGGTTCGCGGAACGCTCCCCAGTTTATGGCCGAAAGGGTACAAAGAGCTATCTCTCCCTGGGGATCATTGATGTCATTGAGTGGACGCGTAGGTAAGTTGATCTCGCAACAGAGATTGCTCATCTTGATGGGTGCCAGTTCAGGCAAAAAACTACCATGTGAGTTGGCATGATCCACGTTCATCACATAGATCCTACCGGTATCTTTGCGCTCTTGCATAAACGCTGTGAACAGATCCACGGCCTTGACCACTCTTTTGCGTAGTTTGGTATTGCGTTCGGCTCGTTCGTAAAGCTCACGGAAACGATCCACGTCAGTGAAAAACGCCTCGTACATCTCCGGCACGTCGTGCGGTGAGAACAGCGTGATGTCACCGCCTGATAGCAACCTCTCGTACATGACTTTGTTGAACTGCACTCCATAATCCATGTGTCGTACACGATTGTCATCGGTGCCTTTGTTGTTCTTCAGCACCAAGAGATCTTCTACTTCGAGATGCCACAAGGGATAATAGAGGGTGGCTGCACCGTTGCGCACACCGCCCTGGCTACAACTCCGAGTGGCTGCTTGGAATAGTTTGTAGAACGGAATCACGCCAGTGTGGTAGGCATCGCCGTTGCGTATGGGTGATTTGATGGCTCGTATGCGACCAGCGCCGATACCGATGCCGGCTTTCTGGCTCACATACTTGACTATACTGCTGGCAGTGGCGTTGATGCTGTCTAGGCTGTCATCGCTTTCGATCAACACGCACGAACTGAACTGACGTACCGGTGTTCGCACTCCGGCCATCACAGGAGTAGGCAACGATATCTGGTGGGTAGAGATAGCATCATAATAATCACGTATCCACATCATGCGTGTGTCTCGTGGGTATTGGCTGAACAGCGTGGCAGCGATCAAGGCATAGGTTACCTGCGGGGTTTCCATGATCTCACGGGTCACACGATT
>Ga0172363_10004023_pt1 | contig 11885 bp, 10 predicted proteins | sample LakKivs2_kivu2a2_FD_114541 | JGI IMG/M metagenome (GOLD analysis project Ga0172363, IMG submission 114541) | Sediment microbial communities from Lake Kivu, Rwanda - Sediment s2_kivu2a2 | ecosystem: Environmental > Aquatic > Freshwater > Lake > Sediment | place: Rwanda: Western Province, Lake... | reverse complement strand
ATCGCGCGATTGCCTCACGTGATCACAGCAGCCCAAGTGGCCGCCCCACAACGGCAACAACCATCAAACTCCCTTCTCAACAGTCGCATGGTGAGAAATCCGGGCTAGTTCGTCCTGCCCGCGCGGCAGCGTTTCGGACCACAGGAAAGACGGGAGCTCGATGATCTCGCTGAGCACGGCCACGAAGTCGCCGCGGCACAAGTCTTCGGGCGCAACCCGAGCGGCCAGCAAGCTAGCGTCTTTCTCCTGCAGTTGGGGCGTCATAGGTCACATCGAAACCGTATCGAAATCCAGCCAAGGGCATGGGGGCCTGCGGACATGTGCGGTCCGGGCCTTCGGATACAGAGAGCGAGCGGCGCAAAAATGTTCGCGCCGCGGACTCGTCATCGCGGAAGTTGCGCGGGCGAATTACGCTTCGCTTTGTGCGGAGGTGGGCGTGGCGTGCGGCGGATGAAGCGCCGCTGGATCGCGAGCGGGAACTCGATTGGGGACGAACCACATCAGCATGGCCGGCAGGATCACGAGGTCGCCGACGAGGGCCGCCATGACCGAGGTGACCGTGAGCATGGCGAACAGGCGGCTGGGCGGCATCTCGCTGAGAAACACGCTGCCGAATCCGACGATCAGGATCAGGCTGGTTGAGATAAGCGCGGCGCCGACCGCAGCGAAGGCCCGTTCGATCGAGGCGCGCACGTTGCCGTCGACCTCCATTTCGCGCTGGAAGCGATTGACGAAGTGAATCGTGTCGTCAACGGCGATTCCCAGGCTGACGCTGAACACGAGCACGCTGGTCAGTTGCAGGTAGTTTCCGGTGGCCCAGAGCACGGTTCCCGCGACGGCGAGCGGAAACGTGTTTGGCAGGATGGCGATCAATCCGAGCCGGAGCGAGCGAAACAGGATGGCCATGCTGATGAAGATGATCACGCTGGCCATGGCCAGGCTTTCGACCAGGTCGCGGATCATGAGCAGGATGTTCCGCGAAGCGACGACCGCCGTGCCGGTCAGCTTGAGCTCGACGCCCGGATGCTGCTGCTCGAGTGCGGCCAGAGCCGTTTCGAGCGCGGCGAACGTGGATTGATGGGCGGCGGTGCCGCGGTCGTCCAATCGCAATGAGATCATGGCCCGGCGACTGTCGGGGCGGACGAACCGCCGCGCGACGTCCGTGGGCACGAGCGGCAGGAGCCGGAGCCTGGCTTGCAGGTCGCCCCCGCCTGGCAGTGTTGAGAGCAGATCGACGAGCGAGAGCGGGTAATGAACCTCGGGAATCTCACGCAGCCGCGACTGTGTGTCGAGGAGCGCAGCGAGCACTTCGGGAGACTCGAGCGAGAGCCGTTCGTCCCACTCGACGAGCACGAAGACGGACATCGTGCCGCCGAGGGCCTCGTTCAGATGTCGCGCCGCCTGCACCGATTCGTTCGAGTCGGGAATCGACTCGGTCAGATGATGATCGGGATACAGCCGCAGGCAGGACAGCGCGAGGATGACGGTCAGCGAAATGCCGAGCGTGGTAATCAGGCGTGGGCGATCGAGAATCCAATCGATGAACTTCGTGCTTTGGCCAACGTGCCAGGCGAGCGGATCGAAGCCCGAGGGGACTTGCAGGCGGCCGCCGATGCGTGAACTGCTGAGCAGCGGGACGATGGTCATTACGCCGATGAACGCGAGGGCCGCGCCGGCTGCGCATTGCACGCCGAATCGCGAGATCACGCCGACGTCGGCCACGACGAGCGAAAAGAAGCCGACCGCGGTGGTGAACGAGGTCATGAAACACGCGGGTCCGAGGTGGCGGATGGCGAGCTTCGCGGCGGTGAGTGGCGGAATGCCGCAGCCGATCGAATGCCGGATGTCGACCATCAGGTGCACCGCGTCGGTGAAGCCGACCACCATCACCAGCGTGGGGAGGATCGTGTTAATGACATTCAGCTTTGCGCCGAACCAGCCCATCGCGCCCATCAGCCACAAGGCGGAGGTAATCGGTGCTCCGGCGACGATGACCACGGCCCAGAAGCGGCGAAACAGCAGCGCAGCCATGGCGATGGCCAGCACCACGCCAATCACGACGAAGCGCACGCCATCTCGCTTGACGGCGGCGAAGATCTCGGAGCGGATGGGCGGCACGCCGGTGAGCCGGATGCGGCTGCCGGGGAGCTGTGCTTGCGCCTGGCCGATTTGTTCGCGAAGCGGCGCGAGCAAGGCGTCGACCTCGTCGACTGAAAGCGAGTCGCCTTGCAGCCGGGCCAGGACCAGGGTTGTTTGTGCGTCGGCCGAAAGTACCTGGCCGACCAGCAGCGGGTTGGCGAGCGCCTCGCGCTCAGCCTGAGGATAGGCTGCGGGTGCGGCGCCGGCGGAGGGGAGCAGCGAGTGGGCCGGCTTATCCGGTGAGAATACGGCGACGTCGGCCAGGCTGCGGACGCTGTCGATGCCCGGGATGGCTCGCACGCCGCGCACCAGCTCGCGAATCGCGGCCACGCCGCGCGGCGTGAACAGCTCGCGGGACTCGACGACGATCAGGCAGTCGTTGTCGTCGGAGCCGAAATCCGCGAACAGCCGGTTAAGCCACACGAACTCTTCCGAGTCGCTTTGAAAGACGCTGCGCGGAACATCGTCGAACTGCAGGCGACGCGTGCCAGCCAGCGCCCAGGCGGTCATCGCCACGATGATGAGTGCGACCAGAGGGCGGCGCCGACCAAACCATTCGGACAGCCAGGCAAAGATCACGATAGGTCAGCCCAGAAACGAGAGGGATGCCTCCGACGCAGCCAAGGCCCGGAGGCAGATGGCGGACATTCTAGCAGTGCCGCGGCGCGCGTCGAAGGGGTGGGTGGCTGGCATGAGCACTGGCCGTGCAGCAGGCGAGGTTGCGGGGTAAGATCGCGCCTGGAAGTGCCCGGTCAATGAAACTCACGAATCCAAGGGAGCGGGTGACATGAAACCAGAGAGTATCGCGGTCGAGGACATTACTGCGTTGCGGCCGGTGTGCCTGCGCCGCACGATTCCCGAGGAGTATCTGGACCTGAACCAGCACATGAACATGCGCTGGTACGTGGCGTTGTTCGACGACGCGGGCGATACGCTGCACGATCATATCGGCCTGACGCGCGAGTTCCGCCGCGCGAGCGGCACGGGCACGATGGACCTGGAGCACCATACCTGGTTTTTGAACGAAGTGCTGGCCGGCAGCCAGGTTTGTGTTTACGCCCGAATGGTGGCGCGGTCGGCGAAGATGATCCACTACCTGATGTTCATGGTCAACGAGTCGACCGGCAAGGTGGCGGCCCACTTCGAATGCGTCAACGCGCTGGTCGACCTGGCGGCGCGGAAGACGACGCCCTATCCGGGGGAGATTCTGACGCGGATCGACGCCATGCTGGCCGAGCAGAGTCGGCTTTCATGGAAGCCGCCGGTGAGCGGTGCGATGCGGGTGTGAGTGGCGTGAGCGAAACGCAGGGTGCTTCAGACAATCCTCATCCAGGTGCATCCGGGTCGGACTGTCGGCTATGATTTCATGCGCCGAATGGTGCCTGATTGATACTGGCTGGCCCGCGCGTGAAGGAGATTTCATGAACTTGCGGATTGCGTGCTGCTTCATCTCAGGCGTGCTGGCCTTTTGCGCAGCATGGCCCGCCAGCGCCATGGCAGAGACCGTGATGGTGCCGATGCGCGATGGTACGAAGCTGGCCACAGAAGTGCACTTGCCCGCGATGGGAGGCCCCAAGTTCCCGGTCATCCTGGTGCGCACCGTATACGGCCGCAAGAACGACGGCATTGCGCGGAAGGCCCAGGAGCTAGGCATCGCCGTGGTATCGCAAGATACGCGGGGTTATGGCGACAGCGAAGGTGAACGGATGCAGTTCTCCGCGGACGGGGCGGGCAAGCTGCGCGATGGCGACGACACGGTCTCATGGGTCAAGAATCAACCGTGGTGTATCGGCAAGATTGGCACCTGGGGTGGCTCGGCCCTGGGGATCACGCAAGTGCTGCTGGCACCCGTGCGCAACGATCTGGCTTGCCAGATGATCGTCGTGGCGCCGTCGAGCATGTATCCGGTATTCATGCGCGGCGGCGTTCCGCAAAAGCTGCTGCCCGAGCGGTATGCCAGAATGGTGGGCCACGAACCGTGGTTTCTGCGGGAGCGCGGCAAGCATCCGACTTACGATGAACATTGGCGCCTGCAAGACGCTGATAGCCGAGTCGCGAGCATCACCGCGCCGGCAGTTCATGTCGGAGGTTGGTTCGACTTTTATCCGCAAGGAACGCTGAACGGGTTTGCTTCGCGGCAGTATCTGGGTGGTCCGGGGGCGCGCGGAAACCAGAAGCTGGTGATCGGACCCTGGGAGCATGCGGTAAGTGCCAAGGTCGGCGACCTCTCGTTTCCGAATCATCAGTTCGATTTCAATGCGCTCGCGTGGCGGTTCTTCCGGCATTGGCTGCAAGGAGAATCCGCCGACGGTGTCATGGACGAGCCGGCCGTGCACTACTACGTGCTTGGAGATTGCGACGATCCCCATGCGCCCGGTAACTGCTGGCGCACGGCGGACAACTGGCCTCCGGTTCCCACACGCGAGACGACTTACTATCTTTCGAACGATGGCCGACTGACGACGGACCAGCACTCGGTGAAAGACGGCCAGCGCACGTACCTGTTTGATCCAGCGCACCCTTGCCCATCGCTCGGCGGTCTTGATGCCACGAAGCCGCTGCCGCTCGACCAGCGGTCGATCAGTTCGCGCGGGGACGTTCTCAAGTTTGCGACCGAGGTGCTGAACGAACCTCTGGAAGTCACCGGCGCCGTGCGCGTTAAGTTGTTCGTGTCCAGTGACGCGCCCGACACCGACTTTACCGCCAAGCTCGTCGACGTCTATCCTGACGGCCGCGAGATCGCGATTCTCAATGGCGTTCAGCGAGTCAAGTTTCGCAAGGGATTCGAGACGCCTGATCCGCTCGCAATCGGCACCGTCGGAGAGTTGACGCTCGACTGCTGGTCGATCAGCATCGTGTTCAACCAAGGCCATCGGATTGGCCTCCAGATCGCGAGCAGCAACTGGCCTCGCTATGAAGTGAATCCCAATACGGGCGCCGACTTGCCAGCTTACACAGGACAAAACAAGGATGGAGACTGGCTTCTCGACCCGGCGAGTTTGCGCACAGCGAGCAACACGGTTTATATGGACGCAGCCCGCCCGAGCGCGCTGATATTGCCCGTGGCACGTCCAAGTTCATCCGCACCGCAAGCAACGGCCCATTGAAAGGCGAGAGAACCACGGCTCGTTTATTGGCCGACGCGGCGGAGCGCCTCGGGGGTAAGGTCTTTCAGCGTGGGATAACCGTCGACGGCCATTAGCAGGTCGGCTTCGGCGAGGATTGAGCGGAGGACGTGGCGGATGCCGTCGGTGCCGCCGATTGCCGCGCCGTAGGCGTACGGTCGACCGATGCCGACGGCCCGAGCGCCCATGGCCAGGGCCTTCACGACGTCGGTGCCCGAGCGGACGCCGGAGTCGAACAGCACCGGGACGCTTCCCGCGGCGGCGACGACCTCGGGCAGATGATCGAGGGCCGGGATGCCGCCGTTGGCTTGCCGGCCGCCGTGGTTTGAGCAGTAGATACCATCTGCACCGGCATCGATCGCGCGGCGAACGTCATCGGGATGCAGGATGCCTTTGAGGATCAAAGGCAGCCCAGTGATCGAACGGAGCCAAGGCAGGTCGTTCCAGGTGAGCGGGTTGCCGAAGATGCGAGCCCAGGCCATGGCCGTGGCGCGGAGATCCTCGCGAGGCGGCTTGTCGAGCTTCTGGCAAAAGACGGGATCGGAGAAATAGTTCTCCAGGCACAGACCACGAAGTTGCGGGAAGTTGCCCATCGAGAGATCGCGCGGACGCCAGCCGGGAAGCCAGGTGTCGAGCGTGACGATGAGGCCCTTGTAGCCGGCCGCTTCGGCGCGTTTGACGAAGCTTTCGGCCAGCTCGCGATCGGTGGGCGTGTAGAGCTGGAAGAAACTGGGGGTGCTGCCGCATTCGCGGGCCACGTCTTCCAGAGGGTCCATCGAGAGCGTGGAAGCCACGAGTGGTACGACCGTCTGGGCTGACGCACGTGCCGCGGCCAGGTCGCCATGCTGGTCCTGAGTGCAGATGCCGAGCACGCCAATCGGGCTCATGAAGATGGGCGACGGGAGCTTCAGGCCGAACATCTCGATCGAGAGGTCGCGCTGCGTGGGACTGACGAGCATCCGCGGCACGAGCCCCCAGCGCTGGAAGACTTCGACGTTGACGCGCTGCGTGCGTTCGTCGCCGCAGCCGCCGGCAACGTAGGACAGCAGGTCCCGCGGCATGGTGGTGTGGGCTTTGGCTTCCAGTTCGTTGACGTCGATCGGGAAGGGCGTGCGCTCGCCGCGCAGGCCGGCGAAGTAGATTTCGAGCTGATAGTCGCCGAAGTTGGGCATCGGGCGGTTCCTGTGCTGGCTGGACGGACTGGTCGAAGCTGATAGCAAAATATCAGAAACAGCGCCCGGGGACACGTGGGCGAGCGAGCACGTTGCTACAATCTGGGCCAGAGCGGGCCGGAGCAGTTTCCGGGCTCAAAGGTAGATGAGAAATATCGGCCAAGTTCACGCGACCCAAAGCATGCCTGATTCGCAGTCTGCCGTCTCTGACGTTCCGGCGTCCGCGCGCGTCTCGCGCATTTGGATTTTCCGCGGACTGTTGCTGCTATACGTTTGCTATCTCGTGCTGCGGGCTTGGCAAGCGCGGACCGCTCCCTACGAGCCTGTCGACTGGGGCTTCCAGAGCTCGGCCGAGGCAATTGCCTGGGTGCGCGGTTTGTTCCGCCGGGAATTGAACCTGTATGTGCTCGCGTTTCTGCTCGGCTTGTTGGTTCCGCCCGTCTGGGGACCGCCAACGAGCGACGCCTCGCGCCGGCAGTTCTGGCTGGGCTGGCTAGGCTGGTCGCTGGTTGGCCTGGTGACGATTGCGGTTTGCTGGGCGATCGCCTGGAGCGAGCTTCCTCCGCTCGGCTCGCTGCTGATTCCGTTTGTCAGCTTTCTGGCAGGAGCGCATCTAGGTTCGGCCGCCATGCGCGGGAAGGCATCCTTTGCGTGGGCGGCCGGGCAGTTGGCGGCGCTTGGCCTGGTGCTGGTCGGCGTCGCCGTGCTGACTGTGCGGATGGCGCTGGCCGATGCTCCACTTAAGATCGAGGTCGACCCGGCCAGCGTCCCCTCCAAGAGGCAACTCGCCGAACGAATCCGCGCGACGCGATCGCCGGACGGCCAGCCGCGGCCGTTGCAACTATCCGACGCCGAGCTGGGCGCGCTGGTGAATTCCGCGCTGGGCCGCGGCGGGTCGCCATCGCGGGCGAGCGTGCATTTCGAACCGGCGACGTTCTCTTCGCAGGCGTCAATCGCGCTGCCAAACCGGCTGGCGGCGGGCAAGTTTCTGAACGTGCAGATGACGGGACGCGTGGCCATCGAGCAGGGACACCTGGACCTCGACGTGGAGCAGCTTCGCGTCGGGAGTTTGTCGATTCCACGGCCGGTGCTGCGAATCCTCTCCTCCGCGCTGCATGCGATGCTGCTCGACGATCCGCAGATTCGTCGCATCATCGAAGCGATCGACGGTCTGAACATGGAAAGCGGCGCGGTGACCTTCGTTTTTCAGAACGGGGCGATCAGCCGGCAGATTGTCCCCTCGCTGGTGCAACTGCTGTGGGAACGGCCCGACGTTGCCAGTGAGACGGGCATCTATCTGCGGCACCTGGTCGCGGTATATCAGAAGCTGCCCGCCAGTGCGGACCGGTTCGCCGCGCTCACGCAGGCGGCATTCGCGCTGGCGCAGCAGCGCTCGGTAAATCGCGATCCGCTGCTCGAGAATCGCGCGGCCATCTTCGCCCTGATGATTTTGCTGGGACATCCGGATCTCGAGCCGTTCGTGGGCGAGGTGTTCGATCCCGAACTACGGGCGCAGGCGAACCGAATTGTGGGCACGGTACCGCTCCGTGGTCGCGAAGATTGGACGCGGCACTTTTGGGTGAGCGCGGGTTTGATCCTGCTTTCGAATGAGGCCACGAGCGATCGCGTCGGCCGCCTGAAAGAGCAGCTCGATTCGAAGTCGGGCGGCACCGGCTTCTCGTTCGCCGACATGCTTGCCAACTTCGCCGGCAACCGGCTGGCCGTCGCCGCGATTCGCGATCCGGCCAGCGCTCGGGCCGTGCAAGCGCGGCTGGCCCGCCGGGTGGATGTCGACGCGATCTTTCCGCCCGCTGAGGGCCTGCCCGAGAATATCTCGGATGCCGACCTGAAAAGTCAGTACGGAGGCGTCGGTGGTCGGGCCTACCAGGCGATACTCGATGAAATCCAGCGCCGTTTGAACGCGCTGCCGGCGCTGTGAATCCGAGAGCGAGTGAGTCAGGGGAGCGGGACGCTATTTGCCATCGAGGAACTTATAGAGTTCCTGAGTTGCAGGGTCGTCGGGCTGGCCGAGATCGTCGTTCAGGCGGCCGTGATTGGTGTCGCTTTTGCCGAACGCCTGGGCCGGGATGTCGGCCGCCTTGAGCACCGCGGCCAGTCGATTCGCTTGCGCCGTGGTGTCGGGATTACCCGAGAAGTACAAGAGCAAAAAGGGCGGGATGCCTTTGCCCTTGGCGACGTGCGTGACGGCCGAGAAGTCGACGTGCTTTTCGGGATCGTTGCCGAATTTCTGGCGATGGCCGAACGTGGGCTGGCGGCCGCCGTAGAGCATCTGGCGAAGTTCGGCGGTCATGATGATTTTGGGAATGTCATAGGTGTCGCCGTCGACGGGGATGCAGCCCTTGAGCACGTCGAACGGAACGTTCTGTTCTTTCAGATAGCGCTCGTCCGTGCACAGGAGCGCCGCGAGCTGGGCGCCGGCGGAGTGGCCGGCGACGAAGATGCGCTGGGGATCGCCGCCGTGCCGGGCAATGTTGCGGTGCACCCAGCCGAGTGCCGCGGCGACATCGCGCGTGAGCACGTCCATCGTCACGTCAGGGAGCAGCCGATAGCCGGTCGACACGAACACCATGCCTCGCTCGGTGAGGACTTTGGGCTTGATGTCGATGTCGCGCTTGTCGCCGACTTGCCAGCCGCCGCCGTGAATCCAGAACATGACGGGCAGCTTATCCGCGCTGGCACGCTCGGGCGTATAGACGTCGAGCCGTTGCCGCTCGTGGCCGCCGTCGACGTAGGGAATGTCGGCGGTGAGTTTTTGGGCGTGGGCAGTGCTTGCCAGTGTCAGTAATGGCAACAATAGGGCTGCAAATCGAAGCATGTTCATTTCGCGTAACGAAGGATTGCGACGGCGAGCGAGGTCCGTCACGACAACAATATATCTTTGTGCTGTGGCTATCGGGCAGCGTGCCTGCCTTGGCGAGTATACTCGAGACGGCCACTGAGTTGTGGGTGACCGCAAAGTTTAGGATATTCAAATCCGACGCGTGTTCAGGCCTGCGATCGCCGGGAGAATCGAGTCACATGCCGCATCACTGGCTGCTAGTCGTGGTCCGGATCGTGGCGTGGTCGATTGCGCTATGCGCTTTCCTCGCCGTGCTGATCGGGTACGACTCATTGCCTGCTGAATTACCGGTGACGCGCTGGACGAGCGCGCCCAAAATCCCGCTGCTCGCACTGCGGGTGCCGCTGATTAATCTGCTAACGCTGGGGCTGATTGAAGTGCTGTGGCGTGGGATGCGTCAGGTGAGTCGCTTTTCGCGCGGGGCCGCGGTTGCTGGCGTACTGCTGCTGACGGCCGCGGCCAAGGCTGCGATCGAAGCGGTTGGCATCCTGAGGCTGCCAGACTCGGCTTCGTGGTCGCTGCTACCGCTGGCTGCCTTGTTATTAATCGGCCTTGCAATGGCGGCCATGCTCAGTGCTGATTTCCTCCGTGACCGCCGGTGGGGTGAATTGCAATTGTCGCGGAGGGAAACGGCCGTGGCTTGCGTGTTGATTGCTGGAATTCTGGCTCTCAATCTGCCTGTCTTCGCCATTTGATGGCTGACAGAAACAAATAACTGCCGCTGACGAATCCTTGCGCGGGACAGAGTCGCGCGGCGGGCGACATCTTTTCAGAAACCGAGCGGTTTGCTCAACCGAGGCCGTGACTCGACCGATGGAACAGGCCGTTCTCAAGCTGGTGCAACACGTCCTGGAGACGCAGGCCGCTGCGCTTGAGCTGTATGCCAGGGCCTGGTGCCACGCGCCGGAGGACGTTGTGCAGGACGCGATCGTGCAGCTCGCGCGACAGCGGCCACTGCCCGAGCGGCCGATCGGCTGGCTGTACTGTGCGGTTCGCCGCGGAGCGATCAGCGCCGGCCGGGCCGAGAGCAGGCGGAAGCGGCACGAGTCCGGAGCGGCCCGGGCGGTGGAATGGTTCGAGCCGGCCGTGGGCGAGGCGATGGACGCGCGAGCCGCGGCCGAGGCGCTCAGCGAGCTGCCGCTGGAGCAGCGCGAAGTGCTGGTGGCGCGGCTGTGGGGCGGATTGAACTTTACTGAGCCGCATCTCCACAGTTCGCAAGGCTTTGCACAGTCCATGCGCTCGAGCTACCCGCCCCCGTCAGCGGCTGAACATTCTGGACCCTGTGTCGACTGGTTGTTGGGGGCCAGTCACGGAGAAGCTGGACCCGATCTACACGTAATCCCCAAGTGCTGGCATTCCATTCATCGCGCCACGAGCCTCACTCCAGCTTGGCAGCCAGGAACTTGAATGGCTTGGCCTCTTTAAAACTCTTGGCGGTATTTCCCGAGTAGATCGTTCCGTCGCTGATCGTGAGTTTTCGCACCGGCTGGCCCGCGCTGAAGTCCAGATCCGCCAGATTCACCCAGAAAATACTTGGGCTGCGTGTGGATTCGAAGTAGTAACGCAAGTGTTTGTGATCCGAAACCGTGCGCCACAGGGTCGAAGCGATGTTCGGTTCGCCCGGCGTGGAAATGCCGAGCGGCACTGAGACGTTCCGGATGACGCTGAAAGCGCTGGCGATCGCCTCTTCGGCGTTTGAGGTTTGCGGAACCGCATCGATATAGAACGAAGCCCGCACGAATCGATCCGCGGCACGATTGGTTCCCGGGAGCATGGTGGTGCCACCGATCTGTTGCCAGTAGGCATCCAAGGCAAGCTGCTGATCGTAGGTTGGCGAGTTGGTCATCACCTGAAACTGGCGGCCATGATGAATGACAAGTTTGCCGCCGATGTATTCGAAGATTGCGGAATCACCGCTGGGATCCGAGATCGCCAGGTGCACCGTGCCTGCGTGGCCATCCGGCGTCATCACCGGAACGACATAGAACGTTTCCAGTTGAAGTGCCTCGACCGCCTCGGACACGGTGGCGAAGTTGTCGAGCACATACTGCGCCCAGACCGAAATGGAGACTGGTTTTCGCTGCCCATTATCAGCAGGCTCAGGATATTGCGACTCGGCCAGATATAGCAGGCTGGTGACCAGGCCTTTCTCGTTCATGCCGTCGGCGGTGGCGGCGTCGAAAGCCGTGGTGATCAGGCTGCCGTATTTGGATGTCCACTTCAGCGAATTCGGTCCGCAAGCGCCGTCACGCTCGAGTCCGCGTGGCCAAACCCAAAGATTCGATCCCATGTCGGCATCCCAATCCATGCTTCGTACCGTGATAATGGTGTTTTCAGGCCCCAGGTAGACTGCGCGCGAGCAGGCTTCGGCGCGGAAAGCAAGAACGGCAAGGCACATCGCCACCAGAGCGATCGCGAGCGTTTTGGAAAACATGATTGGTATCCGGTTAGGGAGATGACTTTTGGCCGGGATTTCCCAGATGGACCAGTAGGGAAACGTTCCCGACACAGTTTGGTCAGTAGTCTAACCGCTGCCCCCCCCCCCCGTGTCTAGCGCGTCGCGATTTTTTGACATTTTTTTCCCGTATT
>Ga0172363_10004021_pt1 | contig 11887 bp, 9 predicted proteins | sample LakKivs2_kivu2a2_FD_114541 | JGI IMG/M metagenome (GOLD analysis project Ga0172363, IMG submission 114541) | Sediment microbial communities from Lake Kivu, Rwanda - Sediment s2_kivu2a2 | ecosystem: Environmental > Aquatic > Freshwater > Lake > Sediment | place: Rwanda: Western Province, Lake... | reverse complement strand
TCATCGATCGTGGCGGTCAAGGTTTGTTCGAAGAGTTCGAAATCGATCCCGGACATTTTTTCAAAAGTCCTCGTCCAGGAGTCATCGCTTTCAAAGGGCTGGAAGAGGCCGGCGTATCGTCTGATGAACGGACTGGCTAAAGCTTCCCTCAGGTACTTTTGTGACTCTTGGTGGAGGCCAAGCCTCTCCGAGCATCGGGCCAGAAAGAGGTAGGCTTCGAGGTCCAGTGAGTTTCGGGGCCGGTTTTCCAGGGCCCGCAGGAAAAACCGCCTGGCCGTCTCGTAGTCTTCCTGCCGGAAAAACTCCATGCCGATCCTGAACTCATCATAGTCGAGCTTGACGAGGGCTTTCCGTAGCGAGCGGGAAGCCGTGAAGCTGATCTTATAGAAATGCTTGAAGAAAGGGAAGGAAGTCCGGGGGCGAGCGAGGAGATGGGCTGTCTGGCCGGTCTCGAGATGGAGGCGTTTTTTCGACAAAAAGCTCCTGACGACGACTTCCCCGCTGCCCTCCAGTGACGTCACAAAGACAGCCATTTCCCGGATTTTTTTCGGGCTGATGATGATCCTGGTCACCTGTTGGCGGCCGTCGAGAAAAAAGCTGCAGACGTCTTTTCCGTAGGGGCTGCCGTCGTTAACCTCAAATTCCCGGGTGGGGTTGTCTGGGGGCAGGACGAGCGGCAGGGAAAGCCTCTGCCTGGGCCTGTTTTGACTGGCGGTACTGAAGATGTTCAGCGCCGGGTTCTTGTACTCGAAATCTTTAAAGTAAAAGCGCTTAATCAGTTCGTTTTTCTCCCGCACGTTTTTGTAGATCCTGATGACATCGGGATAGAACTTCTGATTTCTGAAAAAATGCCCGTAGGCAGCGCTCGAGATGATGATGAAATTGAACCGCTCATAGGGCGCGAAATTCCTGGAATAGAGAAAGGGCGCAGAAAAAGCTGGATAGCTGTAGTCCTTCCCGCTCGTCGGCGGAGAAAACCATTCCTTTCCAAAAATGCTTCCTTCGGGTATGTTCCTTCTGATCCAGCGTTCAGCGACCTCGGTCGTGTCGTCCTCCCAGAGGTAATAAGTCTTGATCAGGGCAGAATACTCAAGGCTCAAAATGACCAAGGCCACAAGGGTGGGGCTGACAAATTTTTTAAGCCCGGGATTCTTAAAAAGGCGCTGGAGCGCCTGCAAGCCAAGCATTCCCAGGAAGGAATAGATCACGGCCAACGGGGGGATGTCCCTGTACCTCGAGAAGCCCAGGAATCCCAGAGCCCCCAGGAAATAGGCCAGGCCGGAGAGGGCTAAAAAAGCGTTGCTCTTGTTCCGGCGGACCAGAACCCAGACGATTCCGAGTCCGATCAGGACAAAAAAGACCAGGCCCTCGGCGGTGAGAATGTTTTTTAGTCCCAGGAAATACTTGTTGTATTGGACGTATTCAAGGCCTGTCCGGGGTTTGATCGGCCTAAGATAATGTTCCGTCTCATGGACGATCCGGATGAGAAGGGCCGAGGATCTCGCGAACCGGCGGAAATGAAGCACCGCGTAGGGATGGGCAGCAACGAAACCGACAAGTGAGAAAAGACCCGCCAGGTATATTTTCGGGTCGAGACAAACCCGGAGAAATCTTTTTTTTACCGCTGGAAAACCCAATAGATGGGCCAAGAAAAGAGCCGCCAGGATGAAAAGGCCGTTGTATTTTGTGGCCACGGCGATGCCGCAGATAAACCCGGCCAGGGCATAATCCCACCAGCGTCGGCTTTCCAGGAGCCGGGCACAAAAAAGCAGAGCGAGGGCATAGAAAAAAGTCATCGGAACGTCCAGGACAATCTGGTGGCTGTAGCAGATGTGGATGAACGATACGGAGAAGAAAAACGAAGCGAGGAGTGCCTCCCCTCGGGAATAAAGTCTCCTCCCGATGGCGTAGACGAAAAGGATGGTCAAAGAACCCATAAGGGCGGAGAGGAGTCGCGCAGCCAAGAGGATCTGGTCGAAAGAAAATTCGAACAGGCCCGAGCCGCCGTGAACTCCGATGAGGGAGAGAAATCCGGACAGGCCTCTCAAGATAACGGCGGCGATGTAGTTGAAAAAAATCGGGTAGTAAAAGACGGGGTCCGGCCTCCAATCCCCGTGATAAATTTTCTCGATGTGCTTGGCCACAGGAATATCGTCAACTCGCTCGTAAACGGACGATACTCCCCACAGCCTGAAGATGGTTCCGCTCGCAAAGATGAGGAGGAGGGCGATGAGCAAGCTGTGGCGCTTAAAAAATCTCATCACGTACTTCATGCTGTCAGGATATTATAGTGAAGCCAGAGGGCCTTTTCAATGAGTCAGAGCGACAGATAATCCTGAATGGAGCAGAAGGGAAAGGAGGCCAGGAGTCGTGCCAGCTTCCTTCTGGCGGTTTTGATGTTGACATAATGGATGAACCTTTCTTTCCTGGCGAGCTTCAGCCGCGGGGAGGAAACGTCCACCTCCCGCGGATGGAGGCAGAGCATGGCGGGCTGGCCTCTCCTGTTTAGGGCTCTGATCCCCAGGCTGATGAGAGAGCCGGGGAATAGCCTGAAGAAGAAGCCGCTGGCGAAAGGAATTCTCAGCCCGAACAGCGACACTGTCGACGCCGGGATCTCGACCAGATTTCCGATGGAATGGGGAAATCTTCTGGCCCGGCTGTCTCCATAGAGGAATGTCCGGGCCGGGAAAAGGCTTGAATCATACGCCAACCCGTGTTTCTCGAGAGCGTCAAAGAACCAGGGCAGCCGAGTGTTGATCGACCAGGAAGGAGCTCTGTAGCCGAGGATACCCTGTTGGCTGATTCCTTCAAGGACAGCCAGCGATTTCTTGAGATCAGCCCTAAAGACTTCAGGCGTTTGTTCGTAGACGAGGACATGGTCATACCCATGGGAAGCGATTTCGTGGCCTTTTTCTTGAACGAGCGGAACGATGCCGGGGTGCCGTTCAGCTGTCCGGCCCAGGATGAAAAAAGTGGCCCTGGCCTGATGTTCGGCACAGAGGTCGAGAAGCCCCCGGACATTGACCTCCAGCCGTTCATCCACTTCGACCTGCGGACCGAGTCCGGTCGAGGGGTAGTTGGCCCGAAACCACTCTTCGACATCGAAAGTGAGCAGGTTCAGCATTGGGCTATTCCTCGGGCTTACGGCCCTCGACGGCTAAGGTGGTGGCCAGGCGCTTGTTTAAAGCGCCGAGTGGCTCGTTCGTCCCGACTTGTCTGGCCAACCCGAACGGGAAAAAGAGGAAAAGGACGGATTCAACCGGGCATTTAGCAGCCCAAAAATAACTCCTGATTTCTTCGGCTGTGTACGTTTTCAAATGCGCATATTTTCTTCTTTCGATGGCCTTGAAAAAAGCCAGGCTGAGGTTCTGCCCGTTAGTCGTCGTGACGATAAGCCTTCCCTCCGGCTTGGTCACGCGGCCGAGCTCGCTGACGAAAGGCCCCCCCGCTTGGATTGATTGGATGACGTTGTTGGCGATGACGAGCTCGAAGCTGGCCGCCTCGAAGGGCAGCTTCTTTCCGGATGATTGGACAACAGCCAGGCCTTTCCTTCTGGCGTAGACGAGCATTTCCAGCGAGATATCGACCGCGACAAGCAGATTGTCCCGGGCGAGAGATTGAGAGAAGTGCCCCGTTCCGCAGCCTACGTCGAGGATGGCCTCGTCCCTGATCCTCCCGATGAAGCGGAGCAGTTGGTGGCGGACGAAATGGAAGTTTTTCCGGCTGATGTAACTGTTGGCGGCTTCGCTGTCCCCCATTTTCTCGGAAACCCGGCGGAAGTAATCTTCCCAGGTTTTGTCTTCGGGATCTTCTCTGAGCATGACCGGGATATCGTCGGCCAAAGGAAAGCGTTCTCCGCATCTTTGGCAGATTAGAAGCCGGCCCTCCTGGCTGAGGCGACCTCCGCAACTGAGGCATCTTAAGATAGGGAGTAGTTTGTCCAGGTTCATCAGATGGAAAGTTCCTTGCGCAAATATTTGCCCGCTTTCGAAGCCAGCGGGCCGGGGATCAGACTTTTCCAGAGAAATGAGCCTAACTTGACGGGAAAGCTTCTGCCGGAAAGCGGCTTTTTATACTTCCGGATGGGGAGGTAAAAGCACGAGTACTCGTGAAGCTCAATGCCCCATTTTTTCTTGTACTGCTCCTGGCCGGGATAGCGGATCGGCCCGAAATCGAAGCAGTCAAAGTCGTTGGCCATAGCCCACCGGATGAGCTCGAAGTGGAGAAAGTCATTGCCCCTTAAGGAGAAATATTTTTCGTCCGATGCGATGTCGGTGATGTGAACAGATTTGCCCACCGCCCAGCCTAAAAGGGCGGAGATGGTAGCATCGCCAAACCTGGCCAGCCAGAGTTTCATGTGTTTTTCAAGGTTCTTATGAAGAGTGAGAAAATAGGCCAGGGGATGGGGCGGGCTGCTCAGCCTCTTCATGCTTTTGAGGTGGAGGGGATAAAACTTCCTGGCGACGTCCTCAGCGCTCTTTCCTTCCTCCAATTTGAGCCCAGAGCGGCCGGCCTTCTTGATGTTCTTCCGGACGCTTCGGTCCACCCCGCTCCAGAGGTTCATGTCTTTCCGGAGGGGCAGGATTCCGTAGGAATAGAGGTTTTCCTTCTTGAAGAGGCTTTCTACGAATTCCTGGCCGTCAGGAAAACACCTGATTTCCACGTAGTCAAAAGGCCTTTTCTCTCGGTTCCGGGCGATGACGGCTGGAAATTCAGCCAGGATCTTCTGCTTCTCTTGCAGGTTGAGATCAGGCGAAAAGAGCAGGCCCCCGTATTCTGAGAAAGGCTGGGAGAGAAGCCGCTTTCCGTAGATGAGGCTTTGGTGGAAAAAAGACGGGAAGACGGCCTGAAGGCGGCCGCGATGCCTATAGAGCCAGTAATGCGCTTCGAGTCCATAGACAGCTTCGACTGTTTTTTTGAAGCCGCTAAGATGGCTGAACCGGCCCCAGGGGTGCTCGAGGACGAAGCTATCCCAGGAACTTGCCAGGCTGTTTTCAAACCGACTCCAGCCTTCTTCGTTCATCTATCGGGTTTGGGAGACGAGGAAAACGCCCAGGATGATGAGAGCCGCGCCGGCCCACCTGAGGGGGGAAATCTCTTCCTTGAAAAAAACAGCCGAAGCGATGAGCACCAGGGCAAAAGTGAGGCTGGCCAGGAGGTAAGAATAACTCAGGTCGAACCGGGATAGGATGACCAGCCAGAAAAAAAATCCCGCGGCCGAAAGAATGAGCCCGGCCAGGACAGGCCAGGAAGTCAGGGCCAGGTTGAAAAACCTGAAATCGACCTTCCTTCCGGCCAGCTCATTCATCCCCGTTTTGAGGAGGACCTGGGCAGCCGTCCAGATTAGCATCAAGAGGATGAACAGAGCCATCTCTTTCATGCTCGCCTCCTTCATTTGTCTTCGATTTCCTTTTTCAAAAGGCCCAGCTCCTGAGTCAGCTTTTTGTTGGCCTCTTTGAGCTCCGAGATGGCCACGGAGAAGTGAATCAGGATAACCGTCAGGCCCATGATCAAAATCAGGAAGAGTGCTGCCGGAGGATAGCCAATTCCGACGAAGTAGGAAAACTTATCCAGGAGCCTCCGGAACAGGGAAATGACGAGGAAGACAATGGCCATCCCCAGCCAGAGGATGGAAAACTCTTCTTTCAGCCTTTTTCGGCGGATGAGCTCGAGGATAAAAATGATGAGAAGGATGCTTCCGACGATGGCCAGGATTTGAATCCTGAAAACTTGGACGTTTTCCATTCCATCCCTCTAATCGTGTTTTCTTAGGATGAGAACAAATATAGCCAGGAAGACCTTGACCACATAATAGACAGAGCGGAAAATGCCAATCGAGGACTTTCCGCGCCGCCGAGTGTCCATTTCCACCGGGATCTCGATGACGGTCATCCCCTTTTTCTTGAGGATGTAGATCGCCTCAGGCTCCGGGTAGTCATCTGGATAATCCTGGCTCAGAAGCTCGATGGCTTTTCTGTTGTAAGCCCGAAAGCCTGAGGTGCTGTCGGTTATTCGCTCGCCCAAAAGAAAGCGGTTAGTCAGATCAAACAGCCTGATTCCGATCTTCCTGAAGGGAAGCGACTTGTAGGAGCCTTTCTCGATAAACCTCGACCCGATGACGACATCGGCCTTGCCTTCGAGCAAGGGAGCAAGAATTTTTCGGACTTCGCCGGGCTTGTGCTGGCCGTCGCCGTCGATCTGGACGGCTACGTCGTATCCCTTTTCCCGGCTGTATATGAACCCGGTCTGGACGGCTCCGCCGATTCCCACGTTGACAGCGAGGTCGATCACCCTGGCAAAGCCGAATTTTCTGGCCGTCTCAGACGTGCGGTCTGTGGAGCCGTCGTTAATCACCAGGATGTCGAAGTCAGGACAGTGCTCTCTTGCGGCCGGGAGGACCTGACCGATGTTTTCTTCTTCGTTGTAGGCAGGGATGATGATGATCTTTTTCACGAATTCCTGAATCGGTCCGGCCAGAAATATATATCTGCCTGGGGAAATTGTCAATGAGACCGCGTGTTGACAAAACGGAGCAACGAGGACAAGATTATGGAGTGGATGAAAGGGTAATCGCTAAGGCAGAAACAGCAGATTCCGGCTCACCGCGAGGCCAAGTTGCTCTTTACAGAGAAACCCTCGTTGAGGAGGTATTTTTTGCCCTCGGCTGCTCCCGCGACGGTGTGATCCGCAAGTTGCTGGGGCCTCTGGCACGGCTTCCGGCCGGCCGCCTCGGCCGGATTGCCGCCCGGGCCGACTGTGAAGTCGGATTATCAGGGCTGAGCGGCGGCGCGCGTTTGATTCTGCCCGATCTCTCCGTCTGGCCCGTGGCGCGTGGTGTAGAGAATATCCCCAGAGAGGGACCACTGCTCATCGTCTCTAATCATCCGGGCGGGTTTGATTCGCTCGCGGTCATGTCCTCTGTCCCAAGGAAAGATCTCAAGGTCGTAATTTCGGACGTCGCTCTTACCCGGGTGCTGTCAAACGCCCGCCGATACTTCATCTATATCCCCGAGAAGGATGCCGGCCGCAGCAAGGCCTTGTGGGAGTCCGTCGGTCATCTCAAGAACGGTGGGGCCCTGTTAATTTTTGCCCATGGTGAAGTGGAGCCGGACCCTGAGCTCGGGCCGGGCGCCAGCGAGACCATCGAAGAGTGGTCCCGCAGTGTCGAGATCATGCTGCGCAGAATTCCCGAGACCTGGCTTCAAGTGACGATTGTCAGCGGTGCCGTGATGGCGAAGTTCATGAACAGTCCAATAACTAGAATCCGGAAGGCCGCCGCCGAGCGGCAGAAGCTGGCTGAGGTGCTTCAGATCTGCCGGCAGATGCTCTTTCCGAGGAGCGTTCGGACCGATATCCACATCTCGTTCGCCAAGGCAGTCAGGGCAATGGATTTGGCCGGGAATGACCTTATGCTTGCCGTGATCCGGATGGCCCGGCGTCTCCTTGAGGATCACCTTGCTTTTCTGAAGACCGCTCCATAAACAAACATGTTTGCTGTCCCCAATTTCATGCAATTTCACCTACAATTTCAACTTCTGTAAAAAAAGTTTACAAGACAACCTCGGCGGTCTTTCACCTGAGTCTCAATCTATTGTAAATAAAGGAATTAAGCATATTTGGTAATTGGCATAAAAATTGCTCAATTTGCATTCTGAGGATTTCTCTTTTATCATAAGGAAAAAAAGGATGTTTCGAAAAAGTCTATGGTGGCCAAATTTCTTTCTTATTCCATCCCTTCTTTTTTGCCTCCATTTCCAGGCTTGGGGCGGCTCAAGGGCCGAGGAAGCGGCCCGCGCCGGCGGGATTCTTCGCATCAGGCCTTTTTTTTCAGGTCCATTTCGTTCCCAGCTAGACCCAGCCAGCAATGCCCATGTCTTCATCATCGAGCAGCTCTATGACGGCCTGGTTAAACTGGACAGGAAGCTCAACATTCTTCCTTCCTTGGCCGAATACTGGACTATTTCTGAGGATGGGAAAAAGTGCACCTTTTATTTAAGAAAAGGGGTCAGGTTCCACCACGGCCGGGAGCTTGACGCCGAGGATGTCAAGTTTTCTTTAGAGAGGCTCGTCAACAAGGAAATCACCCATCCCTCTTTCCAATATTTTACCTCCAAGGTCGTGGGCGCCCAGGATTATTGGGAAGGAAAGGCTTCGGAAGTCGAGGGGTACAAGGTCCGCGATAAGTACACTTTTGAAATTTTATGGAAAAACCCCTATGTTTCCGGCCTCTACCTTTTGAGCATGGCTTTCTCGAAGATTCTACCCCGAGACCTCGTCATGTCCCAGGGAAAGGGCTTTTTTCAGAAGCCTTCGGGCACAGGTCCGTTTAAGTTCGCCTACTGGCTAAGAAGCCCTAAACTGGAAATCGTCGGAATTAGGCTGGAACGAAACGATCAATATTTCAGCAATAAACCCTATTTGGAAGCGATCGAGTTCAGTCCTTACTATACTCTTGACCATTTCTTGGCTAAGGAAATTGACATCATTCCCTACATGTCCGAGAGGCTTTCCGAGACGGATTGCCAGGTCCTGGAAAATGAAGGCTTTGCCACCGTCTACTTGGGTCTGAGCTGCCACATCCCGCCTCTGGACAAGCCGCCTGTCCGCCGGGCCATTTCTTTGGCCATCGATAAGAAGGAACTGGCCAGGGCGGCTTTCAAGCTGGATACGATTCCTCAGGTGACCCATAACTACATCCCCCCCAAGCTGCCGGGATTTTTCCCCGCTGATGACGGGGAAAGTTATAACCCGGCTGAGGCCAAAAAGATCCTCGCCGGAGAAGGATTTTTTAGCGAGACCGATTTTCCTCCTTTCGTTCTCTTTTTTAGGCAGCCCAGGAATGAAGAAGACATGAAGATCTCACGGCTGCTGAGGGACCAGCTGGCCGGCCTGGGCATCAGGCTGAAAACAAAATATTACCGATCCACCGCCGAGCTCAAGGCCTGCCGGGATCCGTATGTCGTCGTGTTTGACTGGCTGATGATGTTCCCGGACCCCGAGAATTTTATCCTCCCTCTCTTTGCCTCGAAATCTATCGTAAACCTCGAGCTCATGCATTACTCGAGCGGCCGGTTGGATGAGCTGGTCAGGGAGGCAGAAGTCGAGCGGAGCTGGACCAGGCGGATCGGTCTTTTTCGAGATATTGAAACAATCCTGAAAAAGGATGTCCCGGCTATCCCGCTGTTTTTCAACCAGCAGCGCCTGGCCGTTCAGTCCTATGTCCGGGGGGTGAAGATTCCGGCCCTGGGATTTTTCTTCCTGGACGCGAAAGACATCTGGTTGGATAAGTGAAGGCAAGAAAAGCGCTGAAAATCTCGCTCTACACAAGATTCATGGTCGCTATCACCTTTATCCTGTTTCTCCTTGTCGGGTCGATTCTCTGGGTGATCGAGAAAAGGGAAGTCATGACCATTTTCAAAGAGGCCCAGAACCGGGGAATCTTGACAGCGCAGAATATCGCCAACCTCAATCTCGAGAGATTGAAGTTCTGGGATGTCGATGGCGTCAAGAAAAACATCGAAGAGCAGGTTGACGAGGAACTTCTTTATGTCGTCGTTTACGATCGTTTCAGCAGTCTTATTGCCTCCAATAACCTCGTCCAGGAGAATGATGACATCACCTGCTGCAGCCAGCTTCCGGAGAGTGTGACCGAAGAAAGCGTTTATGTCAGGCCGAAAGATTTCAGGCTCGGCCAGAGAAACGTGCCCATCATCGAGGTAGAAATTCCTGTCTTCACTGCCGGGTCTCCGTCCAGATGGGGCTCGATCAAGATCGGCCTATCCCTGGAGAACATGGAAGCTGAAATCCGCGAAATTCGCCTCGTGCTCATCCTGATCGGCTGCGGGGGCTTCCTCATCGGCATGATCGGCTCGGCTTTTTTAGCCAAACGCATCACCGGGCCTCTTAAAAAGCTGGTTGAAGGCACTGTTCTTATCTCAAGGGGAGATTTTTCTCATGCCATCAGCATCAAATCCAAGGACGAAATAGGAAACCTGGCCCAGAGCTTCAATAAAATGAGCGAAGATCTGCTGCAGACGAGAAAACGAATGGAGGAGGCGAACAAGAAACTCATCCAGGCGGAAAAATTGGCTTCCATCGGACGCATCTCGGCGACGATCGCTCATGAAATCAGGAACCCCCTGACCTCGGTGAAGCTTAACATCCAGAGAATCCTCGAGAACGATGACCTGGATGAGATGGAGAAAGAACACCTGGCCATTTCTCAGGAGGGGATTGCCCAGATAGAAAAATTCATCAAGGAGCTTCTCAATTTTACCCGCGTCTCCGACCTGAATAAAGAACGGTTCTCAATCGAGCAGATTATCGAAGAATCAGTCAAGATGATGAGCGGTTCTCTGGTCGAGAAAAAGATCAGGTTAACCAAAAATTACAGTCGTCACCTCCCTAACATTGTGGTGGACGGGGATAAGCTGAGGCAGGTTTTCTTGAATATTCTCCGTAATGCCTGTGAGGCTGTTGATGAAGGAGGGGAGATTAGCCTGGCCCTGTCTTGCCTTCAGGAGGACGGAGTCCATAAGATCAACGTCAGGATCTCCGACAACGGCGTCGGCATTCCGGAGAAGGATTGGGAGAATATCTTTGAGCCGTTTTTCACGACCAAAGCCTCCGGGTTCGGCCTGGGCCTGGCCAACGCCAGGAAAATTGTCGAGCAGCACAAAGGCTCCATCAGAGTGATGAAAAAAAGAGGCAAAGGAACGGCCTTCGAAATCCAGATTCCTTGCGAGGGGGAAACATGAAATCAGTTTTGATCATCGACGACGATCCATTAATCAGAAAAACCTTATCTAGCCATCTTTCCAGGCAGGGGTTCGAAGTCCAGCTGGCGGAAGGTGGAGACGAAGGAATAGAGAAGTTTAAAGAATTTGGCCCCGAACTTGTCCTTTTGGATGTCCGCCTTCCCGATGCCGACGGGCTCGAGGTCCTCCGCCGGATAAAAGAACTGAACAAGAAGACTTGCGTGCTCATCATGACGGCCTATGACGATATGAGGACGACCGTTGACGCCATCAAACTGGGAGCCTTTGAATACCTGGTCAAGCCTCTCAATTTTATCGACCTTGACCTGAGTGTCCAAAAAGCCCTCCAGGTCAAATCTCTGGAGGAAAAGGTTAGTTATCTTATCGAGGAGAAGCAGAAAGAATACACGATCGATAACATCATCGGCCGGTCGCCGCAGATGAGGGAGGTCTTCAAGCTGATCGGCTCAGTGGCCAACACCCGGACGAACATTCTCATCCAGGGCGAGAGCGGCACTGGAAAAGAGCTTGTGGCCAAAGCCATCCATTACAACAGCCCTTATCGTGACGAGCCTTTTATCGTCATCAACTGCTCGGCCATCTCGGATACGCTGCTCGAGAGCGAGCTCTTCGGCCATGCCAAGGGAGCTTTCACCGATGCCGTGTGCGAAACGAAGGGAAAGTTCGAGATCGCCGGCAAGGGCACCCTGTTTCTCGACGAAATCGGCGACATCTCGTCGAATCTGCAATCGAAGCTTCTGCGGGTCATCGAAACGCGGGATTTCATGAAAGTGGGCGGAGAGAAGGTCATGAAGACAGAAGCCCGGATCATCGCCGCCACTAATCACGACCTGAAAGCCCTGATCGAGAAGGGAACGTTCAGGGAGGACCTCTACTACAGGCTGAAAGTCGTGGAGATTTTCCTGCCCTCTCTTCGGGAGAGGAAGGGGGACATTCCCGAGCTCGTGGCCTACCTTCTGGAAAAAATCAATCGGGACCTGAAGAAGAACGTCAGGAAAGTTCCGCCCGAAGTTATGAAGGTCCTGGAAGATCTCCCATGGAAAGGAAATGTCCGTGAGCTTGAAAACGCCTTAACCCGGGCTGTTATCCTGGCCAAAGGCGACGTCATC
>Ga0172363_10004020_pt1 | contig 11895 bp, 11 predicted proteins | sample LakKivs2_kivu2a2_FD_114541 | JGI IMG/M metagenome (GOLD analysis project Ga0172363, IMG submission 114541) | Sediment microbial communities from Lake Kivu, Rwanda - Sediment s2_kivu2a2 | ecosystem: Environmental > Aquatic > Freshwater > Lake > Sediment | place: Rwanda: Western Province, Lake... | reverse complement strand
CTAATTTCCATTCATGGAGACCCCTGGTCTGGATGCTTGACGAGGTATATTCTGTGTATTGTCTTGCTTTTCTCCAGTCTTTGCTGCCTGCGATATAATACGGATTTTTTATCCTTTGTTTCCTGCCTTCGATTAATAAAAGTCCTCCGGTGCACCTTGCATTGTCAGGCTGATACCATTGAAGCTCCTGGTTCCTGACATATCCTATTTCATATCTCCAGGATGAAGGGTGGGGTTTGCCTTCTTCATTGAACTCCTCATTCCAGACAAGTGTCAGACCAGCCATTACGGGTGGTGAGCTGAAGTCAGGTCTGAACGGATCAGGCTTCTGTGCAAAGAGGTTCCCTGTACAGAAAATGATGAAAATACTTAATAAGGAATTGCGTGTTCTCATATTTTTATTCTTAAACCTGCTTTATAAGTTTCTATAGCTCTCTGGCGGGCGAAATCGTGTTCGACAATTTTTTTTGAATATGAGGGCTTGTCGAATTCCGGAACCCATTTTCTGACGTATTCGTTACGGTGATCAAATTTTTTCTGCTGTATTTCGGGATTAAAGACCCTGAAATAAGGAGCGGCATCACATCCTGTTCCTGCAGCCCATTGCCAGTTCCCGTTATTTGAAGAGAGATCATAATCAAGTAGTTTCTGAGCAAAATATGCTTCACCCCATCTCCAATCAATGAGAAGATGTTTACACAAGAAGCCAGCAGTGATCATTCTCACCCTGTTATGCATATACCCTGATTCATTTAACTGCCTCATGCCGGCATCGACGATAGGATAACCTGTTTCACCGGCGCACCATCTTTCATATTCTGCAGTGTCATTTCTCCAGTCTATGCTATCATAAGCAGGTTTGAAATTATCAGTGACCACCCCGGGGAAATGAAAAAGTATCTGCATGAAGAATTCACGCCAGATAAGCTCGCTGAGAAAAGAAGCATTCTCATCCATGGCCTTTCTGACTATTTCCCTGATGCTGACAGTTCCGAATCTCAGATGAGGCGAGAGGTGACTTGTCCTGTCAGCTGAAGGAATATCTCTGTGTTTTTCATAATCCCTGATCACTGAAAGATCATATGGTTTGATCTTCAGGCTGCTTTTACTGAATCCGACAGTTTCGATTGAAGGGAATGTCTGCGATAAAGCGAGGAATTTTCGTGGTTGATTCCTGTTTTTTATCTCAAGGAGGGTTTCAGGTGCGAATTTTTTAAGCCAGGCTCTTTTATATGGAGTAAAGACAGTATAAGGTCTTCCGTCGGGTTTCATGATATCATCTCCGCCGAATATAACCTGGTCCCTTATTTTGACCAGCCTGATGCCTCTTTCTTTCAGCAAAGCCCCGACCAGATCATCACGCCTGATTGCATAAGGTTCATAATCTGCCGAACAATACACCGAATTAATATCAAATGATACTATTAGTTTTTTCCAAACATCAGCAGGATCGCCGGTAAGTACATGAACGGAACTGCCTTCCTTTCCAAGTTCATCGTTTATTAGTGAAATTCTCTGATAAATGAAATTTACCCGTGCATCATCTGAAGCAAGTTCCTCCAGGATATTTGTATCAAAGATGAACAGAGGAAGAACCGGAACTCCTTCATTAAGGGCTTCTGTCAGAGCCCTGTTATCATCCATCCGCAAGTCTCTCCTGAACCAGAAAATGTTGATCTTCATTGTTTCATTTCTTTCAGGAGGGCAGGGTACAGATCATCCCTGACATAAGTAAATAAGGGTTCCAACCGAAGGATATGCTGAAAGATATCTCTGGAAGCAGGATAGTCGCCAAGTGTGTGATATGATTGCCCGATAATAGTCAACACATTAAGGTAATTCCAGTTTTCCTTCATGGCAGCCGCATCCATTTCAATAATTTCCCTTGCTTTGATATAAAATTCCAATCCTTCTTTTTTTGATCCTCCTGCTGACGCTGGTGAATTGGATTTTACATATCCGTTCTGAAGCCAGGCAAGGTAGTTGTTACCGTCAAGTTCCAGTGCAAGTCTGGCATACCTGATACTTTTCAGGCCGTAAAAAGGAACCAATAACGGATTCAATTCCATTCTCATTCCATAGAATGCAGATCTGTAGGCATATACCGAAGATAATTTGAACTTTTGCTTTTCAAGAAAATCAATATTCTCCCCGGCCAGATCCAGATACTTCACAGCTTCTTTCTCTTTATTATATGAAATACAATATCCAATATAGCCATACTGGTAATTCACAAGTTCCAGCAAAAAGCTGTCGCTTTTATTTTCTATGGAATTCATCCTGTCTATCACCTTTTTCCACAGATCCATCCTGCCGGATATATATGCGTTGTATATCTCCGTCCTGTCAACTGCTTTCAAGGGCTTTAAGGAAAGCAGCAACATTATTGTTATCAGGTAAATCTTAATCCGTTCCAACTCTATTTTCTGAGAAACCTGTTTTCAGATGCAACGTAATAAAATAACATTGTAATAACTGTAAAGGTATTATTTAAAAAGATTATTAAAGATACTCAGGCAACTGGTGATTGAAAGGAAGAGCCTGTTGTGCGGATATATGATTATAAGCACATTTTTAAAATAAAAGGATAATATTTCTTATCTTTTAACCTGAACTAAACCCGGCCGTTATGAAAAAGAGAAGGATACTTTCTTATAAATTCATGATTTTACCGGCATTCCTATTATTGCTGGCAGCTATGGCGTTCACTTTCAGCAATATGAAGCCCCAGGAAGACCTTAAAAGCAAATATGCTTATAAGGATTTTGAATCAGCTAAGAAATGCCGGTCCTGCCACCCCGGCATCTATGAGCAATGGTCGCAGGCCATGATGTCGCAAGCCTATACCCATCACTGGGATGAGATTGAGTATTTTAATCTTGCAGTAAAGCATGCTGAAGCAAAACCTGAAATAAAAGATGTAGTTGACGGTTGCAACGGATGTCATACTCCCCTTGCATTCATCGGTGGAAATCAGTTTCCGCCTCCCCGCCCTTCGGAAAAAAGCATGGCTAATGAATCAGTTTCATGCGAGGTATGCCACCTGACCCAGTCGGCGCAGACTGATCCGCCGTTCAATTTCAGTTACCTGATAAAACCCGGTATAACCAAATATGCTGTACGTACCCCGGCAGTTGAATCGCCTGCACATAAGATAGTGACAAACGATTTTTTCACAACCACGGAACTGTGCGGCAACTGCCATAATGAAAAAAATCCTTTTGGAGTATGGGTCAAGAGCACCCAGCTCGAGTGGAAGGAGGGACCATATGCAAAGGAGGGTGTTCAATGCCAGGTATGTCATATGCCGAAGGGGGGCCCGTACCTTAATGCCCTGATGACCAAGCCTTATAATGATTCGAGACTTCATCTGTTCCACGGTGCTCATGATACGGGCAAGGTGCGCGGGACTATTGAGCTAAGAATAGAGCCCGATATCCGCGAGGCAGAGCCAGGAGAAAATATTGTTTTCACCGTTGCCTTATTCAACCAGAAGACAGGACATAAATTCCCGACAGGATCTGTAGAAGACCGCATTGCCTGGCTGAATGTTGAGGCTACAGATGCTAAGGGAAAAGTTTACCATCTGAATGTGGATAAGAAGGGCTTTGAAGGAGAAGAGTTTACGATCTCTGGAGATTATCTTGCCTACCAGGATATGGGTGTACCTCTGGGACTGCCAGATTTCAAAGGTGTTCAGAGAGACGGGATCCCGGCAGGAAACAGGATATTCAGGATGCCCTACTTTGACCCGGAAGGCAGAATGACAATTATGCAATGGAACACTGCCCGCCAGGGGGTAGATTACCGTATCGGGCCAAAGGAAACCAAAGTTGAGAAATTCACATTCCGCCTGCCTTTTGATGTGGCTCCCGGAGAGATGACAGTAAGGGCTGTCCTTAACTATCAGCTGCTTGTAAAACCAGTTGCCGATTTCCTGAAGGTGCCCGAAGACGAGTCGGAAATAAAAGTTGTAAATGATCACTCAACAAAAGTTACAATTCTGCCCTGAATTAATTAACCAGTTAAACCAGAATCCATGAATACTCAATTAAAATATTTTGCTGCCCTCCTTGTGTTCCTTGTGATGATACCTGTAAACAGTATAAACGCCATCCCGGCATTTGCACGCAAGTACCAGATCAGCTGCCAGGTTTGCCATTCACCTGCAATGCCCCGGCTAAAGGGATTTGGAGAGGAATTTGCCGGTAACGGGTTCCGGCTTACAGAATATGAATCACCAAGGTATTTTATACAGACAGGCGATGATAAGCTTTCACTGTTCAGGGAACTTCCTCTGGCAATCAGGCTTGATGGTCATGCCATGATCAACTTTGATAATTCAGGGGAGACAAACTTTGCTTCTCCATATATCCTGAAACTTCTTTCAGGGGGTGAATTATCTGAGAAACTATCTTATTATTTTTATTTCCTGCTTACTGAAGGAGGGGAGATTGTCGGTGTAGAGGATGCTTTCCTAATGTACCGTGACCTCCTGAATACAGGAATTAACTTATATGCTGGTCAGTTTCAGGCTTCAGACCCGCTGTTCAAGGGTGAGCTAAGATATACTCTGGAGGGGTATTCAATCTATGAAGCAAAACCCGGGAACTCCACTGCATCACTCAAATATGAGCGGGGTATAATGATTGAAAAACCCTTGTCGACCGGCACTACCATAATTGCCGAGGTACTTAACGGATGCGGACTTGAAGGGCCGATACTTGATAATGACAAGTTTAAAAACCTGATGTTCAGACTGAACCAGGATATAGGCAAAAAGATATCAGTCGGGCTTTTTGCCTACACCGGCAAGGAAGGATTAGCTGACACCACCTTTGCCTTCAATAATAAAATACTTATGTACGGACCCGATCTGACTATTAATCTTGATGACAAATTTGTTCTGAATGCACAGTACATCCTAAGGTCCGATTCGCATGTTTTTGATTTTGATGACGGATTGACTTACACAGATGCTAAAACCCGGGGAGGATTTGCCGAGCTTATCTTTTCTCCAAAAGGGGACATGAGCAAATGGTACCTTACCGGTCTGTTCAACTGGGTTGATTCGGATGCAGATGCCCTTGATTACACGGCAGCGACTCTCCATGCAGGATATCTTCTGAGGAGAAATGTAAGACTCGTCACAGAAGTCACATATCAGTTCAGTGAAGTCAGTCATGCGAGGATGAACCTTGGCTTTGTATCGGCATTCTAAGAATCTGCATCGAAGTTTCGAATGATTTTACCGACTCTCTCCCTTGTCTCTGAGGGAGCAGGATTAAGTTCTTCGGTAGTAAATCGTCCGTTTTTGATATCAATCCTTTCAAAAACCATCTGGTAGAGATCGAATATTATCTCAAGCGACAGCCTGTACCTGGGTTCAAGCAAAGGACAAACCTTTTTCATTACTGTGAGTGTCAGCCCGCGGTACTTATCTGCAAGTGTATAATATACATTTATCAGATTCCTGAAATTCTGACTTACCGGATGACCCCATGCAATCTCTTTCAGATCATGTCTGGAAAGGCCGTTTTGAGCAGCAATATCATCTGCAAAATAATTCAGATTATTCAGCTGGTCTTTCTGAAAATCCCTGATAATGTGAACAAGATAGCTGAACACGGCACATGGTGTTGCTGTGGTTCTTATATCAAATACAGGATCGGAAAATACCCCGTTTTTCTTAACCAGGCCTGCCAGGTGGACAAATATTGAGGCCGGGGCCACGGATGCTCCCCTCGAATATTCTATGAATGATGCAAGTGTCGGGAATCCGTCATTATTAATATCATAAATCATCGACACAGCAAAATCCCTCAATGCCCACACAGGGATCCTGAAATTGTTTATAGTCTCCACCAGCTCCAAGTGAAGAGGGTCATCGGATCCGGAAATTGAGAACATTCTGATCCACTCGTTCACATTTGATATGAACCGGTTCCTCTCTTCATCAGAAATAAATTTCTTTTCAGCCTTATGATTATCAATAAGGTCATCAATGTTTCTCAGGAATTTGTAGCAGACCCTGGCGGCGTTATACCTATCCTCTTCCCAGAAATGTGCAGCAATAAGAATATTGGGATGATCTTTTATCCTTTCGAAATCGATTGATTCAAATATTTTGAGAAATTCCTCCTTCTGTGAATTCATTAACAGATGATTATGCGTTGTTTTCCCTTAATATCCTCTCACTTACAAGCTTTGCTGAAAGCAGGACATTCGGGATCCCGTTGCCCGGATGTGTACTGCTGCCGACAAAATAGAGGTTATGATACCTGTCATGCCGGTTATGAGGTCTGAACCAGCCCATCTGCAGGATGTTGTGAGAGAGGCTGCCGAAAACGGAACCCCTTGAAACATGACAATATTTTTCCCAGTTCTCAGGAGTATAGCAGATCTCGAACTTAATGTGCTTCTCAAGATCCTTAAGTCCCTGCTTTTCAAGCCTCTTAATAACAGCCTCCCTGGCTTTATTCTTCAACTCCTCCCAGTCCTGGTTCTTTGACTTATCAATATGCCCGGCGCCTACAGCCACCGATAATGTATCCTGTCCCATGGGCGCTGCACCCGGTTCCGTTCTTGAGGGTGCATGAACATAAAATGTCGGGAGATCATCTATTGTCTTGTCAACAAATATCCTGTCAAGGCCCTTTTTAAGTGAATCTGAAATAAAGACATTATGATGATCGAGCTGAGGGAAAGTCTTATTCATGCCCCAGTGAAAACAGATGACCGAGCAGGAATATCTAAGCCTGTCAATATGTGCTGATTTTCTTCTATCAGGGAGAAGATTCCGGTAAACATAGGGGAGGTCGGCATTGGCAATTATAACCCCGGCCCTTATCTCTTTTCCGTTCTCAAGTGTGATACTTTCAGCCTTTTTGTTCAGTATGTTGATCTTTTCCACCGGTATGCCGAAGTGAAACCTCACCCTATTGTCAACTGCAGCCGAGTAAAGCTTTTCAATCACTGCAAACATTCCGCCCCTCGGGAAGAAGGATCCTTCAGTAAGTTCGGCAGCAGGGACCATTGAAAAGAGTGCAGGAGAATCAAAGGGACTCTGCCCCACATAGATGTTCTGAAAGGTATAGGCCATCCTGAGATTCGTGTTCCTGAAGAATTTACCGGCATAGTTCCAGTTTGAAATCCAGACCTTCAGCCTGATTAAGAGGCCGATATTTTTCAGGTTAACTAACTGAAAGAGATTAAAGAAATTACGCCCTATCAGCTTATGTAATCCTTCAAGGTAGATCTTATAACCCTTCCTTACAAATTCATCCTCTTTCCGGAAACTTCCGGGTTCGATCTTCTCAAGCTGCTGTTTCATCTTTTCCCGGTCGGGAGTGAACTCAAGCTCCTGTCCGTTGTCAAAGAATATTTTGTAGAGGTTTTGAAGCTTTATTAGATCCTTTCCTTCTTCAGGCTTAATACCAATCGAATCGTAAAACTGGTTGTACATGCTGGGCATCAAATACATAGTAGCACCCAGGTCGAACCTGTGTCCTTCACGCACATACTGACCGCATCTGCCTCCGGGATCATCATTTTTCTCGAAGACATCAACGCTGAATCCATTCCTGGCAAGGTATAATGCTGTTGCAATTCCCCCTGCACCGGCCCCGATTATAACTGCCGTTTTTTCCCCCGACATCTTATCTGGTTTGGTTTAAGTAACTAAAAGACGGGTAAAAATAGTATTTGTTACAAAGATTACTAATGAGGATCACAACTTTTCATGGCGTGCCATGATCTCCCGCCATGTGGTTATGATTATCCCGTTATCCTCAAAGAATTTCTTTACCACCGGATCGGAAAACAATTGTGCTTCCCATACCCGTTGCTGCCATGAACCGGTAATGGATTTCAGATTGTCTGTCTCTACTGAAGGATGAAAGATAATTTCCGTTACTCCCGGGCCGAGTGCATTAAGCAGGGCGAAGAAGTTATCCCTTTTATTTTCGTATGAAGATCCGTCAGGAACGCTTGAGAAAAAATCAAGCTTCGGTAGTGAATAATCATTCAGCATGCCTTTAACATTATCGTCAATAGGATAGCCCTGACTTTTGAACAGAGCAGCTACAGCCGGATCAGAAAGGTCAATTGCATTGGCTGGCAGATTATATTCATTTGCAATTTTCAGGAATACCGTCAGGTAATCGGCAGATCCGTAAAGGGTTCCCATATGAGTATCGATATGGGAAGGTTTGAATCCCATCCCGATAACCTTATCTATCTGTGCACGCACCTCTGTCTCTATCTCCGCAGCTGTTGCATGCATCACAACATCAGGTACGTCATGCCACATCTTTCCTTCAGGATCAACAAGTCCGGGTACAGCAGAAGGATCTGACACCGGCCCCCAGCGGTATTCTTTCCATTCACTTGTAAGGGTAAGATGAATTCCGATATCAGGTGAGTCCATGGTTTTTGCCCACCCTACAAGTTGTTCCGCATAAGGACACGGCACCATGACCGCTGCCGAACGGATGTCACCTTTTTCAAAATAGCTGCGTATGGCAATATTTGCTTCTTCACACATTCCGGCATCATCGCAGTGAAGAAGAATAACCTTACTGCCCTTAGGGTATCCGAGTTTTTCAGCATTGGTAATTTTCCTATCCGTTGTGCAGGCTGATATTATCAGTGCAGGAATTAAAAAAGAAGCATAGAGAAAGTATTTTCCGGGGTTCATGACTATCTTCATTATTGATTTAATTGTTTTCATCTATGGAGTCTGTGAGCTTTCTCACAAACCTGAACTGGTGAAAAAACTCCCGTGCGATGACACGTAGAAGAGTGTAAACCGGTACTGCAAAGAGCATTCCAAGGAAGCCTGCAATTCCCCCGCCGATAATTATAATTATGAATATTTCAAGCGGATGCGACTTTACGCTTTTCGAGTAGATTACAGGTACAAGAACATTGTTGTCGATCATGTTCACGGCTATCAGTGTTCCCAGCAGCTTCAGGGTTACCGGCAGCAACTCATTGTAAGAGCCTGCCGAAAGTGCAGATATGATTCCAAGTGTTAATCCTATTACTCCGCCTATGATTGGTCCTATGTACGGGATAATATTCATAAGCGCTGCAAAGAATCCGATAAGCAGGGCGTTCCTGATCCCCAGGATCTTCAGTCCCAGGGCAGTAAGGGTCATGACTATAAGCACTTCAAGCAATACTCCCAGGTAATAGCGGATAAGCAGATGCTTTGAATCGTCGATGACGCGGAGAGTAGCTTCATGATGTTTTTCAGGAACAATGAGGAACAGACCGTCCTGGAAAAGGGTTTCATCTTTAAGGAAGAAAAAGGTGATGAAAAGGATTGAGAATAAACCGACAAGTGCATTACCGGCAGAGCTGAACAGTTTCCCGGCTGCGGCACCGATACTGCCGATACTGATGACAGTCTTTACCTTTGAAACGACAAAATCCTGAATAGTTTCTCCATCGGGTATAGCGCCGAGCACATGCATTTTATCATCGAGCCAGTGAACGATGCCCCTTGTATCTTCGGCCAGCCTGGTTACATCAATGCCGGAAATGGTTTGTGCCTGATTAACCAGCAGAGGAACAAATATTGCAAAAAAACCTGCCATGAAAAGTACAATAACAGCGATGGCCATTAATGCGCTCAATGCCCTTGGCATCTTCAATTTCCTGATATGGATCTTGTTGAAAAGATTCACCATCGGTTGCCCTATGAATGAGAGCATGGCGGCTGCAAGAAGCCAGATGATTATATAGTAAAAACGCCACAGCAGAAAGCCGGCAGCCGCAACCAGCAGAACATATCCCGTGTATTTCAAAACCTGTTTCATGGTCATGTACAATGCAACAGGATATAAATTTAGTCAAATCTTTTAATGCTAAAATAAAAAGATATCCTCGATTCTGCTTTTAAAGATCCTGGGAACCTTAGAGATACCGAGTACCAGGAACGTGGTGCGCCTTTGTGGTTATAACTATTTCATTGAAACACAAAGGACAACACAAAGTAGTGCAAAGGAAGGAGGGAGATTACACCAGGAGGGTCTTTAGCCACGAACTTATCAATGATGATCAGCGTACTTCCACCATGTTGCTGTTCCGGTAATGCCAAGCAGGCAGGTAACTCCAAGTATAAAATAACTTATAAGTCCGGGTTTAGGACTAATTGGCCCAGCCACTCCGCTGAAGAGTCCCGGAATGGCCCAGGGGAAATATGGTGTGATAGAAGGCATCCCGAGAAACACAAACTGGGTAGCGATCAGGATCAGGATGGAGATACCAACTGGAAGCAGGTATCCTCTGCTGATACAGGTAATAAAGGAAATAACAGGAAATAACGTGATCGTCAGCAGTGCACTGACGATATATGAAACAGTTTTTTGCCGGAATAGTTCCACACTCCAGCCATCCAGGTCGATCAGCAATCCGGTAAGTATTCCTAACAAATATAACAGCAGCAGCAGCAGCAGACTCCATATAAATGCAATTGTAAATTTTGCGAGAACAATATTAAATCTGGAAACCGGTAATACCAGGATATCTTTTATAACCCTGTCGGAATACTCTCTTCCGAATACCCAGATTGTGACAATGGCAGGGCCGATACTGCCGACAGTAAGAAGCATTTGCATCAGCAGCCAGTAAAAGGTTGTCCAGTTGGGGTTGCTGATCATGGAAGCCTTAAGGCTCAGCATCTCTGATTTACCTGTGATTTCGGGATGCTTGGCTGCCAGCATCAGGAACCCGAGCATGACAGAAATGAATGCAAAAAAGATAAAAGTTGCCCAGAGCATCTTTGATTTCAATGCTTTTGTCAGTTCAGTGCCGAAAGCAACTGCAAAGCCTTTCATGCTGAACCTCCTTTCATCCTTATTATCCTGAGGAAAAATGATTCCAGATCCTCTTCCTCAACATTCAGCAATGTCGGGGGGAACCCTGAATTCACCAGCAATGCTGCAATCTTATCAGGATTTGATATGGCCTGCATAGAGGATATTTCAAGAACTCCTTCACCCGATAATGTAAAAGAATACCCATTTTTTTAAGTATTTCACCTGCCCCTGTCATCTCCCTCGTTTTTATCTTCAGGCAATGTTTCCTGAGAGCTACCATCTCGCCGACTGATGATTCGTGGATCAGTTTCCCTTCATGTATTATACCTATATGTGTGGCAAGTTTTGATATCTCTCCAAGTATGTGACTCGAAATAAAGATTGTTACCCCCTTATTTAATGCCAGATCTGAAAGCAGATCCCTGATCTCTACAATTCCTTCAGGATCAAGCCCGTTTGCCGGTTCATCAAGGAGAAGGATATCCGGATTATGGATCAAAGCCTTGGCCAGCCCCAGACGCTGGGCGTTTCCAAGTGAGAGATTTTTGGAAAGGACGTCTTTGTAATGCCCAAGCTTGAGTTTTTCAATTATCCTTTCAGTTGATTCCTTATCATTCATCAGCCGCAGCCTTCTTATTATCTCAAGGTTTTCCCGGACAGTAAGATCAGGATATGAATATGGAACTTCCACCAGGTAACCGATATCTTTCCACATTGAAGGATTTCCCGGGTTTACCCTGGTACCATTAAGATAAGCTTTTCCGGAAGTTGGTCCTATCAGACCCAGGAGCATTCTTATTGTGGTTGTTTTCCCGGCACCGTTAAGTCCAAGGAAACCATAAATGTCTCCTTTTCTGACATTTATGGAAACTCTATCGACTGCCTTAAGCTTGCCGTAATGCTTCGACAGGTTTTCTGTACTGATCATCTCATCCATTATTCCCCTGAAATGAGTGATAATCCTTCAGTAAAGGTATATGATTTTCTCTATTCAGTGGTTTTAAGTTCAATTACATTTCCATTAAATCTCCCTTGCGACTCTGCGACCGTTCAGCCGGAAAGCGTCAAT
>Ga0172363_10004019_pt1 | contig 11895 bp, 14 predicted proteins | sample LakKivs2_kivu2a2_FD_114541 | JGI IMG/M metagenome (GOLD analysis project Ga0172363, IMG submission 114541) | Sediment microbial communities from Lake Kivu, Rwanda - Sediment s2_kivu2a2 | ecosystem: Environmental > Aquatic > Freshwater > Lake > Sediment | place: Rwanda: Western Province, Lake... | reverse complement strand
TTTTACCTCAAACAAGTGAAACTGTTTAACAGTTTAAAGTTTGAGAACCAGATACCTATTTAATTTAGAAAGAACTTAGATATTATATCAAAATATTATTCACTTTGATACTGTATTCTTTCCTAAATTCCTTGTAGGAATTTAAGAAATATCGTTCCTTCGGAACGAATGTCAATTCATCGCCTACCACAAGGGTAGGCGTTTTCTTGACGGATTCTCTATAAAGAATTTTCATACTACACTACGTCCCTTTTATAGATGTCACCTCAAGTGCCGATATGAAGAACTCAGAGTTCGTTGGAACATTCACCGGTCCTACCACAGGGTTCGTGCCAAAAATCGTATTGTAGATGCGTTTGGGCATAGACATCACAGCGACGGGGTTATTGGTTCCCGCGTCCAGTATGTGACAATGCCACAACGCAGCAAACGACTGAAGCGTAGCCAGCGAGTTTTTGATTGGGTTTACCAATTTTACCTTAAGTAGAACCGAAATTTCACTTGCCATTTCACTATCCTAGTTGACCCCGTCATCATCGGGGTCATACTGCACATTGAGCCATTTGACCATAAGAGCGTAATGACCGCCCTTATTAAGTCTTTCTTTCTTCGGTTGCATGACAGTTCCTTCTTTTATGTGAACCTCTTTCCCACTCACTTGCTCTTTGCCGTTGCTCAAAGACTTCAATACATCCAAATCCATTTTACCAACATAAAGCACCGGAACCCACAACTTTTTGATGGATTCTGGGATTTGGTCAATTTCCAACGTCACGTTATCCACCCGGAGGCGATAAACGAGGCACCAGGGCTCGCGGAATCCGTAGTTGAACCAAATGCCATGCTTTTTCTGCACCGGGACCGCTTCGCCAAATACTTGAACAAAAGCCCCAGGAAAGAGTTCGTCCACCAGCTCGAACAGACGGGTGTTTTTCATGGCCCGCCAGTACGTGTTGGTGTCGCTCTCAAGAATGAATAGTCCACTCTTGAACATACCCTTCGAACTGACAATTCTCTCGCCTTTCGGCCCTCTGACGGCTGCGAGTTGCGAATTATGAACTAATACACCATTTGCAAAAAAATTGTTGGTCTCAGTCTCGATATTGTATCTCATCGATTTTATTTTATTACGATTGATTTTATCTACAGAAAGTATACGCTGGCTAACGATAGACGGCTTGAACGCAGACATCGGATTCCACGCTTTAAAACCTCTGTATCGTTCAGGTAGTTTGTATTGCATACAACAAGGTACATACGGGGATATAAGCAAAAAAAACTTCTCTGCCTCCTCTGAGTTTATTCGTATACGGTTATACCCATCGTGTGTAAAAAAATCTCCTTGTACATTAAATTTTTTTAAGCACTTTATTAGTTTCAAACAATCGTCTTCATCAAAACCACACACAGCTAATTCAATTCTGTCTTCTTGCCCTTCATCGTGGCACAACCCTCCGTCATCCATGTACCAGAAAGCTAATGATATGGGAGACATTTTTTCTTCTATGTTTTCTGGAATATGCTTTTCACCATTGCAAACCCATTCACCGAATTCTTGTTTAATAAAAGCGTTGTAAGATGTCCTGCCTCTTGACATAGAGGTTCCAAACCCACTTACAATTTTGTCGTCTACATAGTCGTGAGCTATGTCCCCCAAAAAATCCAATGTCCATTGCAAATATTCACGATGTTCTGATTTATGTCCAGAACTAACACAAGCCGAAGTTCCTGTTTCACTATAACTTCCATCACCCAACATTTTTCCTACAAGAGCCTGGACCTGTACAGGCGATAGTTTGTAATCAGTTCGTATAACGCTAACAGAGTCTCCCTCTTTCAAATCTACGGCCTTCACATACGTGTTCGAGGACGAACTCCAAAATTGATGATTCGGAGTACAATCGATAGACCCGAAATTACTTCCTCGTCCAGCATTTTTACGATCAAACCTAATACGCATCCATTGATCAGATTCACCGTTATTAAAGAGATTAGTAACCAAAGTTGATACTACTAATCCATTTCCATCAACACCAAGCACAGAATCACCTTTTTTAACTTTAGTTATTCTTTTGTATGATCCATCCGCCATTACCACTCTTACATTATGGGTAACGCAACCGTGGATTTTCTCCGTAATGACGACTATTTCGTTGGGATCGAATTCCTCCAAATGAGGCGCTAACAGGTCCACATCGTGGTAAACGATATGAAGCCCCGGCCCAAGTAAATCACCAAAAGGCTGAACTTTTCCCGCCAATTCAGGAGGAATAGGCGGATCATATTTGGTAATGCCAAGAGGACCCGAAATATCCTCGCCCAGGGGTTTGTCAGCGAACCGAGGATCATCGGGAATGGTAACGCCCATCGATGGTTCTTTTTGCAGGCAAATCGCCTTAACACGGTTCTTGTCGGTCCCGACCAGATAGTTTTTGAAACCATACTTGACGGATATTTCGTCAGGCACTAGTGACTTTTCAGGAATGAAAATTACGGTTTCGCCATCCTTGCAAACGCCCTTTTGCGTGACAATCTGATACTCTCCGACAACGCCCAGTTCCAGTTTAAGAACCTCTGGATTGGGGTGCGGTTTGATGAAAACTTTTTCTCTACTGACTTTCCATTCCATATCTTATCTACTATGCACAAATCCTAAACGCTTCGTCTATTTCCCACCCTATCCGGCGCGCGAAATAATGACTAGTGGAGACATCATACCTACGAATAGCACCCAGCATTCTGTCACCTCTTATCCTGGCCCACTCCCGCCCACGATTGCGAATAAATCTTACGAAATCGTCGGTGACTGTTGTTCCGTGGAACCCTGGCGACTGATGATCAGCCTCCGCAACAATAAAATCTGCATCAGCTCTCCGCGCTGTTTAATCGAAAGCTCCGTGTACTTCTGCCCGTCTTCATGGTCTACCCAATGAAGATAGATGAAACACAAACACGAAACCAAATCCATCATCTTGAAACTGTGGATTCGCTTCAGTTCCTTTTTGAATTGTGCAAGCCTCTCTTCGGTCAGTTTTTGGAAAGAGATTTTCTTAATCTTCTTCTGGTATTCCTTGCTACCCAGTACTGAATAGATATCGCTATCCAACGTCACTGAATGCGGTCCACCCGTGTACCAGTTGAAGGCATGGCCACAATCAAAATGGAAGTGGAGGAGAAGGTAAAACGTCCTTACAGTCCACATGCGGTCTTTTTTGGTCATCATCTTGAGACCCAGTTCCCGCATCAATTTGCCCACTATCAGTGGCGTCGTTATTTCCATGTTCCTCCCTCCCAGTGGACAGTATCATGAAAACTATCCCTGAAAAACAACCCGCCAGAAGGAATAAGTTACTAGCAAGGTGACCCATGTCCATATCCGGGATCCTTTTTCATATAATGTCGCCCCTTCGGGGCGAATGTCAATTCATTCCCAGGGCAAGCCCGTGGGGTTTTCTTGACAAATTCTTATAACGACCTTCGATTTTACCTGTACCTGGCTACTTTCCTCCACTCATCACTCTTTAAATGATGGGATTCTATCCCCACATTCCACCTGGGTATTCAGTTTTTAACTTTGGTCGGGCAAATCTATCATTTTGCCCTTCATTTCATGCGTACAATCGTCCAAATATTTTATCTTACCGCGTTCCACATAGCAATGACAAATTTTCCCGTCCGGACATTTCACATACATCGACGGTGCAAAACTGGGTTTATCTTGGTCGCCGTTGAACCACCACGTATCTTCAAACAGATGACAGCACCCGCAGGCGGGGCATTCAATTATCCATCCCTTCTTGGTCGTCCTGTTCAGTCGAAGAAGCTTTGGCACTTTTATCCTTTAAGAACTGAGCCAGTCGGTTCGCGGATTCATCCAGAATTTTCCTCATAGAAGGAACTTCCGGATCACGTTTTTCTGTGTCATGAGCTTCGGGATGGTTTATCGGCAGGTCAACCACGTCTTCCTTCTGTGATTCGGGAACGCTCTCGAACCGCTCGGGGGCGTTCAAGTAAGCTTCGGTTGTTTGCCCCGATGGTTGTGCATTTTTAAGATAGTCATCCATGAGCGACCCTATAAAGTACAGCAGGCTGTCTTCAAAAGAGAAAATGCCATAAGTACCCGGTCGCCAGGTTCCGTAGTACTGACGATTTCCTTTCATCCCGTCTTCTACTTGGTCTAGTACGCTCGCTTGTTTCGACATCCCTTGTGAAAAATCCATCCCAATATGTGATGACTTCAATTCATCCCTTCCTACCTACAATTTTTCGTTGCACGATTTTCTCCACGTCTTTTCCCGAGAGCAGTTTCATTTTGAAATATTGACGGATGGCGTTAATTCTGCCCATCAGAGGTTCCGTAGATGCCTCTGCGTAAGACTGTCCGCTTTCCGCCGTCAGTTCCCCCGCTTCCATTAACCGGTAGCTCGAATTTGGCACATTTCCTTCGAGCATCTCTAGCCATCTTTTTAACTCAACTTCGGACTTCATCCACAGCGCCGTCCGGCGCATTTCCTCTGCAACCTGTTCGTCCGTCCATTCCAATGACTCCCAGGTGTCGCATCCACTACAAGACCCGTAATCCCACTCGTAAAAGCAGAACTCACCGTCTTTTTCAGCTAAAAAAGAAGCGTGTCCATGGTAGTCAGATTCGCTGTCTTCCCACAAGACATTCCAGTCGGACCAGATGGTTGATGCCACCTCGCCGTATCGACACTGAGCTGCAATTGTTTTGTCAAACTTCACTTTGATAGCCTCTTAACTAATCATCATGCCGCAAAGCTGGGGCTCGCCGCCGCAATGCGGGCACTTGCTTTCGCCTCTCATGAGCTGGGCTATGCGAACCGTGCTTTCGGGAACGGGATCCCTTTTGAAATCCAAATATTCCTGGGTCATTGTTTTCGGGTTAAATACCAATTCTACCTACCCGTGGCGATTTTTTGTCTCGTTTACGGTCAATTTTGATGATATATGGCATCTTTAACCTTTTCCCTTGGCGTAGTGATCGGGGTCTTTTGCCAGCTTCTCTTTTGCTTCTTCGGTCATAAAAGCGAAAGCCTCGTCATCGCTCCGCCAGGCTCGCGACTGCCAATTCCCGTCTCGCATCTTTTCGAGCTCCGGCCCGATTCCCCTGAAATATGACCCATAAATGTGCCAGGAATCCGAAATGTCAACATATCGCCCTAGCCGGACATTCTGTCCTATTTTCTCAGAGACGCGAGAAGCTATCGACTTCTGCAAATCTGTCAGCGCAAATGCGTTCATAAACCACGCCTTCACGCCGTCCCTAGACCGCCAGTGGGTATTCATATTGAGAACCAGTCCACCTTTCTCGTCTTTCAAAATGCGGCACCAGACCCGTTGTAGGCAAGGCGGGTCATACGTTACAGGGTCCATTGAGGGCATCCAGGTGACCGCCTGGGCTCGCCGGGTATACAACTGACGACACAGGTCGTCCACGATGTAATTAATCTGGTTGATGGACGGTATTTCCGTCATGTTGAGGAAAGGCATCCGCAGCGGGCGAACCCCTTTAATGCCCTTTCCAAGTACTTTATCTTCTGCCCCCATCCGTTCAATAACAGCGGGCTGGTACGCAAATAACCTCTGGTGATAGGTGTACGTCCATTTATCTTCCTCGGGCTTAATCCAGTGGTCGTGAATGCCATCCACAACCTCTTGACGGTAGGCTTCAAGTTCTTCGGGACCGCCGGGAAAATTCTTATGGATTCGGGGCTCGTTGAATGGGTCCTCAACAACAATCATTACGGTAGCGTCTCTGCTGGCAGGGTCTCCGGGTTTGTCGTAGTCGGTTTTAACGTCAATGCCGTTGTCCCAGACGGCAAGTACGGCTTTTTCCCACGCCTCGGGAAGACAGGTGCCTCGGATTAGCATATTCGGGATCTGACCATTAAGTGTATCCATCGTGTTCCTTTCGCTTCTAAAACGATGCCCAATTTTAACACAATGGTTTTTCACAATCAATTACAAAGGAAATAATATTTTTTTCGTGCAATTAAGTGAAAAGGATTGTCACCCGGAGAATAATATCAAATGACTTCACATAAACACGTACACATTTTGGTGGTCGAGGACAGTGAGCCCGACGCTACCCTGTTAACCAAAGCGTTAACAGAGATGGACATTGATGTGAAAATTCGAGTAGCTAAAAGCGGTGAAGAAGCGCTGGATTACGTGTTCAAACGCAACGGGTTTGCCAATTGTGTAGACCCCGACCTGATTATCCTCGATTTAAATCTCCCTCAAATCGGAGGTCACCAAGTTCTCCGAGAAATCAAATCCGACGACTGCCTTCGCACCATTCCCGTAATCGTTTACACCTCTTCCGACAACCCCGAGGACGTATGGTGGAGCTATAATCTGTATGCGAACTCCTACGTCGTGAAAACCTTTGATTTACAGGAAGTCTTTTCGAAAATCAAAGAAATTGGCCGATATTGGTTTAAAACAGCAACTCTTGCACGCCCAATCTAGGAGGCATTCCTATGAACATTTTAATCATTGATGACAGTGAACCGGATCAGAAAACGGTCTGCGAATACCTTTCCCAGTCCAAATGTAAAAACACTATCACCACCGCTGAAACGATGGAGGAGGGACGGGGACAATTGCAGTCTTTCCACTTTGATCTGGTCTTCCTTGACCTTTTCCTGCCGGACAGCGAGGGGATAGAAACTGTCAAAACCGCTCTGGAGTGCGTAAAAACATCCACAGAGAATAAAGACACCCCTATCATTGTACTTACCGGCAACGAGGATTATAGTATAGGAAAAGCCGCCGTGAAAATGGGCGTAAAAGATTTTCTCATTAAAGACAATATAACGCCGAAACAACTCTCACGGGCGGTTTCCTTTGCCACTTTCCTTGAACAGTTGCCAAGGAAAATGGGCATCATAAACAAAACCAAAAACCTTTTCATCGGTCTTGTGAGTTAGACGGATTTTTTCAAACCGGTCAAAAACCCGTTGTGGTTCTCTTTCCTTGTACCCGCACCCAAAATCTGTTTCAAAATGTCTTTTGTACAGTAGTTGACATAGATGATCCCGGCGGGTTTATCCTGCCAAAAACTCAGTTCTTCCGTATCCGGATAGATGTGTTGTGAAATCAACGCTCCCGCCCCAATCTCCAATTTCTTCCGAACCTGGATTTCAGGAACATCGACCTGTTCGGTCGGTTCTTGAACTTCTTCCGGCGGCAAAATAATCCCACCAGAAGTTTTAACCTCATGGTCAGGTGTAGAATCTTGCTGTAAATCATCCGGCGTACATCCTCTTTTGTTGCCCATAGAGATTTCGTCAATGGAATGACTAACGGTGTCGTCTACGCACGTCTCCATTTCCAAATCTGTTGTATGGTTACTCGTCCAATGCGTAGCATTCGGTGGGCCTAACTGGTAACCCGTCCGGTCGAACCGACTATCAAGGACATCGTTCGAAGGCGTGCTCGAACCTTTGTATCGGAGAACACTGCCCAATTTCTTCATCCAGGGGCCGTTGTTGCAAATTTGTTGAGGCTCCCGCTTCGGCGGTACGGGTTTCGGCTTCGCATTTTTGCTCAGGTAAAAAGCGATTCCAATGGCAAACACGCGGTCGTTGCCGATGATTTGGGACGCGACACCGTTGATTTCTTCCGCCGTAAAAATGTACTGACGAACCTCACCGTTCGCAACGCGGAAGCCGTCGAGCCACAGATTCGGCCAGGGCGTTACATTCGAAGCGATGTAGTTCTGGGCGGGCCATTTGTATCCACATTCCTTACAAAAATTATCCTGTTGAAACTCGACGTTATGGACGGGACACTTGGTGCGGTACTGTTCGAGCCTAAGCCCTTCCGTCTTTTGCCCCGTGATTGGGTTAATGCCTTGGATACTAATAACGACAGCAACGTGGTGCGGATGATTAAAACAGTCGTTGAAGTTAATCCACATCCCCGCATCTTCCTCAGCCTCCAAAAAGTAGCTGCTGGCCAAACTTGACCCGTTCATCCAGTTGGTCGGACACGCGGGGTACTGGTCAACTTCATAGGCATCAACGGGCTGTCCTGGAGGCAAAGGCTGCGGCATTTCGTTACCGTCTTTATCGAAGCGTGGTTTCAGATACGGGGCAATGTTCAATGTGGCGAAAAGTCTTTTGACCTGCATCAGGGTTTTATCAGAATGTTTTGTAGACATAGTATTTCCCTTCAAAAAAAAGAGGGGCAGGGTTGACCCCGCCCCTTGAAATGGTTAATAGCGGACATGACTTTTGAAGAACGGGTCGTTTGGCCTGCCGTCCGTTCGGCTCAACGGGATGCGAAGCAAAGGCAACGTGCCTTCTCTCTGCATCTGGTCAAATAGTACGGAAGCGTTTTTGTAACGCTGCCGAATCTTCTTCTCCGCTTGGTCCGAGATGGCTAAATCAATAGCATCGTGTGCATCATCAATGCTGTCGATTTTCAGCTCGCCCGTCTGAGTACGGGCAATCGAAAACAACTGCCGAACCGCCAGAGGAACCGAAGTCCACTCACGCAAGGTTTGACCGCACGTCCCATCCGAACGCAACGGCTGTCCCGGATAAAGCGGGTTTTCCTCAGCATAGGCACTCGGATTTTCGCCAACACAGTAGACCTGGGCGGGGATGCCGTTCACCTGAACAATGGTCTGCTCAGGATAGCCTTTCTTGATGTCGGTGAAAAGACTGTTGGACTTCTCAACGTTGACTCTCCCATCGGGCAAGAAAACGATGCACTTTTTGCCCCTGGAAGTTTTCAGAAGTCGCTGTCCTACGGCATTTTCGACATCGGAGGGGTCATACCGTTCCAGAAGCTCGGAGACGGTCATCATCTCAGCTTTCTTCGGGGAGACATAGGCACTCGGGCCAACGTCGCCGAGATCGGACTGGCGGAAAGCCTTGGCAATCTCTCGGGCGATAAGCGTAGGGACACCCAGCCGTTCTAAATCTTCCCATTTGCACTGACTGAGGGTTCCTTCGGTCGTTCCACCCATTTCTTCGAGTTTCTGGCGAAACTCTTCAAAATCGACCTTCTTGGTGGCATTCTGATTGTGATTTTCAATGATGGTTTTTGCGGACTGAATCTTGGAACTGTAGGACATGGTACATTCCTTTCTCTAAACTCTTACTCTGAACTAACTCTACTCTACTCTGCACTCTAACTAGTATTGAGTGTTTGAGGCACACGCCTCGACAACACTTTATCACAATTCCCTGCACTAGTCAATAGTGAAAGAAATTATTTTCGGCTATACAATGGAAGCTGGATAAAAAATGTGGTTCCCTTGCCCATCTCTGATTCCAGCCAAATCTTTCCGTCATGGTTTTCCACTATCTTTTTACAGATAGAAAGACCGATGCCGGTGCCAGGGGCTTTCTTTGCGTTATTGAGCCGTTTGAAAATGTAAAAAATCGACTCGTGGTTCTTCGGGTCGATGCCAACACCGTTGTCTTCAACCTCAACAATGGCATATCCATCCTCTAGCCGACACGTAATGTTGATGATGGGCTTTTCGTCCTCTTTGCGGAATTTAACCGCGTTAGAAACGAGGTTTTGGAAGAGCCGGACCATCTGGTTGTAATTGGCAGAAATCACAGGCAGTTCCGCGTAGTTAATCTCTGCACCCGTTTCTTCCACGAGCAGGCCCGACAATTTAACAACATCTTCCATCACATCATTCAAATCCACATCTTCTTCTTCAATAGGCTGGCCTAGTTGGGCGACCTCAAGTAAATCCCCGACCATCCGTTTCATCCGGTCGGCAGCATCTACGATATAGTCAAAATATTGCTTTTCTTTTGGCTGGAGGCGGCCATTGAACTCTTTCATTAAAAGCTGGGAGAAGCTGTAAATCACCCTTACAGGTTCCTTTAGGTCGTGAGAGGCAATGTACGCGAACTGTTTCAATTGGTCATTTGTGGCTTCAAGTTTACGCGAGGTTTCTTCGATCTGCTCTCGGGAAATTTTCTCCTCGTTGATATCGACCGTCACAACGACAACACCGAGAACCTTCCCATCATCATCCGTATATGGAACCTTGTCCGTCATGATCCAAATCTTTTCGCCGGTTTTCAAAGGCAGTTGCTCAATGATACGGCATTTCGGTTTGCCACTTTTCATTACTTCTATATCATCTTGGTAATACTTCGCAGACAGTTCCGGGTAGACCTCATCACAAGATTTGCCCTCAATTTCTTCCAGCGACAGCCCTGTTACTTCACAAACCTTTTTATTGGCGAACAACAGAACATTTTTCGTGTCCTTGAACCAAATCATTGCGGGAATACTATCCAACACCATACGGACGAAGTTCCAAGTATAGATAGACCTGTACATGTCTCTCCTTTAAGAGGTCATTAACACTGTCACTATTCCTTAACAAAGACCGAAGTTCCTTGTTTTCCTTGCGTCTCGTAAAAAGCCTTGGTTCGGATAACGTGTTTTTCGCTCTGGCACTCGCGAAGGAGAACGGGTCGGTAGTTGACCTTTTCGAGGCTCAACAGCCGGTGTTTGTCGCAAAGAATATCTACCAAAGGTTTTTCCCAATTTGCTGGCGGCACATTGTGTATGTGTCCGTGCAAATTAAGTCTGATGTTGTCTGGGACAACCACCGGCTTGTGGGTGATGAGCGTATCGCCGATAACGAGCTGGTCGCATACGAAGGAGAACCCGTGGTTGATGAACCAACTGTCTGAGTTATGTTTGTCGTGGTTACCCCGGACGAGGATCTTTGTTCCGGGAACAGACATTAGGAACCCCGTGAGTTCGGACGAGTTATGGAAAATAACGTCACCTAAATCGATCACAACATCGGTAGGCTTTATAAGCATACACCAGTTTTTAATAAGAATATCCATGAAATTCGGTGGGCGGTTACAATATTTCAAAATATTCAAATGATTTTTGTGGATATCGGTAACCAGCCAATATCGTACTTCGTCAAACATTGTACTATCCTTTCACTTTTTTCCTGTGTCAGGTTTTATCGACACCGGAGAGGCATTCGGCTTAAAGGGCGTTGCTTTTATGCCCGTTGCGTCTCCTTGAACCACATAAAGTTGCTCGTATTCACAATCAAAGTATAACCAAATTTGGTTAAAAGGTACAATAGATTTTTTTATGTTTTTGTACATTAGTGGTTTCCATAGTTGAAAATATAGGAGAATCCTTATAATATACTACTTTCACAAAAAATTAAAGTAAATTTAATGTTTTAGCAGTATCTATTAATCTTTCAGCTTCCGCACCTTTTTTGGCACAATCCAGTAGAAATTTTTTTATTAAATCTATGCCAAAAACTAATCCTACATGTTGAGTTAATTCTAACATATTCTGTGAATTATTTTTAACTTTATCAATTAGGTGGTTCCAGCAAACTTCCTTAATCCATTCGATATTCTGTTTACATGCATTTTCGCAAAAGTCGTCATCTGTGGTCATTTCCACACCCACAAAATATGACATAACTGAACATCTCATTCTGTTAGATCGTAATTGAGCAATTTCTTCTAATGATACATTTTGTAAAATATACATTTGTAGATCTTCATCAGACAATGGCGGAAGTTTTGATTGACAATCTCTCATGTCAAAATCCTTTCTTGTTAAGATGCTTCTACAATGGTGTGCGTCATAGTTCCAGAGCAAGGTAACGGGGCTGGCGTATTACAAGTCAGTCCAGGATATGGGCATCCATCATAATTAGGGCCACCTTCACAGCTTGTCATCGTTGTGCATAATCTCCAAACAGACGACATCGGAATACATGTACAAACGGCTGCGGCAAATGGCCATGTTGACCTAGCATAACCGCAATGAGTACTATTAGAAGTAATAAAATCAAGCGTGTGCGAACCATTCCAGGATGTACATCCATCTCCAGGTGTT
>Ga0172363_10004018_pt1 | contig 11895 bp, 17 predicted proteins | sample LakKivs2_kivu2a2_FD_114541 | JGI IMG/M metagenome (GOLD analysis project Ga0172363, IMG submission 114541) | Sediment microbial communities from Lake Kivu, Rwanda - Sediment s2_kivu2a2 | ecosystem: Environmental > Aquatic > Freshwater > Lake > Sediment | place: Rwanda: Western Province, Lake... | reverse complement strand
GGTCTAGGTCTAGGTCTAGGTCTAGGTCTTGGCGTTTGTCTAAATAAGGATACACAGATGAAATTTGGATATGAAGAAATCAAAGAGTTTGCCGAAAATCACGAAGATGAACGTGTTCGTATTATGTATCGTAGACTATGCGAAGCGCGATCCAAGTCTGCTAAATGGTGTGAAGAAGTTGAAAAACTAAAAAAAGAAAATGAACAACTTCGTTTGGGTTGGTGCAGGGAATCAGAAAAAAGGCAGGGAGAATGGGTTGACAATGGATATGCAGCAAAGTATAATGAAGTCGAGAAATTGCTAAAACAGCTTTATGAAACAAACGGTTTTGTAAAAGATAAACTAATTATAAAAATAGAGAAACTTCTATATGACTGAACTAGAAAAAAATATATATGAACAAATTGACAGTTTGCAAAAAAGAATAGCAGATGACAAAATGGCTATATCTGATTTACTAGAACAGCTTCCTTACAAATATATTATTACCAGAACTTTTATTAAAGATTGGGCATCTCATTACTCTTCTGTTAAAAGCGGACACAAACAATATTTTGGTCTTAGCGGGTATAGCTTTGACTATAATACAGAGCTAGAAAATGCACAATTTTATAGGAGTCTTAGAGACGCAGAATATTTACTAGTGCATTGTAATGCCGAAGAAACACTTCATGATTATGTAGAGTTAAAAATCGAAAGGGTTGAAAAGTGAAATTTATATCAGATGGAACATGGTTCGACAAAGGAACAGAGGTAAAGATACTATCTGAGTGCGGAACAGTTTATGATTCAGATGGAAAGCCCGGGCTTAATGTGTTAGCTCTAGGCTTACGTCATGGCGAATACGACGAAGAAATGTGTCATATAGAAGAATTTATTATTGTTGGAGATGATTATGTCGGAACCAAGCGAAGTAAAAATTGAGCTAGATGGAGTTACTACTTTACACGATTTATTTGCCAAGTCTATGGAAGCATGGCCGGGGACTTTTTTTAAAAATGAGACAGAGGAATTATACAATCTCGAACTTGAACCCGCCGAATGGTTTAAAGTTAAAAAATAGATTTAAAGGAAAAACAAAATGAATGAAGAATTGCAAGGTAAAATTGTAGAATACTTACAAAAAACAGAATCTTTTATAGCTTCAGAAGCCCCGGCCTTTATTCAAGAAGCTATAAACTTCTATTTTTATAAAGAGCTTGTTGCTGTCATCGGGTGTCTTACCGTGTTATTGCTAATCCTATATAGTGCTCGATTTATTTTATCCGAAAAATATAGACGAGTTTTAATAGATTTGGATTGTCCAGACCCAAAGCTTTTTCAAAAAGTATCCCTTATTTTTCCCTATTTAGCAATTTTTATTACAACACTCGAATCAATCACATGTTTTGTTAATTTTATGCAAATTTGTATTGCTCCGCGACTCTACCTTTTAGAAAGATTGGTTGGTTAAAATGAATATTAAAGAAGCACTAGAACAAGCTAAGTTAGAACAAAACCCCGCCCCATATTTAAACGTGGTGGTAAATTGGCTCACTAAACTACAAGAAATATTTGCTAAAGATTTAGAGAGTATTAAAGAGGATTTAGCAGCAGAATTACCGGGCGTTCCTAACGACTACAAAACTTTTTGCCAAATGACTATAGACTTAATTGAGGGTAGCCCCAACAAAGAACAGCTAAAGGCCCTAGACGAACTTACTCAAGAGGCTCAAGAGCTTGGATTTTATGATAGCGATGTTTAAGCCAATTAAATAGGTGCAGCCGTGTTAGAGTTTCTGCTAGAAATCATTATTGGTATATCTGTAAGTCTACTAATTATGGTAGTTTTAAATTTTATCGGCTACATATTATCAAAATAATGAAATTCTGGTTGACTTTTCACAGTTTTGGTGTATACTATATAACACAGATCGCATTAGTATAATGGTTGAGTACACTTGTCTGATACACAAGAGACGATGGTTCGATTCCCTCATGCGATATTAGATCTTTTACAATTTGGTTGTCCTTTGAACAAGGTAGAGGGCTTGATGGAAAGCCGCTTGCTTTGGGAGCAAGAGCATTGTGGGTTCGACTCCCACCTACCTTACTTATGTAGATTGTCCCATGCTGGCTTGGGAATTTCGTTGTGACCGAAATTTACGCGAGTTCGATCCTCGTCTTTCTACCTTAGCGGAACTTAACCTATGTGGTCATGGTGCTACGCTGAAAACGTAGAAGACGCAGTTCGATCCTGCGAGTTCCGGCTTTAGACTGCTAGATAAAGACGTAAAGCTTTGTAGCATGATGCTATAAGCAAAACGCGACCCCGCTTTAAGCGGTTCTAGTTCCTCGTAAGAGAGAATAAAAATTAAAAAGAAAGTCTAAAATATGGTGGGGTAGTCCAACGGAAGGAGACGCAAAGCTTAGAACTTTGACAGTGCGAGTTCGACTCTCGCTCCCACCACTGTCGCCCATTCCTAGTGCGACTTATATATTGCAATTACTAGTATTGTAACAATAGGAAGAAAGAAGCAAACTTTATAATTAGCAATCGGTCAACCGAGCCGATTAACTGGGTGGCAACCCTAAAATTTCGGTTCTGTTTACTATTAGTGTAACGGCAAGCACAAGCCCCGTTTAGGTGGGCTAGAGCGGTTCAACTCCGTAAAAGTAAATTTAGATGGAGCGTTAGTGTAGTGGAATTATCGCACGGCTAGCTACGGACTAGCAAGAACAAGTTCGATTCCTGTACGCTCTACTATGAGGGTATCCTATGATAGGGGGTTGGTCTGCAAAACTAACCTTTATGAGTTTGATTCTCATTACCCTCTTGACACCGTAAAAAAGTGTTTTATAATTGGCTCATTGGTCCAGACGGGCAGGACGCAAGATTGTCGATCTTGAAGCAGGGGTCCGATTCCCCTATGAGCCGCTTGGGGTGCAGGTAGATATTGGTTTGCTACGCAAATTTGCTAAATTTGTCCGGCTTAAAAACCCGGTGAAAGTTCAATTCTTTCGCATCCCGCTAGCTTCTCTACCATGCGTAGAGGTAGTAACGGGGGCGTTTTGCGTCCCTAGCAAAATAGTAGAAGTCCGGCATAGACGAGGAAACAATCTTGAAAATTGTCGCCCCCTAAAAAGGGTCCAGAGTGCGATTCTCTGTTCTACTGTTTAAGATTTGATAAACTGGATCGTAAACTAGATGCATAAGTAGCCTATTTGGAAAATAGGTGCTCTTAATTGGGCCACACGTTGGAATCGTGTACGATTCGCTTAATTTAGTTTAGTGTAATGGCAGCACAACGAAAGGGGATCACCGCAATTCGCGGCAGTACCAATCGATTGCGTAAGAAAAGGTTCGATTCCTTTAGCTAAATCTTGACAAGCGGCATAGATGTGTTATAATAAGGTTATAAGAAAGCTTTACCTTAAATTAGAAAGTAGAATTTATGAAACTGGTTGAACACGATTTTGTAGTTTATGTTGGTGATTATGATGATGTATTGATGGTGCATCCAACATTGGCTCCACCACTTACGATGAATCCAAAAGACTTTTTTGAATGTGCTAATAACATTAGACGTTCAGTTTTTTCAAACAATATGGATTTTGTTAAGTTTTATAAACCAGAAAATGTTGCGGTGGTCTGTAAGTATAATGGATGTATGTCTGTTAGAAAGCTTACTTCGCATCCTAAATACAAAAAATGGAAAGATGAAATGGATTCGGGCGAGATGGTTTCTCTTTTTGGTTTTGATTGGGTGAAAGAAGTGGTATAATAAATACACGGAGCAGAGGGTGTTGGTTTCCCAGTATGGACTTTCAATCCATATTACGCCGATTCGATTTCGGTCTGCTTCACTATAAAACGGGCCAGCATGTTCCAAGAGGGCGAGAAACACTTGCAATGTTTCTGTGAAGAGTTTGATTCTCTTCTGGTCCACTGTTTTCGGGCGATTAGTTTAATGGTTAAAATATTTCTCCTACAAAGAAAAGTCAAAGGTTCGATTCCTTTATTGCCTACTTGTTCTCTCTCCTGTCTAAATAAAAGTAACTTTACAGTGAAAACGGTGTGCAAAACCCGGCCTAGCGTAGCTGACTAGAGCAAGTTACATGAGAGAACCCAAGCAGAATTAATGTTTAACGGCTAGCATGTTAGTTTTCCAAACTAAAAGTAAGAGTTCGAATCTCTTATTCTGCACTTTATAAAGGAGAATTAAATGAGCTATAGAAATGTTAAATTTACGGAAATTTTAGTTGGAATATCTGTTGTACTTATTTGCGCATGTCTGCTTTTCCCTATATTTGGACTTGGTAAAAAGTATATTGTTAAAGTAAATGGCGTAACTGTTCATGAAAATGTATCTGTTTTTACGTATACTCATAATGATACGCTAACAGTGTTTGGAAAAGATGGCAAAGTATATAAATATAGTGGAAACTGGGAATTAGTTCCGAAATAAACACATCATCGAAGCTGTTGGTCAGCGGTTGGTCTCCAAAATCAGCGCTTTAAGGTTCGATTCCTTACGGTGATGCTTAAATTGTCAAGCGATCCAGTGATCCGTCCAGCCTCATAAGCTGTGACTGAGTTTGGTGCGACTCCAAACTTGACAACTTACACCTACATTTACTGGCGTAAAACTAGATTTCATAAGTCTGGCTAGACTGGTTCGATTCCAGTTGTAGGTATTTTCAAGGAAGAATATCGAAGCTAATATTTAATCAGCGATAGATATGAATTGTCGCATTGCAAACCGAACTTGCCGCAACTCGATTGTAATATTTTATTGTCTAGCGGCTTGGAGTTTGAGTTATGGAAAAGGCATTAGACGTAACTAGTGTTGCGGACGCCCAAACAGGCAAGGTTTCGGATATCAAAATTGTTGGAAACGGCGACATGTTTCAGCTTCTTTGCAAGGCTAGTAGCAAGGAACAAGGCTGGATGAAGTCTTGTAAAGCTATGGAGACGCCGAGCGGCTGCGTTGTACAAGTCACGACACAACAGGGTGACAACGTAGCTGAAGCTTTGACGTTTGTTCCCGGCGTCAAGATTGCTGACGATATCAACAACGGGCGAAAACTTGTTGCAATGTAGTTTTTTGGTTGTAGATATTTCCAAGAAAACGTGTCAAGTAACTATTGACTAGTAGCAACTTTCTGCTATAATGAGAAGCGGGTTAGTTACCGCAAACGAAAGAGCCTAAAGCCGGTGCATTTAGAACCGTGAACAATAGCCGTGGAGTAAGGCGTATCGGTATACGTATTGATACGATAAGCGAGGAAGCGTCATATTGGCTAAAATTTTATTGTAGAATAGCTCAGTTGGTAGAGCGCTTGTCTGTTAAACAAGTGGTCAATGGTTCGATTCCATTTTCTACAGCTTTGTATGGTCCTATGGTGTAATTGGCAGCACGTTTCTCTTTGAAAGAAATAGTTTTGGATCATATCCAGATAGGACTATTAAATAAAGGAAAAATACAATGGGCTTAATAAAATTGTTTTCCGATTCAATCGATCCTGCTCCTCCAAACCCAGATCCAAATCAGTTTAAAGTTTTGAAGATTGAGACACACGGCCAGTATCAAATTGTAGAAGTTAGATATCATGGCTGTACTACATTTAATGGTCGAAAATTACTACTTATGAGACTGACTGAAATTGGTAAAACGCTTGATCCGCATTTGTTAGGAGATGGGCATCCAGTTATAGCTCGTTTTGAGCCGAACAAGATCGGCTGGGAAATGGCCAGACGATCAGCCCAACAATAAAACATCCTTCCGAGTGTTTAGTAGATGACAGCATGGCTTTTAACCATGATAAGCCGGGGCAGTACCGGACGGAAGGACTCAGAATAGCTTGACAAAAAAAACAACGCCGGTATGATGTAATGGTAGCTTACACTAGCGGTAACCGAGTCGCCGCCAAGAGACTAGGATTGAGATTTAGGTGACCGGCGACTTGGGTTGAATCCTTTGTTCATCGTTTCTGCAAGGAATTTATTATGAGTGTTCGGGGGCTTCCGCATGGCGGGCCAATTAGTTGGGGGTTTTCTGGTTGGGTTCCAGTAAGCGACGGAGTGCCGAATGACAGAGCGGGCCGTTACCTAGTGTGCGACTATAACGGCGAAGTGTCAATCGCACAGCGTGGCGTTGCGAAGGTGTGGAAAAGCCAAAGCAGAAAAGTCGTCATAGCTTGGGCAAGGATTCCGATGATTGACGACAATGCATTTCGAGAGCATTACGACGACAGAAATTGAATACGACGAACTAATCTTTTTTCTAATTTAGTTTTTTTTCAGAAAGGTTTTTGATCATGCCAAAAATAAAGTTGATTAAAGTTTACGATACAAGAAGTGGATGTGACTACTGTGACTACTGTGATTGTGTTAAAGAAACTGTCGTAGATGATATGTCGCCTTGGCAAGAAGTTTCAGAGAAAGACCTTCAATGGCTACAGTCTTGGCAAGGCAGACACATGCTGCAAAAGAAAAACACTGCTTTAGTGATTCTTCAAGACATAACAAGCCAAGAAACTGTTACTGGATTTATCCACGACATTAAAAAGTTTGTAGAAGAAGAAGACAAAAGGGAGATTGAAAGAGAAAAGAAAAGGAAGCTTGCGGCTGAAAAAAGTAAGCTTGCGGCTGAAGAAAGAAAGATCGAAAAAGCTAAAAAATTTCTTGCAAAAAGCGGAATAAAAGTAGATTAAAATATGCCGCTGTAGACCAACTGGAAGGAGTCATCAGACTTAAAATTTGAGCAGTGCGAGTTCGAATCTCGTCGGCGGTACTTAGAAAAATTTTTAGAAACAGCTTGACTAATAGGTTTGATTGAGTTATTATTAATACTGTGGTGAAGAATATGCTTACTTCGTGACTTTGAAAAAAGGGCTTATTCGAATTTTCCCAGTTTTTCTGGACGATGTGCAATGGTGCTCGACTGACTGTAAATCAGTTAACCCGCAGAGGTAGGTGGTTCGATTCCGCCCGGCCAGACTTAGGTGGTGTAGAATATAGTTACTTCGAAAATGTATCTTCAAAAATGGCTTTATTCGCCTTTTCCCCTAAATTTTTAATTGGCTGATTAGTTTAAATGGTAAAACACTTCTCTTGTAAAGAAGTTTAACGGGTTCGATTCCTGTATCAGCCTCTTGAGTGGTGTAGACAAGAGTTACTTCGTTTGGTGTACGACTAGGGGTGGTTCGATTCCATCGGCCAAAATTTGGCCTAGTGTAGTGGCAGCACAGTAAAAATACTTGAGTCGCTTTTCCCTCAATAAAACAAAAAAAGTTATGGTGTAGATTTGAGTTACTTCGACTATTAATCGAGTGATGTTGGTTCAATTCCAGCACGACCTGCTTAGGTCGTTAGCTTAACGGTAAAGCACTAAAAATAGCTTAAATCGCCTTTTTCCTAGCTTTTTATTTGACTTTAGGACATAAGACTGTATAATCAAGTATAGACTTGATTTTTTTATTACTTCTATAAAGGATAGTGGACAATGGCAACTAAGAACGTTAAAGCAAAGGACAACCGTTTCGTAGATACCCGTTTAGCAGGTGGGATGGGCATGAAGGCTGCTCGTCAAGATGCAGAAGCATTGCTTCGTCGTGCAACCTTAGTATGTTTGCTATGGGAAGACTTAGCGTATCAAGACGGAGTTTCTGTAGCCGATAATATTGCAAGTTTAGTACCACAAGTGGAAGCTAGAAAAGTAGCCGACCTTGCTATAGAATGCCGCTTAGATCAGAAGCTTCGACATGTTCCCTTGTATTTAGTTAAGGAAATGTGTAAACACGATTCTCACCGGGCCTTAGTTGCAGAAACTTTAGCAAAAATTATTCGTCGCCCTGATGAAATGTGCGAATTCCTATCCTTATACTGGGAAAAGGGCAAGTCCCCTCTTGCTTCGCAAGTTAAGAAGGGTTTGGCTATAGCTTTTAGCAGATTTGATGAATATCAACTTGCAAAATGGAATAAGGATACTAAGACTATTAAGCTGCGAGACGTTATGCGTCTTGTTCATCCCAAACCAAGTAATCAGGAACAGGCCGCTTTATGGGGTCGATTACTAAAAGACGAACTAGCTACCCCAGATACTTGGGAGGTTGGTTTAAGTGCTTCTACTACAAGCGAAGCTAAGAAAGCTGTATGGGAAAGATTAATTGAAGAAAATAAGCTACCAGCATTTGCTTTATTAAAAAATTTGCGTAATATGGAATCTGTAGATGTAAAACCATCTTTGATTCGTAGTGCGTTGGCTAATGCTAAAGTAGATATGATTCTGCCAATGAATTATTTTTCTGCGGTTAAGTATGCTCCAAATTATGTTCGTGAAATTGAGTCTATGATGCTACGATCATGCGCCCAGTTTCCTAAGTTAAAGGGTCATACTATTATCGTTGTAGATATTTCGGGCTCTATGCACACAAAATTGTCTGGAAAATCAGAGTTTAATCGTATGGATGCCGGTATTTCTATGGCAGTATTGGCGGCTGAAATGTCTGAATCTATCACTGTATATGCTACGGCTGGAAGCGATGGAACTAGAACTCATAAAACCAGCATTGTTAAACCTTCGAGAGGTTTTGCTCTTGCCGACGAAATCAAAGGCATGTATAGTAAACTTGGCGGCGGTGGAATTTTCACTCGCCAATGCTTAGAATATATTGGCGAAATAGAAAAGGAGCAGCCTGACCGTATCATTATTTTTAGCGATAGCCAAGACTGCGACATTATAGATAAAACACCAAAACCTTTTGGAAAGAAAAACTACATTGTAGATATTAGCTCTCATAATAGAGGAATTAATTATAATGGGGTTTGGACTTCCGAAATTTCTGGATGGTCTGAAAACTTCTTGAAATACATAGCGGCTTACGAAGGATAGTTTTAAGGGGTCGCAAGACCCCTTTTTTTTGGAGTATATTATGAAAACATATATTGGATTAATAGAAAAATTAGAAGCAAACCAAATTTTTGTTTTTGGGTCTAATACAGAGGGGCGATACGGAGCAGGGGCGGCGGCTGTTGCTGCTAAACTATTCGGAGCAAAGTATGGACAATCCAAGGGCCCTCAAGGTAGATCATATGCAATATGTACTAAAGATTTAACAGCATTCAAACATCCCAGTGTATCTAAAAAGTCTATCATAGATCAAATTAAGGATTTATATTTCTATGCTGAAAAACATCCAAAATTAGAATTTTTAGTTGCATATAGTGGAAAAGGCTTAAATTTAAACTACTTTACACCTGAAGAAATGGCGGCAATGTTTGCCAGAACTTCGATACCCAAGAATATTGTTTTCGAAAAAGATTTTGCTGAACTCGTAACAAAATTTCAAAAAATGGCTTGACAACCGTATGTCTAAGTGTATAATAAGGAGGTGTATTGATGAAAGAGATTGAAAAAATTCCACACTACCATGAAAAATGGATTAAGATTGGACTTGATTGTGGAGAGTGCGATTTTGAGAAAGCTAAAGAGTTCGCCCGTATTGTATACGAACAAGCTGGCGAAAAATGCCCAGACCAATTTTATCTTACCGATAGCCCAACAGCATGTGCTAAACTTGCAGTTAAGCTTCGTGGCATAGAAGAAAACAGTGAAGAATATTCTTCTGCTTTCTTTACGGAGTTAAACAATCAAGTTTTTGGCAGTCATGAGTCTGGCTGGCTAGCTTATTATGAATTCATATGGAAGGAAATGGGCGTTGTAGAATGTGAAAAACTGCAAGGTTTAATGGAAATTGCCAAACATGTTGGATGGTGGGCTCCTTATGATACCTGTGTTATTTTTCAACATAAACACTCAGAAATTCATTTAGATGACCAAATGCGTCTTCATAATGAGACCGGCCCGGCCGTTGTGTATCGTGATGGTACAAAGGTGTGGGCCATTGGTGGTATCGGTCTAACAGAGCAAATTGTAATGGCTCCAGAGACTTTGACTATCGAACAAATTAATAGAGAAAATAATAATGAAATTCGCTCTGTTATGATTAATCGATTTGGCTGGGCTAGATATGTTAAAGAATCTAACTCAACCCTGCTTGATTTTAGGCAAAATGATATTGAAAATACGATGGAAGCATTGTATGCTACAGAAATATTTGGCAAGAGACTTGTAGTAACTTGTCCAACTGGTAGAATTTTTGTTCTTGGTGCTCCAGACAGTGTTCAAACTTGTGAACAGGCTCAAGCATGGCTTGGGAGCAACGAAGACAGTGAAGATAAAGTTAATGTTATTGCTCGTACTTAATGAGGTGAAAAATGGAAGTTATTGAAAAGATGCAACAGTTCGTAAGCAAGGTTTCTAAGAACGAACATGAAACAGTAAAGCCCGGCCAGCCTGTTCGTTTTACTGAAGCATGTATGCCCGGTGATCGTATTTGGCAGGGGGATTTGGCATTAACTATTCGTACATCCGTCCCATCAAATTATAATTTAGCCGATAAACCTAGCGTACAGCTAGTTGTTGGTAATACTGAGGGTAGCAAGCATTGTCTTGATTCGTTAAACAATGTAGATATTTATCTTCCACCAGTTTGGAATGCAGAATCTCTAAAAGGCCCCGTCTTAGTCGTTAAACAAGAAACAACTGTTCTTCATCCTACTCATGGAGATGTAACAATTCCGGAAGGTTTTATTGTTGAGTGTACATACCAAAAGGAGTGGGACAAGGAACAAGCCCGCGAAGCTCGCGCTAGAGACTAACCTTAGCGCCTTTCGACAAATTATCTTTTGCCCACAAAGGCTGAAGATTAGTATAATGCCAGATGATTTTTAAAGAATTTTCATCTGTGCCCATAGAAGATATAGGATAGAAAAAATGAAGTTTCAACATGCATACCTTTGTATTAGTGCTTATTATCACGGTAAATTCGCAAAGCGATCTAAAGTTCCTTATATGAACCACATTAATGAAGGGTTAAATATTTTAGATAAACTAGGGGCCGACAGAGATACTAAGGCGGCCTATTGTTTGCATCCTATCTTTCAAGAAGATAATGTTCTTTTAAATAATTTTAATCAAATCGCTAATCGACTAGATATTTCATCAAGAGTAATGCTTTTTGTAATGGAGTATCGCAATGTTGCTAATAGGGGTTTGTCTTGTTATCAAGTAGACAATCCCGACCACATTTATTTATCTCCTATCGCAGAGGTTAATTTAATGTTGGTGGCGGATAAAGTTCAAAACCGCAAAGATTTTTTAAAATATCATTTAAACACCCATGAAAAGAGTATGGAATTAGATATTTATTTCAAGAATTGGTTGAGAGCGTTAAAAGTCACAGAAGCTATGTACGAAAAATTAATTGAGGGAATTGAAACATGTACTTATGGAAAGTTCGAGCCCGTTGTGATTGGCTAGAAGAATTCGCCGTTGACTTATTTGAGTTTCACTTAGACACGTATGATATCGCAGAAGCGGCGACTCATATTGTCAAAGAAATTTCTTATAACTATACCATTATTTCTATCGAAAGAGTTGTATGAAGTTTATTTTCCAAAACAGTTTTTTGCCCGATGAAAGAGAAAAGTTAATTCCTAGTTGTATGCTTTTACTTGGATTAAAAAATGAATAACACAATTACTTTATGTGATGGTAGCATAATTGATCTGATAAACCCTACAGTGAACATGATTTCTATTGAAACTATCGCTCATGGACTAAGTAGGGTTTCTCGTTTTGGTGCTCAGTCACCCATTGACTACAGCGTGGCAGAGCATAGCTTAGGAATGGTTCAGATGGCTATGTATGATGGCGTAGAGAATATGGATGCTTTATACGCCATTCTTTTACACGATGCCTCTGAAGCGTATCTTGGGGATATCGTATCCCCCCTAAAGAAGCATTTGAGCGAATATCTGGAAATCGAGGCCCGTATGAATTCCGTCAT
>Ga0172363_10004013_pt1 | contig 11904 bp, 10 predicted proteins | sample LakKivs2_kivu2a2_FD_114541 | JGI IMG/M metagenome (GOLD analysis project Ga0172363, IMG submission 114541) | Sediment microbial communities from Lake Kivu, Rwanda - Sediment s2_kivu2a2 | ecosystem: Environmental > Aquatic > Freshwater > Lake > Sediment | place: Rwanda: Western Province, Lake... | reverse complement strand
TCAATATTATCTTTGATGGCATTATGCGGTCGTTTACAAAGCCATTACTGAAATACGAAATTATAAATGTAGAATTAGTAAATGAAAATGATTTTATTAAGCGTAGATATACATTTAAGTATGGTGGAAAACTAAATACAGTTGAAATTGGTATTAATGGTGATCTTAGAGAAGTTTTCAAATCAGAAAATGAACTTGATAGAGAATTGAATGATATAGTAGAAGATGTGATAGAAAGTCATATACGAGATATGGAGTCAGGTTATTATAAAACAGCAGAAGAGAGTCTTATTGCTGACGAATCAGGCAAAAAGTATATTTTGGGAAATATTGACGGAAATATTGAGCCAATAGACTTTGATGACTTACCTCCAGAAATAAAGAAACATTTAGGATATTAAAGATTTTGCCGACATAGTTCAATGGTTGAACGTCGATTTCATAAGTCGAATGCTGGTGGTTCAATTCCACCTGTCGGTACTTTCGCTGGTGTGGCAGAATGTTTATGCACTTCTTTTGTAATGAAGATTACGGAGGTTAAATTCCTCTCGCCAGCTCCAATTTTGCCAAGATAGCTCAGTTGGTAGAGCAACTGATTTGTAATCAGTCGGTCGCAGGTTCGACTCCTGTTCTTGGCTTTTCTTTTTGCTGACATCGCATAGTTTGGTAAATTGCACCTACCTCGTAAGTAGGATACCGTTGGTTCGAATCCAACTGTCAGCTTAAAAATTAATTATTTGAATTTTCTATGATATTCATCAATGAAGTTTTATTTATAGCGCCAACTTGTTTCTTTTTTAATTCCCCATCTTTATAAATAAACAAAGTTGGAAGACTTGCTATCTTATATTCAGACGCTAATTTTGGAAGTGCATCTGTATTTATTTTTATAACATTTAGTTCTGATGATAATTCTGTTAAAATCGGTTCCAATAGTTTACAAGGTCCGCACCAAGGAGCATAAAAATCTAAAATTGTAATTCCTTCTTTATCGATATTAAGTTCTTCAGTTTCTAATGTTGTAATAGACATAAGTTTCTCCTATTGGTGTAAATACAAATATAAGTTTCTCCTATTGGAGTAAATAGAAATATATATTTTTTTTACTTATTTCTTTCGCTGGATTAACATAATGGAAATGTGCTGCCTTGGTATGGTAGATATTGGAGTTCGATTCTCCAATTCAGCTTAATTTTCTTAACTAACTATCAAAAAAATTTCCTGACTATTTTTATTATTTTTTTATACAAATCTCGTAAAATCAAATAATTCAACACGTTGCTTTTTTATCATTTGTATATATAATAAAAAATAGAAATCCAAGATAAAAAAGACTTATATTTCTACTTACCTACATCATTGTTTTAATATAAGGATGGTAAAATATCTATGTTACAAGAAGTATCAAAGGAAGTATGGAAAGACAACTACAAAGCACCAAAAGAAAAAAAATTATCAGATACTTGGGAAAGACAAGCAAAAGCAGCAGCAAGCATAGAAGATCCTTCAATAAAACAAAAAATTTACGAAGATTTCTTGTGGTTATTAACTGATTTCCACGGAATTGCTGGCGGTCGCGTAACCGCTAATTTAGGCGTTGAGGGTAGAGAAGGAACTACGCTGATGAACTGTTTTGTTCATAATCCCGCTGACATCGATTATAAAGACGTAGACAGCATTCGTGGTATCTATGATATGCTGAAGGCACAAGCCCTTACATTGAAGTCTGAGGGCGGTTATGGAATGAATTTCTCATGGATAAGACCCGCTGGTATGTATGTATCTGGAATAGGTGCAAGAACTCCGGGTGTATTGGCATTTATGGAGTTATGGGAAGTATCATCTAAGACTATTACGCGAGGTAGTGAAAAAATCATTGATTATATAAGAGACGGAGAGAAGAAAAAGATCCGAAAAGGTGCCCAAATGGGAATTCTTGAAATATGGCACCCAGAAATTGAAGATTTTATTGAGGCTAAACTAACTAAAGGTAGATTAGAGAAATTTAACCTATCAGTCGGTGTTACTAATGGGTTCATGGATGCAGTAATTAACGATGAAACATGGGAATTGTTATTTCCTGATACCCAAAATCCAAAATATGAAACAGAATGGAATGGAAATATCGATGATTGGAAATCGAAAAAATTACCAGTTACTGTCTATCATAAAGTAAAAGCAAGATACCTGTGGGATAAAATTATGCATTCCACCTACACTCGTAATGAACCGGGTGTAATATTCTTGGATCTGATGAATAAGTTAAATCCTCTCTCTTATGGAGAACATATTGCAACTACTAATCCTTGCTTAACTGGTGAAACAATAGTTGCTGTAGCAGATGGAAAAGGCGATAAAACCATAAAAGAATTGGCTGATGCAGGATTAGATGTTCCTGTTTATTGTTTGGATAATAATGACAACGTAACTATAAGGACAATGAGACATCCCAGATGGACTGGTAAAAAACAGGTATATAAAATTACTTTGGAAGAGGGATGTATTTTACGGCAAACAGAAAATCATAAATATAAAACCACTACTGGTGAATATAAAAAAGTAAAAGATTTAAAAGTCGGTGATGGACTTAAGACGATGAGCATATTTGAGGCTTCCATCAAAGATGTATTTCCAAAATCTAATTCAAATTCCCAAGATTATAGATGGATAAATTACAGAACGAAAATTAATTTTTCAGAACATAGACTAATATACGAATTTAATACAAACAGAAAAATCGATAAAGGTATGGTTATACATCATAAAGATTATAATGCAAGAAATAATACCTTTGAAAATTTAATGATGATGAGCAGAGAAGATCATAACACATTACATAGTAAAAATATGATTGGTGATCTTAACCCTATGAATAAATGGTATAAAAATGCATCCGCAGAAGAAAAACAGCAATATCATGATAATATGTCGGAATCAATATCCGCAGAAAAAAATGGAAGATTTTCCGGTTATACAAATGATGAATTGAAAATTCATGCTTTAAAACTTACTGAATCTATTGGAAGAATTTTTTCATTATCGGAATGGGAAACATATGCCAAATCTAAAAATTTACCGTTAAGTTTTTCTAAGTGGAGGAAAAAACATTTAAATGGTATAAGTGGATTGGCTAAATGGGCAGCTAAAGAGTTGAATTTATTGCCGGATGAAAATGCTTCTAATAAAATCCTACAAACATATAAGGAAGCATTAGATCAAGGTTATGACGCACAGATAAAAGATAACGAAGTTATAATTCATAAAAAATGTGAATACTGTGATAATGATTTCACCATTGGATATAAAAGAAGAGAACAGGGCGTTTGTTCAGCTTTATGTGGACAAATGTTAATGCATAGAAATAGAAAAGAATCTGTTAGAGAAAAACAGTTAGATACATTTAATAGATTAAAATTCGAATTAAAAAGAGAACCAAACAAAAAAGAATGGACTGGTGCTTGTAAAAATAATGATGTATCTCCGGAAATAAGTAGAGAATCAAGTCCATTTAGAACATGGAATGATTTAAAAGAAGCAGCATCTACAGTTAACCATAGAATAGTATCAATAGAAAAAGATGGATTTGAAGACGTATATAATGGAACCGTTGATGAGTTTCACAACTTCTTCGTTGGTGGATTTAATGTAAAGTCTGAACTAAACAAACGTAAGTCCTTATATTTCAATAACTTGCAATGCGGGGAGATAGGCATGAGCACTGGTGTATGCAACCTCATGTCGTTAAATCTTGTAAAATTCATCATAAAAGGCAATGATGGAAAGTATTACTTTGATTATGACAAGTTTAAAAAGGCAGTATCGATTGCCGTAAGATTCTCTGACAATATCAACGACATATCTAAAGTTCCATTAGATGAATATAAGAAGTCTATGACAGAGAAAAGGCGTATTGGTATTGGAACACTTGGAATAGGTTCTCTGCATTACATTTTGGGAATTAAATTTGGATCGGAAGAATCTTTAAGACTAATAGAAGGTATCTATTGCGCCAAGGCAGAAGTTGAGATTTTAAGTAGTGCGAAATTGGGCAAAGAGAAGGGTAGTTTCGCCAAATTTAATAGAGAGAAATATTTTAATACTCATTGGTGGAAGAATCTTCCAATTAACAAGGATATTAAAAAAGAGATAGAAGAAATTGGTGAGATGCGAAACAGTCACCACAGCGCGAATGCTCCTACAGGTAACATGAGTGTTTATGTTGGTTGTGTATCGAGTGGTGTTGAGCCTGTATTTTTACATGATTATGTTAGATGGGTAATTGTACATGATCATGACAAAGCCAAACTCAGAGAAAAGGGTTTCAAATTTCCTGATGTATTCAAACAGGAATGGTTTGAGACCGAGTATCTTAAGTTTATTAAGATAAACAACGAAGAAATATTACAAGGTAGTTTTGATGATATTAATTATCGTGTAGACAAGAACCGTGGTCTTATTAGGGAAAACTTAGTAGAGGATTATGGTTGGCGGTTTGCAAAACAGAACTTTTCACCAGAATATTTCAAAGAACTTAATGATAATGGTATATTCGTTACTACGGATGAACTGTCAGTGGATGATCATGTTAATACATTGAAGATTATTGCTCGTTATACTAACATGAGCACAAGCAAAACAATTAACATCCCTGCTGATTATACGTTTGAATCCTTCAAGCATATTTATATGAAGGCATGGGAAAGTGGTATTAAAGGAGTTACCAGTTATCGTGCTGGAACGATGGCTGCGGTTCTTGAGAAGAAGCAAGACATAACTGATAAATTAGAGAGTTTGGAACAAACTTTCATCGATGCTGGCAACAAAGTTATTATGGATAAAGTTAAACTACCAGACAATTATTATAGCATGGGATATATTATCCGGGATAATAATAATAAGAAGTGGTATGTTAATATAGCGTTTGCTGACAAGTCATTAATGAGGCCGTTTGCATTGTTTGTTAGCACAAACAATAAGGAAAGCCATGAAGTTACTGACGACACTATCAATTCGATATTTAAACTTGCGCATGAGAAGGGAATTAGTAAGGAATCCATTGATATTCAGATAGAAAAATATCATGGGCAATCTAATGTAACTAAGATTGCAAGAACGATAGGGTTTGTTCTCCATCATAATATTCCAGTTATTGATGTTGTTAATAATTTGGTATCTTGTGATTTCCCATTCTCATCATTCTCGTTCCACATTACGCGACTTCTTAAGAAGTTCATTAAGGACGGCACCAAGGTTTCTGGAAACGCTGGTATTTGTCCTGAATGTAAGTCTCATAGTATGATATTCCAAGACGGCTGTATCATGTGCAAGGATTGCAATTGGTCAAAATGTGGCTAAATTATGATAAAAAGCCACATTTAAAATATTTGTTGGTTTTTCTTATTCAGAAACCTATATTTCTATCACATTGATAAAAAAGGTATGTAATGAATAACGACAAGCCAATAATTAATAGCCTTCTCGATCAGGATTTTTATAAATTCACGATGGGGAATGTTATTTACAGTTCTTTTTCCAATACTAAGTGTAAATTTAAGTTCAAAAATAGAACTAAGAATTATAATTTAGCAAAATTCGCTGATGCACTAAAAGAAGAGATTGCTCATCTTTGTAATTTGACGTTTACAGATGATGAGATTTCTTATCTGCAAAAAATTCCTTTCTTCAATATGGGATATATTGAGTTTCTTCGTCTATTGCGGCTTAACAGAAATTTTATCAACATAGAAATTATTGATAATGATTTATCTGTTGAAACTTATGGCCCATGGCTTCACACATCTCCGTTTGAAATCTATGTATTGGCAATAATTCAGGAATTATATACACGGTTTGAGGTTAATAGTTCTGAATTAATTAACTGCTATAAGCGTGGCCATCAGAATTTAAATGAAAAAATCAAACTAATTGAAAACACCAATATTAAATTTGCTGATTTTGGAACTCGTAGGCGTTTTAATTATGAATGGCACGATTCTGTTATAAGAAAGTTGGTAGGTAATAGAAATTTTATCGGGACAAGCAACGTACATTTCGCGTATAAATATGGACTTAAATATATTGGCACAATGGCGCATGAATATATCATGGCTGGTATGGGATTGAATGATTGCCAACTGGTTAATTGCCAAAAGTACATGTTGCAGAAATGGGTAGATACATATAGGGGCGACTTGGGGATTGCTCTATCCGACACAGTTGGGTTTGATGCATTCCTAAGAGACTTCGACAAATACTTTTCCAAGTTGTATGATGGATGCCGTCATGATTCTGGCGATCCTTATATTTGGTGTAGTAATTTAATTTCTCATTATGAGCAAATGGGTGTAAATCCTAAGACTAAATCTGCTGTATTCAGCGATGGTCTTAATTTTAAGATTATGTTGGAATTATATAAAACTTTTGATGATCGCATAAATACAAGTTTCGGTATCGGAACTAATCTTACAAACGATGTGGGTGTAGAACCTTTACAGTTAGTAATGAAAATGATTGAATGTAACGGAAACCCAGTGGCTAAAGTGTCTGATAGTAAGGGTAAAGGTATGTGCGAGGACGCTGAATTCCTTAATTACCTCAAAAAAGTCTTCCTAATTAGAAACTGATTTAATATTTTTTATCAAAATAATAAAAAAAGGTAATTGACTTCCTGTAAAAATAACATATATTTATTATCAGAAGGATAAAAAATGAAAAAAGCAAAACTATTAGCAATCGATTGTCAGGAAGATTTCTGCAATCCGAAAGGAAATCTGTTCGTTCCCGGCGCAGATGCCGATATGAAACGACTTGCCAAGATGATTAGGGAAAACATCGATGGCATTGGAGACATCAACATTACGTTGGATTCTCACAATAAGGTGCACATCGCACATCCCATTTGGTGGATTGGTTCTGATGGCAAGCACCCCAATCCTTTCACTCTGATTTCCGAGGAAGATGTTCTAAATGGGAAGTGGAGGGCTTACAATCCAGGTTTCCAAGAGCGTTCTTTGAAGTATGTTCAGGCACTGAAATCCAACGGTCGTTACATTCTCTGTATTTGGCCGGAACACTGCTTAATTGGAACTTCCGGTCACAATGTTGTCCCTGAAGTAATGGATGCATTGCTTAAATGGGAAGATAAGTTTCGGCTGGTAAATAAGGTTACCAAGGGTTCCAATATCTTTACGGAACACTACAGTGCGGTTAAAGCCGATGTAGAAGATCCAGAAGATAAGACCACCATGCTAAATGATAAGCTGGTAGGGGCATTGGAAGATGGCGATGAAGATATTCTCATCACAGGAGAAGCCTTGTCGCACTGCCTAGCCAGTACCATAACAGATGTTGCGAATGAATTCTCCGATGAACAGGTAAAACGATTTGTTCTTCTGACTGACGCGACATCTAATGTTCCGGGATTTGAACATCTTGGTAAGAATTTCATTGATGCCATGGTTAAAAAGGGCATGCGCCTTTCCACCACCACTACATATTTCGCTTAACAAATTAAAAAGGAAATTAAACAATGCCTGATTTAATGGGAAAATATTAATGATAATAAATTACAAAGTATGAGGACAGCATGAACGAAAAAAAGATACTATGAAATCAGCAGAAAACAGCGGCTTAAATGAAGCCGGAACTAACTACGATGATACGAAGTATAAGAAAGCTAACAATACTGTGGATATTGCTGTTTTTAGAATATTGAAGAAAGACTTACAAGTACTTCTAGTAAAAAGGAAACATCCTCCATTCAGGGGGTCGTGGGTGCTTCCTGGTGGATTTTTAAATATTTCTAAAGAAGAAACATTAGAGGAATGTGCCTTGCGTGAATTGGTAGAAGAAACGCATGCAACCGGAATTCCTGTTCGTCAATTGGGTACCTATAGTGACCCTAAACGAGATCCCCGTTCAAGAGTAATCACAACGGTTTATTATGCATTCTTATCTGAAGATAAGATGTCTAAACAAACAATAAAAGCCGATGATGATGCCGCTGAATATAAATGGGAAACCGTTTCCGAGAAATCGACAATAAAATTAGGTTTTGATCATAACAAAATCATGAAGGATTTGTTAGAGAAACTTAAAACTGAAATACATTCCAATCCCATTGCATTTGAATTTCTTAATAAGTTATTCACTTGGGGTGAGTTACAGAATGTATATGAGGCTATTTTAGGGCGTGAACTTACTACCCCGAATTTTCGTAGGAAGATAGATAACCAATATATTATCAAGGAAATCGAGAAAAGCGTTCCGATTGCAAAAGGAAGATTCCCGAGACTTTTGAAGTTTAAAGGCATAAAATATACTTTTAGCGAATGAAACGTCAGTCCAGTAGTTAGAGATATAAACTACTGGTATGAATGATAAATTTGATGCCTTTTTAAGCCGTTTAGAGACCGACAATAACAAAGCCCTTATTGAGACCATACGGAAGGGTTTCAACGCCATTACAGAGGGCTATGGTGATCTCAGGGAAACTCCTGTGCAAGCCATAGACATGTTTAATCAACGGGCGGCGATGAAAGCATCGTCAATAGGAAATAATGTTCTCAATTTTCTCAATCAATCGGCTGTTGAAAATGCACATAGGTTCACCGAGGACGACGAATCGGAATTAGATATGTTTCCAACATCAGAATTTAACCAATATGTTGAAAAAGTACCTGAATACAATGAAATTGAGAACGATTTAGGTTTTGAGTTACCCTCGTCAGGACGTTAAACTTCTATAATTTCTTTAGTTCTCAAGAAATAATAAAACTCTTTTCCATTATAGTCTTTATAATGTAACACGTTGCCATCTGTAGACTTATATATTTTAATAATTTGAATACTTTCGGGTGTATTTATAGAATGTTGCCCTGCATTAGATTCTGGCACATAAATCAAAGCATGATGGTTTTTACATAACGAGATAGTAGCCTTGGTGCGTAATATTTCTCTGGGGATAATATGATGGTAGTCCAGAGTAGACCTATGCTCTGTTGTAAATAAACATCCTGGAAAATTGCACTCGTATAGCATATTATTATAAAAGATATGTTTTAAATATCCAAAAAACTTATATTCTCTGTATGAAACTTTTCGTTGTATCGTCAATAGCAGCATCGGGTAAGACCACGTTAGTTAATTATGTTTCTACCCAATTTAACTTGTATAAATTAAAGACCTGCACCACGCGTTCTGTTCGAGAAGAAGAAACTGGGAACGAGTATTATTTTGTAAATGAAAATGAATTCTATAACATGATAGAATATGAACAATTTATAGAATATTCTAAAGTATATGATAAGTATTACGGTCTTCTTAGATGTGAAGTTGAAAATAATGAAGACAAAAATTGTATCGTAATATTAGATGTGCAAGGAACCGAAAAGATTTTGAAGTTATATCCCGAAGCAGTCACCATATTTATATTACCCCCTCCATACGACGAAGTTAAGAAAAGGCTACTGGCACGTAACACGAACACAAATGATGTCCATTTAAGGTTGAAACAGATGGAAATGGAACTTTGCGAAGCCGAAAATTACGAATATTCCATAAAATATGGAAATTTGGATGATATGAAGGCAAAAATATCGGAAATCATAGAACGGGAAATAATTCTTGACTAATTGTTTTAAATTTCTATATTCATCACATGAACGACTTAAAACTTATAGATTTCATAAACCGTGATGGTCTAAATTCAAAGGAACAAGGGGATTTGATCCTTTTTGATTACAGCCAAGAACTATCAAGCAACTTTGATTGGGACTTGGTTAGCCTAAATGCTCGCGGTATTGTTTTTAATAAAGTTACTGGTGAACTGGTTGCTCGCCCATTTTCCAAATTCTTCAACTATGAAGAGTTACGCGGCGTTGCAGGCGAACGCCTTCCCGAATCATTCCGTCCTAATACTTCCGGCCCTTTCCGTGCTTTGGAGAAAATTGACGGAAGCTGTGCTATCACCTACAAGTATTTAGACAAATGGTATGTAAATACTCGTGGTTCATTTGCATCAGAACAGGCTATTTGGGCTACTGAATGGCTTAATAAAAACCTCAAGACTGAAAATATGAATAGCAATTTAACCTACCTATTTGAAATAATCTATCCCGCAAATCGAATCGTTGTTGACTATGGTAAAAAGGAAGCATTAGTTCTGATTGGCGTTATCGACAAGGAAACCGGAAATGAATTTAACTACAATGCTATGCAAAACGTTGCCGAATTAATAGAGTGTGAAATTGCTAAAATATATGAGTTCGAAAAGTTCGAAGACATATTCACTGCTCGTGAAATGCTTACTGCAAATGAAGAAGGGTGGGTTGTCACCTTTGACAACGGCTACAAGTGCAAAATCAAGGGTGAAGAATATCTTAAGGTTCATCGAATCTTGTCTTCAGTAACGCCTTTACATTTCTGGAGAGCAATCAATTTGGAAACTTTTTCCATGCCTGATATCGAAGAAACTATTCTTTTGCTACCTGATGAATTTCAGGGGGCTGCTAAAGATTTGGTTAAAGTTACTATCGAAGCACACCAAAGCGTTTATAATGAAGTAGTTGACCAAGCCAAGGTGGTTCCTGAATTCCCCGACGATAAACAGGGAAAAAAAGATAAGTTCTTCTGGATAAGAGATCATGTTAAGCCAGAATACGCTAATCTCGTTCTGAACTATTTAGGCGGTAACAAAGCCAAATTACGTGATACTATTCACCGTATGTGCAGACCTACGCTTAATACTTATGCTAATGTGAAGGTAGATCCAGACCTGTTAAAGCGTTTGGAAAGAATTCTACAAAATAATTAAATAATGAAAATTTCAATCACATCAGATATCCATATCGACTTTTGGGTTGGTATAAACGGACCTGTTAATAAACAGCAGAAGACCATGCGTCTTCTCATTGAAAAACTATTGCCTGAAGAAAAGGCAGATACTTTAGTGATAGCCGGAGATATCGGACATTATAACCATCAAAATAAATTGATGTTTGAAGTTCTCAGAGAATATTATAAAGATATTGTTTGGGTTCATGGAAACCATGATCTTTATATGGTATCTAATTCAGTCAAACATAAATTTAACTGCAATTCTTTTGAACGGTTAGAAGATATGATTAACCTGTCCAGTAAAATTGATGGGGTTCATTATCTTAATGGTAATATCATCGAAATCGATGGGGTTAAGTTCGGTGGTTGCTCTATGTGGTATAGTTACGATTATGCTATGCAAGTATGGAATATGCCACAGGCTGAATGCGTATATATGTGGAATGAGTATCTCAATGATGCTAACTTTATTAGAGTTCCGTATAACGGTATTACAGGCACAATTGATAACGAAGCATATTCTAAGGAGCAACTTGAATTATTAAAAAAAGTATATCTACAATCTGATGTAATTGTTACGCATATTAATCCTGATTGGGAAAATTTTCATCGTAAATGGAGGATTCCAGAAAGTACATTTTATGCATTTGATGGCAGGGAAATGCTGAAAAAAATGAATGAAAATAAAATGTGGATATTTGGACATACCCCCGATAAATATTTTTACTCCCATCCTTCTGGATGCACAATGATATGTAACCCACTTGGTTATGCAATAGAATCTTGGCGGGATAGAGATCTTAGTTACCAGAAGTTTGTTACCATGGAAGTAGGTAAACTCAAATCTTACGAAAACGTTTTCAAGGAAGCACCGCGAAAACTATCGGCTCTATAAAAACTTTGCTTCTTACATATTAAAACCTATATTCAGACAATGAATAAAAAAGAAATAGAAAAGAATACTATATTCCTGTTTACGCGTGGTTCCCATGCATATGGCACTAATACGCCTGAATCAGATGTCGATATTGGTGGAATTTGTTTGCCTTCTAAAGCAGTGTTATATGG